>ULUE01076135.1_pt1 | contig 12477 bp, 8 predicted proteins | sample 1958211 | NCBI WGS metagenome assembly ULUE01 (sample SAMEA4835752, study PRJEB28245) | human gut metagenome | biome: gut microbiome; material: fecal sample | place: Denmark | collected 2008 | reverse complement strand
GGGCAAGCCGATTAATCTGGCAATTTCGCTGCATGCTGTCAAAAACGAGCTGCGTACGGCGCTGATGCCTGTCAACAAGGGCTATCCTTTCGTGGATGTGCTGACTGCTGCCGAAAGCTACAGCAAGGCCAGCGGCAGGCAGATAACATATGAATATATTCTGTTGAAGGGAAAAAATGACAGTCCGCAGGACGCGGAGCTTTTGAGCAATTACCTGCGCTATAAGCAGGCATCCGTTAATCTGATACCGGCCAACCCGGTACCGGAGCAGGGCTTTGAGCGTCCGTCCAAAGCGGCAGTAGAACGCTTTTTGCGCATCTTGCAGAAAAACAGGATTAACGCTACCGTTCGTAAGGAGATGGGCAAGGATATTGATGCGGCCTGCGGTCAGCTGCGGGCTAAATTTGCTAAGGAACAGGAGCAAAAATAATGCAGGTAATCAGCAGAACCCATGTGGGCCTGGTCAGAGAGAATAATGAAGATGCGCTGCTGGTGCGCGAGCCGTATCTTTTTGCTGTAGCAGATGGTATGGGTGGCTATGCGGCAGGCGAAATCGCCAGCAGGTCTACTATCAAAGCCTTTGAGGCTGCAACACACAGCCTGCGCCATGAGCAGGAGGAACAGAATATCCGTAAGGTTATGCTGGAGGCCTTTGATAAGGCCAATACACATGTCTTTAAAATGGCAGTGAGCAACGAAAGCTATTCCGGCATGGGAACGACGATGACGGCACTTTATCTGCCGGGGGACGGGCACGGCTACTGCTGCCATGTAGGCGACAGCAGATTGTATCTGTTTCGTGATGACAAGCTGGAGCAGTTGACGCATGACCATACACTGGTAGCAGATTTAAAGGAACAGGGAAAAATTACGGACGAGGAAGCCTTTGTACATCCGCAGCGTAATATTTTGCTGCAAGCCCTGGGTGTCGAGGAAACGGTAAAGGCTGATTTCTTCAGCTTCCGTCTGCAGGAGGGTGACAGGCTGCTGCTGTGCAGCGACGGTCTGTCCGACATGCTGCGTGCAGCTGAAATCAGCCGGATTATCGGCTGTGCCAATCCGGAGCAGGCTGCGGACAAATTGCTGGAGCAGAGCCTGGACAACGGCGGACGGGATAATGTGTCCCTGATTCTGATTGATTTAACTACGCAGGGGGAGGAAAGCTGTAATGGATAAAAATGGCAAGACCATCTTGAACGGACGCTATGAGATTATTCGTCCGATTGGCTATGGCGGTATGGCCGAAGTCTTTTTGGCCCACGACCAGCTTTTGGATCGTAATGTAGCCGTGAAAATGCTGCGCGACCAGTTCCTCGAGGACAACGAGCTGCTGGAGCAATTCCGACGGGAGGCGAAATCCGCGGCGCGCCTGGTGCATCCGTATATCATCAATATCTATGATGTTGTGTCGGAGGGCAGCAATCAGTATATAGTTATGGAATATGTTGACGGTGTTACTCTGAAGGAGTATATGAAGGAGCATAAGCTGAGCCTGAATACTGTGCTGGAAATCGCTGTGCGACTTGCCGATGCACTGCAGCATGCTCACAGCCATAACATTATTCACTGTGATATCAAGCCGCAGAATATTTTGATTGATAAAAATATGAATCCTAAAATCGCTGATTTCGGTATTGCCAAAATGGTCACGAATCAGACGATGGTTTATTCCAAATCGGTGATGGGTTCAGTGCATTATATTTCACCGGAGCAGGCCTGTGGCGGTAAGATTACTGCCAGCAGCGATGTCTATTCCTTGGGCATAGTGCTCTTCGAAATGCTTACGGGTGAGGTTCCTTACGTTGGTACAACGGCTGTTTCTGTTGCTATGATGCATGTAGAAAAGCCTGTGCCGCAGCTGAAGGACTACATGGATAATGTTCCCGAGGGCATGCAGGAGATTATGAACAAGGCGCTGGCGAAGCGCTGTGAGGACAGATACGCTAACGCCGGACAGATGCGACGCGATTTGCTGAACCTGAAGATGAAGCTCTTCCCGTTCAGCAGCGAGGACTATCATCAGGAGCTGGGCGCGGTGAAGTCCAACGGCAATGTTGTCGATAGCTCTGATGACGGTGCTACGGTAATTATGAAGCCGGTGCGCAGTGAGCTGCCGCCGAAGCAGGTAACTCCGGCTGTAACACAAGAGCCGGAAAAAATTCAGGAAAAGCAGGAGACAATGCCTTCCGAAAAAGCAGGGGATGAAAAACCGGTGGTTAAGAAAAAGCTGAATTATACCAAACTGATAGTAATGATTACTGCTGCGGTAGTAGCAATTTCGCTGGTAGCGCACTTTATCTTCAACCGCAACCTGGCGGAAATTGAAGTGCCTAATGTTACCAATATGACGGTAGTTGAAGCACAGAAGCTGCTGGAGGAAAAGGAGTTTAAGGTAGAGCTGGAGGAAAAATACGGCGATCCTGATAAGTTTAAGCCCGGTACTGTTATGGAGCAGTCTCCGAAGGCCGGCGAAAAACGTAAGCAGGGCAGCCTTATTATCCTGACCATCTGTAAGGGTGCGGAGCTGAAGGCTGTGCCTGATGTTACGGGCATGTCGCTGTCGAAGGCGGAGCAGCAGCTGGCGGATGCAGGCTTTAAGGTCGGCAAGGTGACGCGCAAGCATGTGGACGGCGGTAAAATCGGCGCTGTACTCAGCCAGTCGCCGAAGGGCCTGGACAAGGCTCCCAAAGGAACTGCCATCGATCTGGTAATTAACGAAGGCGATAAGCCGGTACCGGATATTATCGGCAAATCTGTTGACGAAGCTAAGGGCATGCTGGAGCAGGCAGGGCTGAAGCTTGGTGAAATCAAAAAGGTTCAGGATGCCAGTGCCAAAAAGAATGTAGTTCTGGCCTGCACCCCGGGTGTAGGCAGTAACCTTAACGACGGCGCGGCAGTAGCAATTACCGTAGCTGCCGGCGGCGAGAAGAAGAGCGCCTACGTTGACTTTGTCGTGCCGAGCGGCAAGCCTGCCAACGTGCGTATTGTACTGACAGATGACAACGGCACGGCAACACTGTACAGCGGTACACAAAACGGCAGCGTGCGTCTGCGTCAGAAGGTGGAATATGCAGGCAATGCCAAGGTCCAGTTCATCTGTGACGGCAAGCTCATTTCCGAAAGGAACCTGTAAACATGGCAGAGCTGCAGGGCAGAGTCCTGAAAAATTATAACGGCTATTATTACCTTAAGGTAGAAGGCGAAAGCGAGCCTTATACCTGCAAGGTAAAGGGAAAAATGAAGAAAAACCGTTTTTCGCTGGCAACAGGTGATATCGCCGGCTTTGAGGTAAGCAGCAGCGAAAAGCGCGAGGGGATGATTACCGGTGTGCTGCCGCGCAGAAACTTTTTGCCGCGTCCCACGCTGGCTAATCTGGATTTGTTTGTGGCAGCCTTTGCCTGTGCTGCGCCGGACTTCAGCTTTCTGTTGGCAGATAAGCTGCTGGCGTTGGCAGAGCTGGCGAAAATTCCTGCGATTTTGGTGCTCAATAAAGAGGATAACGCTCCTGCGGGCCTGATTGAGCAGGTGAAGGCAGTTTATGAGCCTATCGGCTATGAGGTTTATACTCTGTCGGCGCAGAACGGTACCGGCGTGGAGGCTCTGCGTGAGCGTCTGCGTGGTAAAATCTGTGCCTTTGGCGGACCTTCGGGCGTAGGCAAATCGTCTACTATCAACGCTATCGATAGCAGCGTTGACCTGCGCACGGGCGAGGTTAGCGAAAAAATCGGCCGTGGCAAGCATACTACACGTTATGCACAGCTGCTGCCGTTCGACGAAGGCTATATTGCGGACACTCCGGGCTTCGGCAATCTGCTGCTGGAGGGCCTGACCGCCGAAATGGTGTTGGCCTCCTTCCGTGAGTTTGCCGATTATGAGGCAGGCTGCAGGTTCTGTCCCTGTACGCATACGCACGAGCCTGTCTGCGGTGTAAAGGATGCTGTGGCTGCAGGAAGGATTTCTGCCAGCCGTTATGAATCATATTTGACAATGTTAGCAGAGGTAAAACTGCTGCAAGAGAAAGAGGGAAGAAAATGATGATTAAAGTTGCTCCATCAATTTTATCTGCCGATTTTGCATATCTGGCTGATGAAATCAAAAAAATTGAAGCTGCCGGTGCCGACTGGGTACACATCGATGTTATGGACGGCCAGTTTGTACCTAACCTGACCTTCGGTGCTCCTGTAGTGAAAAAAATCCGTAAGGTTACCGACCTGTTTTTCGACTGCCATCTGATGGTAGAAAATCCGGAAAAATACATTGCCGACTTCAAGGCTGCCGGTGTCGACCAGATTGTTGTGCATGTAGAAACCACCAAGCATCTGTACCGTTGCATCCAGCAGATTAAGGCTGAGGGCATGAAGGCGGGCGTTGCGCTGAACCCCGCTACCAGCCTGAGTACGGTAGAAGAAATTCTGCCTTACGTTGATATGGTACTGCTGATGACCGTTAACCCCGGCTTCGGCGGCCAAAGCTTTATTGAAGGCGTAGTGCCGAAGATTGAGCGCTTGCATGCGATGATTAACGAGCGTGGCCTGAACGTGGATATTCAGGTTGACGGCGGCGTAAACGCCGAAACCTCCAAGCTGGTGAAGGCTGCCGGTGCCAACGTATTGGTAGCAGGCTCCTATGTTTACGGCGCTGAGGATACCGCTGCCGCTATTGCCAGTCTGAAATAGTATTCAGAGATTATTGAACAGTAAATAGCGTTCGTAGAATAAGAAAAACCGTCCTTTCCCGCTATCTGCAAAAATGCAGACAGGGAAGGACGGTTTTGTTTTGCTTTTTGTGTTATTTTTTTTCGCTATCGTTAGCTTTTTGCCAGATATACCACACTGCTAGCGAGCGCCAGGGACGCCAGCTTTCTGTTAGTGTATTGATTTTGCCGCGTTTGGGGATTTCGCTAAGATTGAGCATTTTCTGCAGCTCTTTTTTGAAGATAAAGTCGGCACTGGGAACAACGTCCGTGCGGCACAGAGCTAGCAGCAGAAACATTTCGATGGTCCATTGGCCGAGGCCGCGGATTTGCATCAGCTGTTTGGTAATCTGGCTGTCGGTCATATCATCGAACTTATCCATGGTTACGCTGCCGTTGATCACTGCTTCGGCAAAACTGCGCAGGTAATCTACCTTTTGCTTAACCAGACCGATGCTGAGCAGGTCCTCAGCGGAAGCAGCAAGCACTGCCTGCGGCGTAATGGGATTGCCGGTGAGGCCTTCGAGCTTTTTCATCAGCTGCTGGCTGACATCAGGCGGCAGCTGTTGGGCAATAATGCCGGTCAGTAATATAGTAAAATAAACCTCTTTAGATTTTGGTTTTAACGGACAGGGCGAATAACGGTCAACTAACGGGGCGAGCTCTGGAACGTTTTCACGCAGATAGCGGTCACCGACGGACCAATCTGGGGTTTGGCACATAAGCATCCTCCTTTTATTTACTTTATTACAATATTATAATACGAAAACGGCGGTTAGACAAACGAAAAAATGCGAAATAATAGCAATAAAAGCAGTTTTCTATGAACGAAGTCTTTCGGATTTGCTTTTTCTTTAAATCATGAAGAAAAATAAAAAACGGCGGCAACGCAGATTAATATTTGCACTTTTTTCTTCAAAGCTGTATAATTAATCTGATTGACAATCTATATTTGTAATTAAAATGTAAGGAGACGATGAAATGTCTGAAGTCAGAGTAAGATTTGCTCCCAGTCCTACTGGGTATTTACATATTGGTGGTGCGCGTACTGCGCTGTTTAACTGGCTGTTTGCCCGCAAAATGGGCGGTAAGCTGATTCTGCGTATCGAGGATACCGATATTGAACGTCTGAAAGAGGATTCCGTAAGCCAAATCCTTACCAGCCTGAAATGGTTGGGCATCAACTGGGATGAAGGCCCGGAGGCCGGCGGCGAATACGGTCCTTATTATCAGTCCGAGCGCTTTGATATTTACAAAAAATATGCTCAGCAGCTGCTGGACGAAGGCAAAGCATACTACTGCTTCTGCACTACCGAGGATCTGGCTGCACAACGCGAAAAACAACGCGCTGCTAAGCAACCGTTCCGTTATGCACGTACCTGCCGCGATATTCCGGCAGAGGAGGCTAAAGCACGTATCGATGCAGGCGAACCGTATTCCATTCGTATCAAGATTCCTGCCGAGGGCAGCATCACCGTTCATGACCTGATTCATGGCGAAGTTACCTTTAACATGGACCAGTTCGACGATTTCGTAATTGTAAAATCTAACGGTATTCCTACCTATAACTTCGCTGTTTGTGTCGATGACCATCTGATGGGCATGACTCACGTACTGCGTGCCGAGGAGCATCTTTCCAACACTCCGAAGCAGCTGCTGGTTTACGAAGCACTGGGCTGGGAGCCGCCTAAGTTCGGTCATATGCCGATGATTCTGGCTATGGACCGTTCCAAGCTGAGCAAACGCCACGGTGCAACCTCCGTTGAAGAATTCCGCAGCCAAGGCTACCTGCCGGAAGCTATCATCAACTATCTGACTCTGCTTGGCTGGGGCCCCGGCGATGAACGCGAAATCTTCACTCTGGAAGAAACCGTTAAGCTGTTTGAGCTGGAGCAGATGAGCAAGAAGGCTGCTATTTATGACACCAAAAAGCTCACCTGGATGAACGGCCAATATCTGTCCGAGCTGCCGCTGGAAAAAATTCTGCCGGATGCTAAGCCTTTCTTCGTGAAAGACGGCCTGGTAACCGAAGAATGGTTCAACGATGCTGCCAACGAAGCATACTTTGAAAAGCTTGTAGACGTTGTACGTGTACGCGTTAAAACTCTGCAGGAGGTTGCCGATGCTTCCACTTACTTCTTCAAGGATGTTGAAGAATATGATGAAAAGGGTGTAGCTAAGCACTTCAAGGCAGAAAATATTCCTGTTCTGGAGCAATGCATTGCAGCAATTAAGGCTGATGATGTATATGACCTGGCTTCTACCGAAGCAGCTTATAATAAGATTGCTGCCGACAACGGTCTGGCTCTGGGCAAGGTTATCCATCCGACTCGTCTGGCTCTGACCGGACGCACCGTAAGCCCCGGTATGTTTGACGTTATGGTTCTGCTGGGCAAGGAAAGAACTCTGGCACGTCTGGAAAAGGCTGTTGAGTTCATTAAAAGTTTATGATTGTAAAATAGCGATTGGCGGCTAGTTTTAGCGCGATTGCTTTAATTAAGCAGGAGGGCTTTTCTTCCTGCTTAATTTTTACCAAGGGGTTCAAGGCTTGGGAAATGTTTTTAGAAAGGAGCTGCAGGCTATGAAAATCCTGTTGACAACATTATTGTGCTTATGTTTATCTCTGCCGGTGCTGGCAGATCAGCAGACTACGGTGCTTACCGAACAGACCTCTGTCGGCAAGGCAACGGCAACGCTGCCATACATCGACGGCAGTAATTCCGCTGAGCTGGAAAAACAGGCCAACGCTATGGTGCGCGATGCTGCAGCTAAGCTGGTAAAGGAGGTAGGCGGTCAGGGAAGTGTAACCTATAAGGTGATGCTGAACCGTCCGAGTCTGGTGAGCCTGCTGCTGGAGGCAGACAATGGCGGACGCAAGGCGTACACCGGACTGAATCTTGATTTGACCACCGGCAAGGAATTTGAGGTTACGGATTTCTTTGTCGATAATGATAACGTAAAGGCTGCTTTGGGCAATTATGATAATGTGCTCTTCGGAGAAGAGGGCTTGTTTGTGCGCAGCAAGAAAAATGCTGCCTACAGCAGCTTTGTGCCCTACAGGGATGTAGTTACCTCCCTGCGCATAGGCGAAGCAGGACGCTTGCTGCAGCTGGCGAAAATTACCGATAAGGCTGCAGGAAAAACACTGCGTCTGCCTGCAAGCGGACTTATGGCGCTGAAGCTGGACAGCAATCCTTCCACCGGCTACGGCTGGCAATTTGCCTGCAGCTCGCCGACAGTAAGCAAGGTAGGCAGCTCGTTTACCATTCCGCGCGGTGACGAGGAAAGAATGGGTGCGCCCGGCGTTGAAATTCTGGTGCTGGCAGTTACCAAACCAGGTACCTATAATATCCGCATGGATTATAAGCGCTCTTGGGAAAAAATGAACCTGCAAAGCTTTAACTTTACCGTTATCGCAGAATAAGCTAGAGGATGTGTTTATGGAAAAAGCATCAGTTTCTGTAAAAATATATAATAGTACCTATGCATTAACGACCTCTGCTTCCGAAGAACAGGTGCTGAAAATAGCAGCAGAGGTAGACAGAAGAATGCAGGAGCTGGCAGAAAGCAAAAAGCTGCTGCAGACAGATAAAATCGCCATCTGGACGGCGCTCGATCTGGCTGCAGACAGACTGGAGCTGCAGGAAAAATGCGCTGCGATGGAGCAGGAGCTGCAGCAAAAGTGCGCAGCAGCAGAACAGAAAATGCAGAAAAAATATGCTGCGCTCGAGCAGGAACTGCAGCAAAGAAATGCTGTGCTGGCAGAAGAGCTGCAAAGCCTGCAGGCCAGATATGACAGACTGCTGGCAGCAGTGCGTGAAAGGTAGATAACATATGGAAAAGAAAACAATAGAACTGCTTGCTCCTGCAGGCAGCTGGGAAGCATTGGAGGCAGCGGTAAACGCCGGCGCTGATGCTGTATATATGGGCGGTAAAGCCTTTGGCGCACGTGCCTATGCCAGCAATTTTGATGAAGAGGAAATGGCGAAGGCGGTGTATTTTGCGCATATGCACCATGTGCGCCTGTATATTACCGTCAATACTTTGGTTGATGACAGCGAGCTGGAGGCTTTATCCGCTTATCTGCTGTTTTTGAATAACGTGGGCGTAGACGGACTCATTGTACAGGATTTGGGCGTTATCCGCCTGGCGAAAAAAATTGTGCCGGAGCTTCCGCTGCATGCCAGCACGCAGATGAGCATTACCAACAGCAGCGGTGTAGACTTCGCTATGGGTGCAGGCATGGAGCGCAGCGTATTGGCGCGTGAGCTGAGCCTGAAGGAAATCGGCGCAGCCTGCAGCCGAGGCAGTGAAATCGAAACCTTTATCCATGGCGCTTTGTGCGTATGCTACAGCGGTCAATGCCTGATGAGCAGTCTTATCGGCGGCCGCAGCGGCAACCGCGGACGCTGTGCCCAGCCTTGCCGTTTGCCGTATAAGCTGCTCAATGCGAAGGATGAGGATATGCTGCAGGGCAAGGATGCAGGCCAGTATCTGCTGAGCCCCAAAGATATGAATACCTTGAGCATTTTGCCGCAGCTGATTGACGCAGGCGTTGTGTCCTACAAAATCGAAGGACGCATGAAGCGCCCCGAATATGTTGCGGTAGTAGTAGATGCTTACCGCCGTGCGATTGACAGCTATCTTGCCGGTGACTACAATGTACCGGAGGAGGATTTGGCGAATATCGAGCAAATCTTCAACCGTGACTTCACCACCGCTTATCTGGAGCGTCGTCCCGGACGCACGATGATGAGCGACCGCCGTCCCAACAACCGCGGCGTGCTTATCGGCCGTGTAGCGAAGCTGGACAAAAACCGCAATAAGGCAGTTATCAAGCTGGATAAGGAGCTGCATCTGGGCGACGGACTGGAATTCTGGGTAAGCGTCGGCGGACGTGTGGGCACCACTGTTACTGATATGCTGTGCGGCGGCAATAGTGTGCAGAGCGCTGCTCCCGGCCAGCAGGTAACGATTGATGTGCCTAACGGAGTACGTTTGAATGACCGCGTTTTCCGTACTCTCGACAGCAGACTGATGAGCTATGCGCAGCAGTTCTTCGGACCGGACGCTAAAAAACGCATTCCGGTAGATGCTGTTGTTACTGCGCGCTTAGGCGAGCCCATGACCGTTACGCTGACGGATGATGAAGGCAACGTCGGCTACGGCGAAACCGATTTTATCGTAGAGGCAGCACGCAAGCGTGCGCTGGATGAAGCCGGTGTGCGCAAGCAGCTGGACCGCCTCGGTACGACAGAATATTTCCTGAACAGCCTGCTTTTTGAGCATGATGAAAATGTTATGGTGCCGATGAGCGAAATGAACGAAGCACGCCGTATGGCATGCGAGGCACTGGATGCAGCGCGTCTGAATGCCTTCGCACCGGCGCGCACAGCGGTGCACAGCTTCAGCGAGCAATTAGTGCCGCAGGCACATAAGGCTAAACAGCATGAATCCGTTCTGGTAGTGCATTGCGACAGCGTTGAGAAGGTCAATGCTGTGCTGCAGGCAGGTGCTGAACGCATTCTCTTTGGCGGTGACTGCTTCAATCATCAGCTGCCGTCAGAGGCGGATTATGCTAAGGCTGCCAAGCTGGTGCGCAAGGCAGGCCGTCAGCTGGCCTTTGCTACTCCGCGTATCATCAAGGAAGCACAGCTGGCATATTTCGATAAGCTCTTCACTCTGTGGGAAGAGCTGCAGCCGGATTTTGTTTACATCAACAACAACGGCCTGTGGCCCTTGGCGAAGAAGCATGCAGCGCTTAATTTGGTAGCAGACATGTCTTTGAATATTTTCAACAGCCAGACACTGCAGTTCTGGCAGGAGCAGGGCGCTGTAGGCGCAGTGCTCAGCCCCGAGCTGACTATGGCGCAGGTAGAGCATCTTGTGAGCGTCAGCCCGCTGCCGTTGGAGTGCATGATTCAGGGACGTTTGGAAATGATGGTTTCCGAATACTGTGTAGGCGGCAGCTTCCTGGGTGCGTTGGATAAGGGTGCCTGCAAGTTTAACTGTGCAGAGCCTTTGTTCCTGGGTGACCGCAAGGATGCACGCTTCCCGATTGTTACGGACCAGTTCTGCCGCATGCATATTCTGAATGCGCATGAGCTTTCGATGACTGCTAATGTGCAGCACATGGCGGAAGCAGGCGTGGCTGCGCTGAGAATTGACGGCCGTGATTACGATGCGGCGCGTCTGGGCGAGCTTGTGGCGCTGTACCGCAAGATTATCGGCGGTGCGGTGGAGGCACCGGAAAATCTGCCGGGTACTACAAGAGGCCACTATTTCAGAGGCGTAATGTAAAAGCAAATGTCAGCTTGCTAAGCTGAGTAAATTGAATAAGCCAAGGCTCCTGTCAGCAATCGCCGGCAGGGGCCTTTTGTCGCATGTACAATTTGTTTGCCTAAGCATTTTTATATGCTTTATTATAAAAATCAGAGATAGTTTTCAGGCTATAGCAATCATATGCAACAGAAAAATTTGCCTGCATCTTTCCGTTCCTGCCCAATCTATGATATAATACTAAAGTTATAGAGAAAAACGACCATAAGGTCAGAAGATAAATTTTAGAGGAAAAGAGGAATGTGAAATGACAAATGGATTTGCAGCCTTAAAAGTTTGTGCCCACACCGTAGAGCAGCTTCAGAAAATGGGCATCAAAAAGCCGATGCCGGTACAGGAGCAGGCTATTCCGGCGCTGTTTGCCGGACGTGACGTAATCGCCCGTGCGCAGACAGGTACAGGCAAGACACTGGCGTTCTTAGTGCCGTTGGCGGAAAAAATCGATACTGCCAAAAGCTACGTTCAGGCGCTGGTAATTACGCCGACACGTGAGCTGGCACAGCAGATTGCTACCGAAATGAAAAAAATCCTGGGCGAAAGCGATATCAAGGTGCTGGCCGTTACCGGCGGACGTGATTTCGAAACGCAAAAATATAAGCTGGAGGGACACAGCCATGTGCTGATCGGTACTCCCGGCCGTCTTTTGGACCACATCCGCAAGGGCAACACCGACCTTGGCGGCGTGCGCTATCTGGTACTGGACGAGGTTGACGAAATGCTGCAGCAGGGCTTTATGGATGAAGCGCTGGAGCTGATTGCTATGACTGCGCCGGAGCATCAGACGATGCTTTGCTCCGCAACTCTGTCGGAAGAGGTGCGCAAGTTGGGACGCAAGCTGACGAAAAACTGCGCGCTGATTGATATCAATCCTGACCAGGCTACCGTTGAAAAAATCAAGCAGATTTGCCTGAAAACAACCGACGAATACAAGAATAAGGCTGTGGCAGCGCTAATTGACCGCCTGAATCCTTATCTGATGATTGTTTTCTGCATGAGCAAGGAGCGCACCAAGGAGCTTGGCGACTGGCTGGGCATGCAGGGCTACAACGTTGACGTGCTGCATGGCGAAATGTCTCCCGCCAAGCGCAAAACTGTTATGAAGACCTTCCGTGATGCTAAGATTCAGATTCTTGTTGCCAGCGATCTCGCTGCCCGCGGTTTAGATGTTGAGGGCGTAACCCATGTTGTGAACTACGATATTCCGCATGATGTCGACTGGTATGTTCACCGTATCGGCCGTACCGGACGTGCAGGCAATGAGGGCGAAGCAATTACGCTTTATACTGCCGACGAGATTAAATGGCTGCGTAATATCGAAACCAAGCTGGGGATTCTGATGGAGCGCCAAAATCTGGAGGGCGGTGTTGTGGCACGTCGCGTTGCTGTGGCTGCCAAAAAGAAAAAGCCCGCAGGACCTAAGCGCGGACGTAATTCCGTTGTTGATA
>ULUE01088297.1_pt1 | contig 12487 bp, 9 predicted proteins | sample 1958211 | NCBI WGS metagenome assembly ULUE01 (sample SAMEA4835752, study PRJEB28245) | human gut metagenome | biome: gut microbiome; material: fecal sample | place: Denmark | collected 2008 | reverse complement strand
ATTGGTTGTTTTCTTCACTTGTCCTAACGTCGTCATGGACATTGAGTGAAGAAAGCTAACTTGGTTGGACAAGCAAGCGTTGTTACTTGTTGATCAAGTTCTTTTGCTATGTGTCCCGGCGATGGACCCGTTATTTGTTATACCGGTTGTTTTCTACTATTTTCGCAATTCTTTTCCCCGTGACACGCTGTTTCCGCGGTTGTTTTCCCCGCAATACGCTAAAAAACAGTAAAAAGATACGCCCTTCGGAATATTCTTTGTATCTTTGCAAACGTAGAAATAATTATAGAATCATATCTTAGGTAATATGAACATTTTAGAAATGAGCGACCAGGAGATTGGCCGCCGACAAAGTTTGCAGCAGCTGCGCGAGATGGGTATCGACCCGTATCCCGCAGCAGAATATCCTACCAACGCTTTCTCTACCGAGATCAGAGACGAATTTAAGGAGGACGAGAAGCGCGAGGTGGTCATTGCAGGACGTATGATGAGCCGCCGTATCATGGGCAAGGCCAGCTTTGTCGAACTTCAGGATAGCAAAGGCAGAATCCAAGTTTACATCACCCGCGACGACATTTGCCCGGGCGAGGACAAAAACTTATACAACGTAGTCTTCAAGAAATTGCTCGACATCGGCGACTTCATCGGCGTGCGTGGTTTCGTCTTCAAGACCCAGATGGGCGAGATCAGCGTCCATGCCCAGGAGCTCGTCCTCCTGTCGAAAAGCCTCAAGCCGCTGCCCATCGTCAAGTACAAGGACGGCGTGGCCTACGACAAGTTTGACGACCCCGAGTTGCGCGCCCGTCGCCGCTATGTCGATCTCGTCGTCAACGACGGCGTCAAGGATACCTTCCTCAAGCGTGCCACCGTGCTTCGCACCATGCGCGCCTTCTTCGACCGCCACGGCTATACCGAGGTCGAGACCCCGACCCTCCAGTCCATCGCCGGAGGCGCCTCGGCCCGCCCCTTCATCACCCATTTCAATGCCCTCAACGTCGATATGTACATGCGTATCGCCACCGAGCTCTATCTGAAGCGACTGATCGTAGGTGGATTTGAGGGCGTCTATGAGATCGGCAAGAACTTCCGCAACGAGGGTATGGACAAGTTCCACAACCCCGAGTTCACCTGCATGGAGCTCTATGTGCAGTATAAGGACTACAACTGGATGATGGCCTTCACCGAGCAGCTGCTCGAGACCATCTGCAAGGCCGTCAACAACGGCGCCACGGAGGTGAAGCATGGCGACCACGTCATCTCCTTCAAGGCCCCCTTCCGCCGCCTTCCCATCCTCGAGGCCATTCAGGAGAAGACGGGCTTTGACTGCACGGACAAGACCGAGGAGGAGATCCGCGCCTTCTGCCTTTCCAAGGGCATGGAGGTCGATGAGACCATGGGCAAGGGCAAGCTCATCGACGAACTCTTCGGAGAGTTCTGCGAGGGCACGTTCATCCAGCCGACCTTCATCACGGACTACCCCGTCGAGATGTCGCCGCTGACGAAGATGCATCGCAGCAAGCCCGGACTGACCGAGCGCTTCGAACTGATGGTCAACGGCAAGGAGGTGGCCAACGCCTACTCCGAGCTCAACGACCCCATCGACCAGGAGATGCGCTTCAAGGAGCAGATGCGACTGAGCGAGAAGGGAGACGACGAGGCCATGATCATCGACCACGACTTCCTCCGCGCCCTGCAGTACGGCATGCCGCCCACGAGTGGCATCGGTATCGGTATCGACCGTCTGACGATGCTCATGACGGGCCAGGAGACCATCCAGGAGGTAATCCTCTTCCCCCAGATGAAGCCGGAGAAGAAGATGCCGCAGGACAGCATCGAGGCCTGGGCAAAGATCGGCGTGCCTGAGGAGTGGGTCTATGTGCTCCGCAAGGCGGGCTTCAACCTCCTCTCCGACATCTGTGGCGAGAAGGCTCAGGGCCTGCAGCAGAAGCTCGGCGAGATCAACAAGAAGTATAAGCTCGGCTATGAGAAGCCGTCGGTCGATGAGATCCAGCGCTGGATAGACGCTGTGACCCCGGCTGAGACGGAGGCATAGGCCGAAGGATTACTCTATATAAAAAATAGTAATAGTCAACTACAGGATGCGCGATGGTAAATGGACGTATAGCTGTCATAGGTAGCGGCAGTTGGGCTACGGCCTTGGCCAAGGTGATAGTGGAGCACACCCACGAGATAGGGTGGTATGTGCGGCGCCCGATTACCATCGACCGCTTCAAGCTGCTCCGCCACAACCCGGGCTATCTCCGCAACCTCGCCTTCGACGTCGCGGAGATAGACTTCTCGTCGGACATCAACTACATCGTCTCCCACTACGACACGCTGCTCTTCGTCACGCCGTCGCCTTATACGAAGGAACTGCTCGACAAGGTGCGCGTGCCCATGCGCGACAAGTTTGTCGTCACGGCCATCAAGGGGGGCGTGCCGGGCGAGAACACGGTCTTCACGGAGTATGTCCACCGCAGCTTTGGCGTGCCCGAGGGCCAGTTGGCCTGCATCGGCGGACCCTCCCATGCCGAGGAGGTGGCCCAGCAGCGCCTCACCTACCTGACCGTGGGCTGCACGGACGAGGCGCGGGCGCAGGCCTTCAGCAGCGTGCTCCGCTCCCATTACATCAAGACCAAGACCTCGCGCGACGTGGTCGGCATCGAGTATGCGGCCGTGCTGAAGAACGTCTATGCCATCTGTGCCGGCATCTGCCGGTCGCTCGACTTTGGCGACAACTTCCACGCCGTGCTCATGACCAACGCCATGCAGGAGATGAACGCATTCCTCAATGCCCTCAACCCTATCTGGCGAGACATGCTCGACACGGTCTATCTGGGCGACCAGCTCGTCACGGGCTACTCGCGCCTCTCGCGCAACTACACGTTTGGCGCCATGATCGGGCGGGGCTATACCGTCAAGGCGGCCCAGGCCGAGATGGAGATGATCGCCGAGGGCTATTTCGGCACGAAGTGTATGTACGTCATCGCCCAGGAGCTCCGCGCCCACAACGTCCACCTGCATACGCCGACGCTCGACACCGTCTATCGCATCCTCTACGAGAGGGCCAATGCCGCCGAGGCCATCAGGAGCATGACCAATCCGGGGGCGTGAGGCGATAGGATATATATAATAAGGATAACAAGGATGGACACCACCCATCCGCAACACAATAACACAACAAATCACACAATAGGTTTATGGAAAAGATTCGTTTAGACATCACCAAGGCGCTCTCCTTCCTCGATCCGGGGACCCTGGAGGCTTACGCACCTCAGGTAGCAGCGGCTCAGACCGCTTTGGAACAGGGCACCTGCCCGGGCAATGACTTCCTCGGATGGCTGCATCTGCCGTCGAGCATCACACCGGAGTTTCTCGACGAGGTGCAGGCCGTGGCCGACACGCTCCGCAGCCAGTGCGACTATGTCGTCGTGGCCGGTATTGGAGGCTCTTACCTCGGCGCACGCGCCATCATCGAGGCTCTGGGCAATAGTTTCTCGTGGCTGGTCCGCGACGACCGCAACCCGGTCATCCTCTTTGCCGGCAACAACATTGGCGAGGACTACCTCTACGAACTGACCACCTATCTGAAGGGTAAGCGCTTTGGCGTGATCAATATCTCCAAGAGCGGCACGACCACGGAGACGGCCCTCACTTTCCGCCTGCTGAAGAAGCAATGTGAGGCCGAGCGGGGCAAGGAGGCGGCCAAGGATGTGATCGTCGCCATCACCGACGCCCACAAGGGTGCGGCCCGTGCGGCTGCCGACAAGGAGGGCTACAAGACGTTCGTCATCCCCGACAACGTGGGTGGACGCTTCTCGGTCCTCACGCCGGTCGGCTTGCTCCCGATCGCCGTGGCAGGATTTGATATCCGCCAGCTCGTGGCGGGCGCCCAGGACATGGAGAAGGCCACAGGACTGGACGTGCCCTACTGCGACAATATCGCGGCGCAGTATGCAGCCGTGCGCAACGCGCTCTACCAGAAGGCGGGCAAGAAGATCGAGATCATGGCCAACTTCCAGCCGAAGCTCCATTTCGTGGCCGAGTGGTGGAAGCAGCTCTATGGAGAGAGCGAGGGCAAGGATCATAAGGGCATCTTCCCTGCGTCTTGCGACTTCACGACCGACCTCCACTCCATGGGACAATGGATCCAGGAGGGCGAGCGCTCCATCTGGGAGACCGTGCTGAGCGTGGAGACGCCCGAGCATGAGCTCCTCTTCCCGCACGACGAGGAGAACCTCGACGGCCTCAACTTCCTGGAGGGGAAGCGCGTCGATGAGGTCAACAAAATGGCGGAGCTGGGCACGCGCCTGGCCCATTCCGACGGAGGAGTGCCGCAGATCCGTATCACCCTGCCGCGCCTCAATGCCTACTACATCGGCCAGCTCATCTACTTCTTCGAGATCGGCTGTGGCATTAGTGGCAACGTCCTCGGCGTCAACCCCTTCAACCAGCCGGGCGTGGAGGCGTATAAGAAGAATATGTTCGCCCTGCTCGACAAACCGGGATATGAGGCCGAGAGCAAGGCCATCCAGGAGCGTCTGAGCCAGGAGGCGTAAAGAGAGATAGCAATAGCATGGCGGCGTGTCTCGGAAGGCAAGGGCCTAACGGCTTTTCTCCGACTCTGACACGTCGCCTTTTTGATGGAATCAAGTGATTATGTTCGACAACGAGATCAAGCACTATTTGGATCAGCACGGCTACGAACGGTTTGACCCCAAGGCCGTACTGTTTGATATGGACGGCGTGCTCTATGATAGTATGCCCCATCATGCGAAGGCATGGAAGCGTGCCATGAGCGACTTCGGAATCCATTTCACGGAGGCCGACGCCTATGCCACAGAGGGGGCAAGGGGTGTGGACACGATCCGCGACTATGTGAAGCGCCAACTGGGGCGCGAGGTCGATGAGGCGGAGGCACAAAGGATGTATGACGTCAAGACGCGCTACTTCCATGAGTTGCCGGAGACGCGTATCTTCGACGGCGTGCGCGAATTGATGGGCTGGTTTGCGTCTCGCGGACTGAGCATCAATGTCGTCACGGGCAGCGGACAGCGGCCGCTCATCCTGCGCTTGCTCCACGACTTCGGCGACTTCCTCGACGAGGCGCATATCACCACGGCTTATGACGTGAAGAACGGCAAGCCGGCGCCCGATCCTTATCTCGCGGGACTGCGCAAGGCGGGCAACTTGCAGCCGTGGCAGGGCATCGTGGTCGAAAACGCTCCCTTAGGGGTGAGAGCGGGCGTGGCAGCAGGTTGCTTCACGGTCGCCATCAACTCGGGACCGCTCCCCGACGAGGCTTTGGCGGGGGAGGGGAGCAACTTGCTCTTTCCCAGCATCCGCAGTTTCCTTGCTGCGCTGGAGGACTGATTTCCGTCTTTTGGGTAAGTTTTTCCCAAAAAAGGGTTTCGGGAGATCGAGAGAAAATGGCTACCTTTGCAAGCGTTATCAATCACATAAAGAAGAAAGGTTATGTTAGGAAACTTCACTTATCACAACGCTACCAAAGTACATTTTGGTAAGGACGCGCTGGGCTTGCTCGGCGACGAACTCAAAAACTATGGTCCGAAGGTCATGCTCTCCTATGGCGGAGGCTCCATCAAGCGCTTTGGCATCTACGACCAGGTGGTCAAGGTGCTGGGACAGGCCGTGGCAGCCTTTACCAATGCCATCCATGGCCATACGCTCTCGGCAGTCTCGGGCGCCTACTACCGCCTGCTGATAGAGAAGAGCGACGAGGCCGTGGCCCGCTTCAAGCGCCTGGCCCTCGCTGTATGGGACGTGCGTCCCGAGGGCAAGGACGACAAGATCGTGGCCCTCGAAGGACTGGAGACGATGGAGTCCTGGATGCGTGAGCTCGGCCTCGCCATGACCATCACGGAGGTTGATGCCAAGGAAGCCGACATCGAAAAGTATGCCGACGTCTGTCCTCGCAATACCGGTGGCTACCACACCTTGACCCGCGACGAAGTGATAGAGATCTATCGCCGCAGCCTGTAGTGGTCGCCTGTCCTAATAGCGATAGGAAAAATTGATATTCTTCTCGAAAATGGTGTGATTCGACGTGGACACATAGAAAACAACTTGAACAACTTTTACAACAAGTAACAACGCTTCGCGGGGACATCGCCTCTTCGAGGCCCATGCAGACCAAGGGCTGTTGCAAGGGAAACAACTATGAACAACGCTTCGCCAGGACAAGAACCAAAATAGAAGCAATAGAAGAAAGGGACTCACCAAGCCTTCACATAACAAGGGCTGATGAGTCCCATTCTCTTTTTTACCCGATATCCTGCCGAGGCAGGACGTTTGTCTATTTTATTCCAATTATACGTTCTCTTCCTCTTTCTTCTCCGTGCCTTCCGTCACCTGCTCGGTAAGTTCTTCCCGCTTCTTTTCCTCCTCCTCTTTCTTCTCTTCCACCTTCTTGCGAGCCTCCTCGCTGAGTTCGGGGTAGGAGATACGGGTGTGGTAAATCGACTTCAGGCGCCCGATGAGCACGTTCTTGGCCGTTTGCAGGTCGCGGAAGGTGATGGGGCAGTCGTTGAAGAAGCCCTCGCGCACCTGTGACTGGATGATACTATCGACCAAGGCGCTGATGCTCTCGGGAGAATACTCCTTGAGGGATCGCGAAGCCGCCTCTACCGTGTCGCAGATCATCAGGATCGCTTGCTCGCGCGTGAACGGGTTCGGACCTGAGTAGCGGAACAGGCTCTCATCGACCTCCTCGTCGGGATGCTCGTTGGTATATTTGATGTAGAAGTAGCGCGTCAGTCCCGTGCCGTGGTGCGTGGCGATGAAGTCGCGGATGACCTGTGGCAGGTGGTGCTCCTCGGCCAGGCGCAGTCCCTCCGTGACGTGGCCGATGATGATGGCCGCGCTCTCCGTGTCCGACAGTTTGTCGTGCGGGTTGAAGCCCGCCTGGTTCTCCGTGAAATAGACCGCGTTCTCCATCTTTCCGATGTCATGGTAGAGCGCCCCCGTACGCACCAGCTGCGCCTTGGCCCCAATCTTGTTGGCTATCTCCGCTCCCAGGTTGCCCACGGTGATGGAGTGCTGGAACGTGCCCGGCGCCTTCTCGCTCAGTTCGCGAAGCAACGGGTTGTTTGTATTGGAAAGCTCGAAGAGCGTCACCGTCGAGGTGAATCCGAAGGCCTTCTCGATCACCAGCATCAAGGGATAGGTGAAGAGGAGGAAGAAACCATTGATCGTGAAGTGGTAGTAGATGGCGCGGTCGAGCTTCGAGACATCATCCGTCTGGATGAGCTGGAGCGCGAAATAGACCAGCGCCGAGGCAGCCGTGACGAGGATCGCCGTGAGGAATATCTGACTCCTTCGCGACAGTTCGCGGAGCGAGTAGATTGCCACGAGGCCCGCCACCAGCTGTACGGTGATAAACTCATACTGGTATTTCACGGCCACGGCACAGATGAGGATGGTCGTGACGTGCTGGATGAAGGCCGTTCGCGAATCCATGAAGACGCGCCCGAAGATGGGCGAGATGGCAAACGGGATGATATAGATGCTGAAGAACGGGTGCTTCATCATAAAGGACGTCAGGAGCGGGAAGAAGACGACCAAGGCGTAGAGCATGGCTATGGATCGCGGCTTCGTGAAGTAGTCCTTGCGGAAGAGTGCCAGATAGAGGGTGAAGAGCGAGACGAGCAGCAGGATGTAGATGGTCTGTCCCGCTATGGTCGATCGCAATTCGTTCTCCGAGGCGCTCTGCTTCGCCATGGCACGCTCGTAGGAGTTGAGCACGAGCATCATCCGCGAGGTGACGATGTCGCCCTGGGTGATGATGCGCTGCCCCTTGAGCACCATTCCGCTTGCCTGCGTGATGAGGCTGAGATTGTCGTTGAGCTCCATTTCGCTCCGGCTTCGGTCGTAGCGGAGGTTGGGCGAGATGAAATCGTTGAGGTTGCAAGCCTGCAACTTGGCCCTCACCGGCATCAGACGGTCGTCGAGGAAGAGGTATTGGTAGGCGCCGAGCGTCGTCAGCACGCTATCCGTGGGCAGCGTCACGGCCTCCTTGCCCGTCACGACGCGGATGGCCGTCGTCGTGTCGCCATCGCTATACTGCGCCAGCTGGGTGGGGTCGAGCACGCCCCGCTCGTAGATCTGGTGCAACCTATGGGCGATGATCTGGACGTAGTTGCCCGTCAGTCCCGGTATGCCGTCCTTGAACTTTTCATGAAATGCCTGGAGCGACTGCTCCTCCACGCGGTCGTCCCAGTTGAAGTAGGGCTGGAAGCGTTCGCGCACGGAGTCGCGCTCATACTTCAGGGTCGCCTCCGACTTGAATACGGGGAAGTCGATGGGGGCGATCAGAGCGCCGTCCGTCCACGGCTGGCCCTCGCTATAGTGCAGAAGTCGGCTGCTGTCGCGGGGCAAAAACAGGACGATGATGGTCACGCTCGTCAGCACGAGCGCTATGCGCGTAAGGATAGAAGGCCAGTTGCTGGTGCCGTTATGTCTGAATTGCTTCATGATGCGTAATGTTCGTTTTGGTTGGTTCTTAGCCCTTAGTATAGGGGCTTAAATGCCTTTACTCGGCGAAATTACGAAAAAAATATGGTATAATCGAAAAAAAGCATTACTTTTGCCGAAAATTTTAGGCTATCCACGCTTATCAATTTATGATGGAAGAAAAATTTACAGCAGAAGCAGCGTCTTCGCAGGTGCGGGTTCGCTTTGCACCCAGTCCCACGGGAGCGTTGCATATTGGCGGTGTTCGCACGGCTTTGTTCAACTATTTGTTTGCCCGCCAGCATCATGGATCGCTGGTGTTCCGCATTGAGGACACAGACTCCAGCCGCTTCGTACCGGGAGCGGAAGAGTATATCCTGGAGTCGTTCCGCTGGTTGGGTATCCACTTTGACGAGGGTGTCAGCTTCGGTGGAAGCCACGGCCCGTACCGTCAGAGCGAGCGCAGGGAGATCTATAAGGAGTATGTGCAGCAGCTCCTCGACGAGGGCAAGGCCTACTATGCCTTCGATACGCCCGAGGAACTGGAGCAGAAGCGTGCTGAGGTGAAAAACTTCCAGTATGACGCCCACACGCGACTGACGATGCGCAACTCGCTCACGCGTTCTGCCGAGGAGGTCAAGCAGCTCATCGACGACGGCGAGCAGTATGTCGTCCGTTTCCTCGTGGAGCCGGGCGAGGAGGTCGTGGTCCACGATATGATCCGTGGCGACGTCCACGTCAAGACCGATATCCTCGACGACAAGGTGCTCTACAAGAGCCACGACGAGCTGCCTACCTACCACTTGGCCAATATTGTCGATGACCACTTGATGGGCATCAGCCACGTGATCCGTGGCGAGGAGTGGCTCCCGAGTGCGCCCCTCCACGTCCTGCTCTACCGTGCTTTCGGCTGGGAGGACACCATGCCGCGCTTCGCCCACCTGCCGTTGCTGCTCAAGCCCGAGGGCAAGGGCAAACTGTCGAAGCGTGATGGCGACCGCCTGGGATTTCCAGTCTTCCCCCTGGAGTGGGAAGACCCGAAGACGGGCGAAGTCAGCACAGGCTTCCGCGAGAGTGGCTATTTCCCCGAGGCGGTGGTCAATTTCCTTGCCCTGCTGGGATGGAATCCGGGCACGGAGCAGGAGATGTTCTCGCTCGACGAACTGGTGGATGCCTTCGACATCACGAAGTGCTCCAAGGCAGGAGCGAAGTTCGACTACAAGAAAGCGATTTGGTTCAACCACGAGTATATGCTGCGGAAGAGCGACGAGGAGATCGCAGGCCTCTTCGCACCCATCGTGGCCAACAATGGCGTCGATACGACCATGGATCGTGTGCGCCAGGTGGTCCACATGATGAAGGACCGTGTCGATTTCGTCCATGAGTTGTGGCCGCTCTGTGCCTTCTTCTTCATCGCTCCTACGGAGTATGACGAGAAGACGGCGAAGAAGCGCTGGAAGGAGTATTCCGCCCAGCAGATGACTGAACTGGCGCAGGTGCTCCAGGAGGTCGAGGACTTCTCGGTAGAGGGCCAGGAGCCAGTGGTGATGAAGTGGGTCGAGGAGAAGGGCTACAAGCTCGGCGACGTGATGAACGCGTTCCGCCTGGCGCTTGTCGGTATCGGCAAGGGTCCCGGTATGTTTGACATCTCGGCCTTCCTCGGCAAGGAGGAGACCCTCCGTCGCCTCCATCGCGCCATCAGCGAACTGGGATAAGAACGGGCGGGCGCGCCCGCTATTCTGTCTCTCACGTCATTAGCTAATCATCAACCCTACAAGAGGTAATGTACAACTTCATCATGTATGCCATGCAACTGGGCGTCCGCATTGCTGCGCGCTTCGACTCGAAGGTGCGCAAGATGTGGCGTGGCGAGCAAGCAGCCTTTGGCGTGCTTCAGCAGCGGGTCGATCCTACGGCTCGCTATGTCTGGTTTCATGCCGCGTCGCTCGGCGAGTTTGAGCAAGGCCGTCCGTTGATGGAGGCCATACGCCGCGGGTTTCCCGACTACAAGATCCTGCTCACCTTCTTCTCGCCTTCGGGCTACGAGGTGCGCAAGGACTACAAGGGGGCGGACATCGTCACCTACCTCCCGATCGACACCGTCGGCAACGCGCGCCGCTTCCTTCGCACGGTACGCCCTGTCATGGCCTTTTTCGTGAAGTATGAGTTTTGGTACAACTACCTCCATATCTTAAACCATCGCGGGGTGCCGACCTATAGCGTGAGCAGCATCTTCCGCCCTGGTCAGATCTTCTTCCGTCCCTACGGACGGCAGTATGGCCGCGTGTTGCGCTGCTTCAGCCGCTTCTTTGTCCAGAACGAGGAGAGTAGCCAGTTGCTCTCGTCGATAGGCATCGACCAGGTGGAGGTTGTGGGCGACACCCGTTTCGACCGCGTGCTCCAGGTGAGGGAGGCGCGCAAGCAGTTGCCCTTGGTGGAGCGCTTTGTCGGCGACTCGCACCGTGTCTTCGTGGCAGGGTCCTCTTGGTTGCCCGACGAGGAACTCTTCCTTCGCTACTTTGCCTCCCATCCCGAGTGGAAACTCATCATCGCTCCTCATGTCATCAAGGAGGAGCACCTGGCGCAGATCCGCCAGTTGCTGCAAGGCAAGAAGGTGGCCCGCTACACCCAGTCGAGCGAGGAGACCGTGGCCGATGCCGACGTCTTGATCATCGACTGCTTCGGACTTCTCTCCTCGGTCTATCACTATGGCCGCGTGGCCTATGTGGGTGGAGGCTTCGGTGTGGGCATCCACAATGTGCTAGAGGCCGCGGTATGGGGTATGCCGGTCCTCTTCGGACCCAACAACAAGCATTTCCAGGAGGCGCAGGGACTGATAGCGGCCCAGGGTGGCTTCGAGGTCTCTGATGATGCGGGCTTTGCTCAGCTGATGGACCGCTTCACCAAGGATGAGGCTTCCCTCCAGGAGAGTGCGGGACGGGCTGCTGCTTTTGTCGAAAAACTCACGGGAGCGACCGAACGGGTGCTTCAGGCCGTGAAGCCTGAACTGGAGAAGAACTGTCAAGCGCAGTCTTGATCAAACTTGGAAAGGAGTAATAAATGAAATATCAGATTACTTGCGACAACTGCGGAACGCAGTTTATCATCGATGCCGAACCGGGCATGACGGTCGAATGCCAATGTCCGGAGTGTCATGGCGTGATGCAGATCACGCTGCCCAATGCTGCCAAGGGTGAGCACTACGAGGCGCCCCGACCCACGGGTGGCGGCCCGAAGAATCCTTGGCATGCAGCCACGGTGGACGAGGACGACCGCCCCAACCGGCGCTGGCTGTGGATAGGCGTGGCGGTAGTGGTGCTGGTTGTGGCCGTGATAGGCTTCGCCATGTTCTCTACCTCGTCGTCGCAGCCCGAGCAGCCTGATGTCCTGCCTGCCGATACCATTCCTTATGAGGAGCCGGTGGTGGACGACAAACCGCAAACGCAGGTTGACACGATCGTCGAGCAGCCCGAACAGCCCGAAGTGGAAGAGGAGGTGCCCGAGGAGATAGAGCAGCCCGCTCCCGAGGATACTACGGGGACGGTGAGTGGCAGCAGCCAGAGCAAGACGGAGTCCAACAGCCATGGCCATGCGGCCGAGTAGCGTGGCATGGTGAGCCGAGAACTTCTCCGTCGGCAATGTCTCCGCCCTGGGTCCGATGCTCCTTTTATATATCTAACAAGGAGAAAAAGGGGGCTGCTAAGTGTTTTACAGGGTAAAAAGTACTTTTTTGAAAAATAATGCCGCAAAAATTTGCGCGAACGAAATATTCTTTCTACCTTTGCACCCGCTTAACGAGAAAGCTTGTTGAGTGTAACATGGTGGACGTAGTTCAGTTGGTTAGAGCGTCAGATTGTGGTTCTGAATGTCGTGGGTTCGAGTCCCACCTTCCACCCTCCAAGATTCCTTGCAACTCATGAGAGTTGCAAGGTTTTTCTTTTTTTCCCCCCCCCCTATTTGCCCCTCATTTTAAGGGATCAAATAATATTGTTGTGTTTTTAACAATCTGTATTTC
>ULUE01010475.1_pt1 | contig 12492 bp, 9 predicted proteins | sample 1958211 | NCBI WGS metagenome assembly ULUE01 (sample SAMEA4835752, study PRJEB28245) | human gut metagenome | biome: gut microbiome; material: fecal sample | place: Denmark | collected 2008 | reverse complement strand
AGCAGAGTGCAGATTGCGTAGATCGCCAGCAGGATGCCGAGGATCAGCAGAATCGCCCACGGCTGCTGGTAGAGGTTCTGCAGGTTAAACAATCGTACCCAAAGCAGTTTCTCGGAGGCGGCGTAGTCGGTGATGAGGTATACGGAGAACGCGGATTGCGCGATCCGGTTGATGATGCGGCTGTGGAAAGTGACGCGGTCGAACAGCAGGAACATGCCGAAGCCGACCATGACGACGGGCAATCTCCACGATCCGGTGATGAAGATGCCCATATCATGTCCCATCAGAGACAGCGTTGCGGATGCGACGGTGTAGAGAAGGAAGAATCCGAATCCGATGCCGGTCAGCAGCCATATCTGTTTGGTGGTGAACGGCTTCATATACCACTTGTACGCGGAGATGAGGATGAACACGTAGATGAAGCCGAAAACGTTGTCGGATAGCGACTGCGCTCCAGGAATGAAACTCAACAGTCCCCAGATTGTCAGTACTGTTGCAGCAAGCGCCAAGTGATATTCGCGTCCGAGCGCCTTCAGTCCCCTGGAGAGGAAGGGGAGCAGCGCCAGGAAGATGGCGTATGCGGTGGCGTACCACCACAGTCCCATGCTCAATGGCGCGATGCTCTTCACCATGAGTTTCATGCCGAGGTCGGTCCGGTCGAACACGAGGTAGAACGCCACGAGGATGAGGCTCCAGAACAGGAGTTCGCGTTCCATGATCCACACGCGTTTGAGGTTGGATTTGATGGTTTGCTCTTTGTCGAGAAAGAACCAAGCGGAGATGGAGAAGAAGATGACGACGCCGACTTTGCCGCCGCCCTGCATCACGAGCTGGAAGAAGATGCGTTCCGGTCCCAGGGGGAGTTTCAGCACGTCGTAGCCGTTGTGGACGATGAAGTGGTGCATGAGGATCATGAACATCGCGATGATGCGTAATAGTTCGATGCTGGAATTCCTGCACCCCCCCCATTTGAATTTCTGGAGTGTGCCGGTGCGGCGTGTCTGATGTGTGCGCCACTGCCGTTCGCTCTTTGGATGCTCTCGTCCATGATTCTCTCCTCTGACTTTGTTCTCTCGTGTGAAATTGTACGGGGCCGGAATGACTGCTGCGGGGAAGAGATACCCGCCACGCAGAAGAAATGTAGAAGGAATATTTGCTCGTTGCAAGGTTGCCGTTATTGCCTACCAAAGGTCACCGACTGCTGGCTTCTTTCGTCACGCGAGACATATGAAGCGATGGAGCTGTGTATTTATATAGCTTCAGGCTGAATTCTGCTAATAAAGTCTAAAAAGAGCCTTGAAGATTGAGATTTGCTGAGTTTCATGTATCATATCGTTGCAGTAGAGAAAAATCAGAAAACCAAGGGGCGGAATGAATGCTGCTCAATTTCACTGTTGAAAATTGTCTGAGTTTTAAGAGCGAGCAGGAATTTACCATGCTCCGCAAAGGTCAACATAGTGCACAAGATGAGCAAGGGGCATGGAACCGGATTTCCCCGGTTGCTGTCATTTATGGTGATAATGCTGCCGGCAAGTCGAATCTGCTCAAATGCATGAATTTTTTCTCTAACTTTGTGCGTAACAGTTTCGCACCTCGCGAAGGCATCAATACACAGCCTTTTTTGCTGGATAACGAAAGCGCAAAACAGCCATCGACGTTCTATATCGAATTCATCGCCAAAGACGAAAACCGCTACCAATACTGGTTCAGTATCGATGCCCACAAGGTGCGGGAGGAAGTGCTGTGGATGTTCCGTTCCGAAACTAATCGGCGCACCGTGATATTCGAACGTGAAGACGGAAAGAAGACCAAGATCGGCGCTCAATTCCACAACATAGGAAAGATTGCCCACCTTGTTCGGGAGAACGCGCTTCTCCTTTCGGCCGCGGCAGCACTGAACATTACAAGTGTGATGCCTGCATATGACACTATCGCAAATGGCATCCAGTGCTATCCCGCCGTAGATTTTGATAATTCCTTCGGAGTTTTCGTGCATCGAATCCGCAAGAATCCAAGACGGGCATTGTTGCTGTCGAAACTGATCAGAGTGGCCGATCTCGGTATAACCGATGTCGATTTCGAAGAAAAAGACGTTCCGGAAGAATTGCTGGAAGAACTGCGAAAACTGGCGGAAAGCGGAATATCGGGCAGTTCGGCCCCAGCAGGCGATGAGCCGCTGGGCGATTCCTCTAGCTCATCACCTTCCTCCGAGTATTTTATGCCTCGCGTACTGTTCAGCCATCAGGGGAGGGGCGTGATCCGTCAGCTTTCGGAACAGTGGGAATCGCAAGGTACCAAAAACGTGATGTTGCTGTTCGACTGGGTGCTTGATTCGCTGGAGCGACCTTCGATCACATTACTTGATGAGCCGGATGTCAGCATCAGTACGAGCCTGTTTTCTGAAATCATCAAACTGTATAGGGATCCGGCAACGAACCCTAACAACTCGCAGCTGATCTTCACTACACATAACGAGACGTTGATCAGTGCGTCGGGTACCGACGACCGGGTATTGGACCGAGATCAGATATGGATCGTAAAGAAAGACCCCAATACCGGTGAATCCACGCTGAATTGGCTGATGGATTGGAGCCCGAACTCCAAGGAGAATTTTGGGAAGAACTACCGTCATGGCGTATATGGCGGTCTTGCACAGCCGAATCTGTATGCGACCGTGAAAGAGCATTTCGACAATGCCAAAAACGCCGGAAAAGAATCCCAACGCTGATATGTAGGCATAGTGCAATAGATAGTTGCGCGTTGGCAACGGGATGAATGAATAACGTCTGAAGGGAGGAATAGTGGTACACAAGCCAAATGCCGGGCACTGGGGGAAATCAAAGCCGAGAAACAAACGGTTCCTCATCTACAGTGGAGGCATTGTTACAGAAGTGGAATACTTCCAATATGTCAGACGGCATCTGTTCGGAGACTATGTAAAGAACCTTCGAATTAAAAGCGGCGAAGTGGATGATCCGGTTCGTGTGGAAGCAGACGGAGTCGATCCCAAAACTCTTGTAGAGGGCGCGGCAAGGCTGTTGCACGAAGACAAGAAGGACGCGAAGAAAGAGTCATATGATCCGTTTGCGGTGGTGTGGGCGGTGACGGACGTGGACGATTTCGGCAAAAACGGCGACAAGCTGCGTGCAGCCGTAGACAAAGGACGTCAAAGCGGTGTCGAAGTAATCATCTCCAATCCGTGTTTTGACGTATGGCTGATTGACCACAAGCAGCCATGCCCCCTGTCATACACTCAGACTTCGGAATGCGAGAAGCTCGCTAAACGACTTGGGCTGATTGACATGAGCCGGAATCGAAATAATCCCAAGCACATTCGCCAGGAAGCGATAGCTGGGAAGTATGCCACGGCGGCTAAAAATGCGCAGAAGCATATGGGCGAGCAACATCGCCGGATACGAGACAACAGACCCTCTAGCGGGGATTATGCGCCGTGGACGGACATTCCGAAAATTGTGGATACGCTGATTGAAGAGTATAAAACATTGATTAATAAGGGTGAAGAAGAAACATTATAGATTCGAGGTAGTGCGCTGCTTGCCTTGCGTTTATTGTTGCAAGGTCTGCCGATTGCGATTGTGGAGGAGATCGCCTTCGAGAACGGTTGGATCACGCGCGACCAGCTCATGGAGTCCGCGGAGCGTTATGGCAAGAGCCCGTACGGCCAACACCTCAAGGGTATAGCCGACGGCGAGATCATGCTCGTCCCCAACCAAAAGAGCTGATTCCTCGAGACTGATGGTGTATTAGGGGTGCTGCCTCATTGAGGCAGCACCCTGATGGCACTTTGACTGACGGTGCTTCTTATGGATTGCGTCGATGAGCGGCACTTCGACGAGGAGTGTTTTGACTGGAGACGTTCCAATGGGCGGCGCTTCGACTGGCGGTGAAGAGGGTCATCTGCCTTATGAGTGGCGGATTTGGGCGGCGTGAAAATGTCATTTCGCTTATCTGTGGCAGGTAATCGGCAGAGATATACCCTTTAACTGTGGAAAATGTACCCCCAAAGTGGCTTTTGCCCGTTATGACCTGCCATATATAGGCGAAATGGGAGTTTCCATCTCTCGGAATCTGCCGCGTATAAGCGAAATGGGAGTTTCCATCTCTTGAAATCTGCCACATATAAGCGAAATGGGGAGCTGGGCACATACATTCCGTCACTTTCAGGGCGTGGCGGAATGATGATGAAAGCCTGTACCGGTCACTACCAATGATTTGAGGAAATTCTTGGGGTATCTATATCTGGCAAGGCCTAATTATCGTTGTATCCGTGTTTGCGGGTGTCCAGTGCCTGCTTCCAATAGGCTTCTCGGGCGAGGATGACGTTTTTGGGCACGGTGGAATCGTAATGTTCCAAAAGCGTGTAACGGAAATGCGTCTCCACGTACGCTTCTCCTGCTGCTCCACAAGTTTGCTTAGTTCTGTATTGCCGCCGTGGCCATTATCTATGTAGTTTTTCCACCGCTGATATATGCCGTTCCTTCCGGTGGCGCTTCCCACATACAGTTTCCCATTATCGGTATTGGTGATTACATACACGCCTTGCTGGCGGGACAGCGTATTCTTCCAGCTTGCCTTGTCGTTCTCCCAAATCGTCTTAAGTTGGGCGTAGGAAAGGCTAACAGCAGGTGTTGGCGGCCTTGTTCACTTGGCACGGTCGGCCGGTGGTACTTTTTCTTGTCGCCAGAAATAGGCCGCCAAAAATCAGCCACAGAATATTGCCAAAAAGTCTCGCACGCGCACGATATCGACAGGGAATGTTCCTTATTTCACAGCCCATCTGTTTGAGTTCCCAAAAAAAGTGTTCAATGTATGAAGGGATGAGGAATAGTTCGAGGGGGAAGATTATCCTTGGAAAGGATATTGTCAACGTGAGATGGGGAAGTTCAGTGACTTCTGTAGAGAACGCTAATGTGCAGCAGCCTACCGCACCGCAAGGGGTAGTTGAGGAAGCGGATGACGGCATCACTCTGATGGATCTGTTCAAAATCATTCGTAAGCATCTGGTCACCGCGATCATCGCATTCGTGGTGGTAGTGGCAGGCGTGAGCGCCTATACCTTCCTCGCTCCGGCGAAGTATACGGCTACGGCTCAGACCATGGCCACCTATAACGCTTCCGATGGTGGCGAAAGCATCGCCCAGCAGTCCACTGGTGGCAGCTACATTTCCAACCAAATCACCTCATATCCGACGCTTGCCACCACTTCGAAGGTGCTCAAGCCGGTTATTGATGATCTTGGCTTGGATGAAACCGTAACGGATCTTGCCGGCCAGGTCACCGTCACCAATCCGACTAACACCGCATTCGTGAACATTGCCGTGGTGGATGGAGATCCGAAGCAGGCCGCGGACATCGCCAATTCCGTTGCCGAATCGCTGAAGAACGTCATTGAAAGCGACCTGTACTCCGGAGATAAGTCCCCGGTGAAGCTTTCCATCGTGCAGAAGGCACAGGTCCCGACGTCTAAGTCTTCGCCGAAGACTGCCCTGTATTTGGCTGTCGGTGTGGTGCTCGGCATCATCATCGGCGTGTTCGCCGCACTCATCAAAGACCTCCTCAACACCAAGGTTGAAGAGACTTCCGACGTGCGCGGCATCGTCCGAGCATCCTCCCTTGGCTCCGTTCCGATGGACGCTTCGCTTGATGATAAGCGTCCGGTGCTGGTAAGCCAGCCTAACGGCGCTATTGCCGAGGAATTCCGCCGTATCCATACGAATATCGACTTCCTGCAGACCGACCGCACCGAAGGCGTGGGCCAGCTGCTTGTCATCACGTCTGCGCAGCCGTCCGAAGGCAAGACCACCATGTCCATTAATACTGCAGTGGCCCTTGCTGAAGATGGTGCGAAAGTACTGCTTATCGACGCTGATCTCCGCCACCCGTCCGTTGCTCACCACTTGGGCATTGAAGGTGCCGCCGGTCTGGCGCACGTGCTGTCCGGACAGATGGGCCCGAAGGACGTGGTACAGAGCTACTGGAAGCCGAACCTGCACATTCTGCCTGGCGGCAAGAGGCCGGCGAACGCTGGCGTGCTGCTGGGTTCCGAAACCATGAAGCTCATGGTGGAGCAGGCGCTCACCCAATACGATTACGTGATTATTGATACCGCCCCGTTGACGGTGTCCAACGATGGCGCGGTATTCGGCCGTTGGGCCAAGGGCCTTCTGCTGGTGGTCAGCCGCAACGTGTGCGAGAAGAAGTCCCTGCAGGAGGCGGCCGACACGCTCGCCACCGCGCAGGTGCCGGTACTTGGCTTCATCTTCAATCGTGCAGATCCGAAGAAGACCAATACGCATTCCAATTATTACTATTACTATGAGGATGGTGCGCCGCGCAGCAGCCATCGCGCGAAGGGGAAGAAGCGGCACTGATGGTTCCCTTCTCCATGGAATGAGGGGTGTATGGCAACTGAGAACGATGATTCCCAGTCTATGAACGGTATTTTGTCCAACATATCTCGGGATGTGGTGGACACCAGCTGGGATATTCCTCCGCTGACCTTCCCCAAATTGCAGCCTACCGATTCGGAAGAAGCCGATGGTGCGGATGAGGCTTCGCTTGCTGAGCCCCGCACCATCGCTTCCTCCGTGCCTGCGCAAACGGAACAGCCGGTTTCGGCTGCGCCAACAATCGCGGATATTCCCAGTATGCCGCTCGATACCGTCGATTTCGATGATGCGGTTGCACCAGCCGATGCCGAGGAAACCGCCACTTTGCCACCCCTCGTCTCTTCGACAGATGAACAGGACGCCGAAGCGACTCAGGCCTTTGACACTTCGGATGGCATAACCGACCTAGAGGAACTTGCCGCGGAAGATCCGGAACATGATCCGCTGAAAACCATTCCGGTCGCACCGAAAGAGCCGTCTGCGGACAAGCGAAAGATTATTGCCATTGTCGCTGCGATTGCGGCAGTGGCGGTTGCTATTGCCGGTGTCATCGTGGTACGCAATCGTATCAATTCGAAAGAACAGCGTGCGGCAGTGGCGGTATGTGAGAAGGCGAAATCCAAATACTCCAAAGCCAACGAAAAACTGCAAAACGCCATCGAACAGGCAACCAGTCTGCAGGGCACTGCGGCAAACCAGGTGGCGGATGCCGCCACAATCGACCAGCTCACTCAGGCCGTGACCAAGGCGCAAAACCTCAAGACGGTCGGCGGATGTTCGGTGCTGCTGTCCGAAACCACACTGCGTGCGCACGCCCGTAGCATGAGCAAGCAGATCAGCAATATCAAAGAACAGACCAAGGCCGTTACCGCAGCAGCCACAGCTGTGGCCGCCAGCAAGCGAGCTTTGGAAGTGAATAAGACGACTGCCGCATTGCAGAAGACCATTGCCGACGCAAAGACGTTGCTTGACGGTTCTGCAGGCCAGGTTGCGGACGAGTCGACACGTAACGCGCTTGCCAAGGCGATTGACGCTGCCCAGAAACTCCTCGATGGCAAAAGCACCGATGTTACGGCCATGCAGAACGCTTCGAAGGTGATTTCCTCGACTTCTGACGGCGTAAACAAGTCTGTGGCGGAACAAACTGCGGCCAATGCCCAGTCGAATACCAATTCGAATACCAATAACGGCACTACGAACCGGCGCTACACATATACGTGGCAATTTGGTCCGGGCTCTGGAAACGGTGTGAACGGTGGTGGTTCGACCGGTGGCAATAACAATGGTGGCTCAACCGGTGGTAATGGCGATTCGACCGGCAACGGCAACGGCGATTCAAACGGCGGCGGTAACGGCGATTCGAATGACGGTAATGACGATTCGACCGGCAACGGCAACGGCGATTCAAACGGCGGCGGTAACGGCGATTCGAATGACGGTAATGGTGGTTCGACCGGCAACGGCAACGGCGATTCAGATACAGGTACTGCTGGCGAATAAGCCATACTGGAGAAGGATTTGGATATAGCGAATGGTACCCCCATAGGTCCCTCTTAATTTCTGGGGAGGGGGGCTGTGGTAAATTGTTTGCCGTATGCAGCTGAAGGGGAGGGAGATACATGCAAGGCGTAATACCGGTGAATCCGACGCACCAAACGGCGAGCAAGGTATGAGGACTCAAGAGATTCATATCGTCTCGTCCAATGCGCATCGACAGGCATACGCGTCCATGCAGAATCAGCGTCTGCAAAAGCAGTTCGAGCCGATGACTTTTTCCAATACCCCGTTTCCTGCGGAAAAGGAAGGACATAGGCGCGGCAAGGCTGAATCGACTCCCCGGTGGCGTTTCGCCTTCGTCGCCAGCCTGATCGCCATCGATTTGGCAGTGATGCTGCTTTCGTTGACCGTCAGCCTTGTAATCAACGGTGCTGCTTTCGATGCCATCGGCGATGTGATGCCGTTTTGGCTTTTCCTCATTCTGTTCAGCCTGATTTGGTTGCTGTGCTTGGCATTCGCGGGCACATACCACCGCCATGTTATGGCGGACGGCTATGAGCTGTATGCCAAAATCATCAATGCGTCGTTGCTGACCATCATCTCATACTGCAGCCTTGCATTTATTTTCAAACTTGCATTGCCCCGCACTGCGTTGATTATCGCGCCAGTCATCGCCTTCTTCTTGGACATCATCGCACGCTGGCAGATGCGTCAAGCGTTGCATCGTCACCGCAGCAAAGGCTCTTGCAAGTACAGAACGGTGGTCATCGGATCTTCCGATGGCATCAACAAAGCCTTGCAGACCATGCGCAACTGCATGAATTGGGGGTACGAACCAGTTGCTGTATGTCCAATTGAAGCGGATCCAGCTTCAAAAGACGCTTATGTGGTTACCTCATACACACCGGATGCCAATATCGAAGGCTCCAGCAAACTCAAGGTGATTCCTTTCAACTCGGCATTCCCACGTATTTGCGAAAGCCTTGGTGTACAGGAAGTCTATGTGGCTGACGTGCTTTCGCGTGATTCCGAAATGCTGCATGGTCTTTCTCTTGCGGTGGAGTCGCTGGGTATGGAACTTGCCTTGGCGGTCTCCCTGGCGGATGTGAGCGGTCACCGTTTGTATCTGCTAAACACCACGGAACAGCCGGTTCTGTTGGCTTCCCTGCCGCAGTACACGGGAGCTGCGAACGTAATCAAGCGTTTGCTGGACATCATCGGCTCACTGTGCGCGCTGATTATTTCCTCTCCGATTCTTCTCGGCGTCGCCATCGCCATCAAGCTTGATGATGGCGGTCCGGTGTTCTTCTCTCAGACCCGTATCGGACTGCACGGCAAGCCGTTCAAAATGTATAAATTCCGTTCCATGGTCACCAATGCTGAGGAGCTGAAGAAGAAACTCGCTGAGGAAACTGGGCAGGAAGACCGGTTCATCTTCAAAATGAAAGATGATCCGCGTATCACCAAGGTAGGTCACTTCATCCGTAAGACTTCTTTGGATGAGTTCCCGCAGTTCTACAACGTGCTCAAGGGCGATATGTCTCTGGTCGGTCCGCGCCCGGCATTGCCGGAAGAAGTGGCCCGCTATGGTTCCCTATATTCCGCCCGACTGCTGGTCAAGCCGGGCATCACCGGTCCGTGGCAGGTGTCCGGCCGGTCGGATCTTTCACAGGAGCAAAGCGAATATTTGGACGTCTCCTACATTGAGAATTGGTCCATCGCTGGAGATCTTGCGATTCTTGCCAAAACCGTGATGGTAATCTTCACTGGCCGTGGATCGTACTGAGCCAATAAGTGGGTTTTCTGTGATTTTCCCTCTGTTCTTGTGATGGAACAGAGGGAAATTTCATTTGGCGGCCGAAAAAAAGGGGTGCCATGTGGCACAATAATGCGCTGGAATAGTCAAATTGAGTGCTTAATGATTTGAGGAGCAAAGCATGGGGCAACATGCTCAAGCAATACGGGAAAAACATACGGCACGGAATGTGACGCTTATTGTACTTGCGGTGCTGATCGTGCTACTTGCCATTGCTGCAGTGTTTGGTATGCAACTGTATAAGCAGGCAAAAAGCGTCAAGGCACACGAATCGCAAGCCATATCCTCACTATCCGCAATCAATGACCCTGCAAAGCTCAAGGATGCCGCCGCGTCGCAGGCGTCCATCGCGCAGGCTCAGCAGCAGACGACGCAGGCCAAGCAGATTGCGCACGGTTCATTATGGAACGTGGCTGCGAAAATGCCGTTCGTCGGCAGTGACATCGCCACTGTGCAAGGCATGACGGAAGTCGTGGACAACCTTGCACAGCAGACACTGCCATCGTTGACCACTGCGGTGCAACAGCTTGCCGATGCCAATCTTTCCGGTGCGGAAGGGCAACTTAATCTGCAGCCAATCGCCGATGCGCAAGGTAACTTCGACAAGCTCAACCAGCAGGTGCAGCAGCAGAACAAGCAGTATAACAGTCTTGCCGAGCCGAAAATCGGCATGGTGAAGAAAGCCTATCAGCAGGGCAAGGACCAGCTTGACAATATCGCCGATTTGGTCGGACAGGTCAGCAACGCCACTCACATGCTGCCTTCCTTCCTCGGCCAGAACGGTGCCCGCACATACTTGCTGGCGGCACAGACCACATCCGAAACACGTTCCGGCGGCGGCTTGGTTGGCTCTCTCGGCACCATGACTGCGGATCATGGCAAAATCGCGGTGGGGGACTTCCACCCGAATGGTGAGTTCGTCAATGGCAACAACGGCACCGCTGAGGAACATGCGGTATTCAACAGGCCGTTGGGTTTCTCCTTCGACGTGCGAGACACCTTCGCGGTGCCGGATGTTTCCCGCAACGCGGAAATGCTCAACGCTTCATGGCAGCGTTCGCAATATGCCTGCAACATCGACGGTTTGATTTCCGTGGATCCGGTGTTCATCCAGAAGATGGTGGAGATCAACGGACCAGTCACTTTGTCCAACGGCACTGTGCTTACCGGCGAGAACACCGCCGAATACATGCTCAACACCATCTACAAGGACGTTCCTGTGGCACAGCAGGACGAATACTTCGAGTACATTGCCAAAACGGTGATGGACGGCGCTTTTGGCAACATGACTGTGGACAAGATGATGAAGGTGGCGCAAAGCATCGGTGATTTGGCCGAGAACCGCCACTTCTACGCCTACACGTTCCACGATGACGAAGCGAAGTACTTCCAAGGTGCTGGACTCGCCAAGAATGCGCCTGAGAGCGAGACCAATCCGGAAACGGGCATTTACATCAGCGAGCAGAATCCTTCGAAGATGGGTTGGTATATCGACCGTACCAGCGAAGTGACCAAGACAGGTGACAAGACCTACCACGTGAAGTACACGCTGACCAACCGTATGACTTCCACGGAAATGGCTACCTGCACGAGTTACATTCTCGGTGGTGAGCAGAAGGGCGTTGGTGGCGTGCCCGTGGCGCCGAGTGGCACATCCGCGCAGCGTGTGCTGATTTACGCGCCTGCAGGTGGTTCGATTGGATCAATCGCCGTGACCGGTGATGTGCGTGACCGTAGCAATGCCACCATGGACGGCAAGCCATTGAACTCCAGTATGGCGTACATCGCACCTGGCAAGAGCGTGACGTACGAGTTCGACGTGACCGTGTCTGACAAGGCCACGGCTGATATGAAGCTCGATCAGACGCCGTGTGGCAAAATGACCAATGATGTGAAATACAACTATTGAAATATGGCGCGGTAATTCTCGACATTATTGGTGCATGATTTCCTTGAATTCATCTCAATGAAAACTTGTTCAATGAAGTCTATGAATTATTGCTATATTCTTGGAAATACAGGGGGTATTTCTGCCGGAAAGCGGAGATACCCCCTATTTTATTAGTGAAAAAAGGGTGTATTTATGCGAATTGTTGTATTATATTGCATGTAATTAATATCCTATATTTTCAAGGGGTTGGCATGTCTGTTCTTGACGGATTTGAAGCAGTGGGAGAAAAGACCACCACCAATAAGATGACCATGACGGTCATGGAATCATCCGTTCGCTTTTCCAAAGGCGTGACCGAAGCGCTCGGATGCCCGGCATACGTGAAATTGCTGGTGAATGACAAGCAGAAGAAGATCGCAGTCCAGGCATGCGACGCCAAAGACGAGAACGCCATCAAGTTCTGCAAGACCAAGCGAAGCAAGGCCGATGGCGTCGACTCTGACGCTGCAGGAAAGGCTTCTTCCGTGACCGTGCGTACCACCGATGTGCTGGTAGCGGTGCAGAAGTATTTCACTTTCCCGCCGGTCGCAGACGACCAGATCGCCTATTTCGCCATGGATGGCGAGTCCTACCCGGATGAGAAGGTTGTCATTTTTGCTGTGGCCGATGCTGCAAAGGGTGTATCCGGCAAGCGCGGTCCCCGCAAAGGTTCGCATCATACGGCCAAAGATGGCGAGTAAGTGAACAATATTCCGCTCAGCTTGAAAAATCGCATATAGTACAGTTCTCTTGATGTGAGTGCTGTACTATATGCAGTATCTTGATAGGCTGTGCGAAACGTCCATAAACGCTAATAATGAGTACGTATGCATCCAGCC
>ULUE01084017.1_pt1 | contig 12520 bp, 7 predicted proteins | sample 1958211 | NCBI WGS metagenome assembly ULUE01 (sample SAMEA4835752, study PRJEB28245) | human gut metagenome | biome: gut microbiome; material: fecal sample | place: Denmark | collected 2008 | reverse complement strand
AGCCCCAGGATGCGACGAGCCGACATCGAGGTGCCAAACCACGCCGTCGATATGAACTCTTGGGCGTGATCAGCCTGTTATCCCTAAGGTACCTTTTATCCGTTGAGCGACGGCAATTCCACTTTCTACCGCCGGATCACTTGGGCCTGCTTTCGCATCTGCTCGACTTGTTGGTCTCACAGTTAGGCGGGCTTATGCCCATGCACTCGACACCCGGTTGCCAACCGGGCTGAGCCCACCTTCGCGCTCCTCCGTTACTCTTTGGGAGGATACCGCCCCAGTAAAACTGACCGGCTGACACGGTCCTCTGGCCGGATTCACGGCTCAGGGTTAGATCCTCCAGTTTCAAAGGGTGGTGTCTCATTGATGACTCGGACGCCCCCTAAAGGGCGTCTTCAGCGTCTCCCACTTACTCTGAGCATTAAAACCGAAGAAACAATGACAGCTTACAGTTAAGGTCTATAGGGTCTTTCCGTCCTTCTGCGGGTAGGCGGCATCTTCACCGCCACTACAATTTCACTGAGCGCCTGGTTGAGACAGTGCCCAACTCGTTTCACGATTCGTGCAGGTCGGAACTTACCCGACAAGGAATTTCGCTACCTTAGGACCGTTATAGTTACGGCCGACATTCACCGGGACTTGGGTTTAGAGCTTCGCCTTGCGGCTAACCCCTTGCCTTAATCTTTCGGCATTGGTCACGTGTCACACCCTATACTTCGACTTGCGTCTTTGCAGAGTGCTGTGTTTTTGATAAACAGTCGGTTGGGCCATTTCTCTGCGGCCTGCATCGCTGCAGGCACCCCTTCTTCCGAAGTTACGGGGCTAATTTGCCGAGTTCCTTAACCAGGTTTCACTCTTACGCCTTGGTATATTCTACCCACCCACCTGTGTCGGTTTGCGGTACGGGTCGCTTAGCATACGCTGGGGCTTTTCTTGGCACTTGATCCAATGATGCGCTGAGTCCGTGGACTCAACTCGGAATTCAATAACCTAGTCATCTTTTCTCATGCGTCCCCCCAGTTTAAGGGTTGCGAGCTCAGGATTATTAACCTGATGTCCATCGCCTACGCCTCTCGGCCTCGGCTTAGGTCCCGGCTAACCCAGGGACGAAACACGTTGCCCTGGAAACCTCGGGTTTACGGCGGCCGGGGATTTCACCCGGCTTAACGTTACTCATGTCTGCATACTCACTTGCATGTGCTCCAGGGTCAGTCGCCATCGCCCTTCGACGCGCATGCAACGCTCTTCTACCACTCTGCCTTGCGGCAAAGTCCAGAGCTTCGGTATAACGCTTGATCGCCAATCATTTTCGGCGCAGGATCACTCGATGAGTAAGCTATTACGCATTTTTTAAATGGTGGCTGCTTCTAAGCCAACATCCTCACTGTCTGTGTAATCCCACATCCTTTCCACTGAGCGTTATTTAGGCACCTTAGCTGCTGGTCTGGGTTGTTTCCCTCTCGACAATGAAGCTTATCCCCCACTGTCTCACTGCCACGTTCCATTGCACGGTATTCGGAGTTTGATAAGGTTTGGTAAGCGGGTGTGCCCCCTAGCCTTGTCAGTGCTCTACCCCCGCGCATCAGCACGTGACGCTGCACCTAAATGCATTTCGAAGAGAACCAGCTATCACGGGGTTTGATTAGCCTTTCACTCCTACCCTCAGCTCATCAGAGAACTTTTCAACGTTCACCTGTTCGGTCCTCCACATGGTTTTACCCATGCTTCAACCTGGCCAAGGGTAGGTCACCTCCGCTTCGGGTCCAGTACCTGCGACTTGTTGCGCCCTGTTCGGACTTGCTTTCGCTGCGACTCCGGGCCGGAAGCCCTTAGTCTTGCCACAAACACTGACTCGCAGACTCATTAAACAAAAGGCACGCCATCGCAGATTGCTCTGCTCTGACACTTTGTAGACATACGGTTTCAGGTTCTATTTCACTCCGCTCACAGCGGTTCTTTTCACCTTTCCCTCGCGGTACTTGTTCACTATCGGTCGCCAACTAGTATTTAGCCTTGCGCGGTGGTCCGCGCGGTTTCATACATCGTTCCACGTGTGATGTATTACTCAGGATACCACTAATTCCCACTCTGGATTTCGTCTACAGGGCTTTCACCTTCTACGGCCAGCCTTTCCAGGCTGTTCTACTATCCAGTATGGTCGAATATGACGTGGTCCTACAACCCCGAAGGAATACCTTCGGTTTGGGCTCCATCCGCTTTCGCTCGCCACTACTTACGGAATCGATTTCTCTTTCTTTTCCTCCGCTTACTGAGATGTTTCACTTCAGCGGGTTTCGCGTTTCATACCCTATGTATTCAGGTATGAACGATCGAGTATTGCCTCGATCAGGTTACCCCATTCGGATATCCCCGGATCATCGCTTGCTTGCAGCTTCCCGAGGCTTTTCGCAGCTTGCCGCGTCCTTCTTCGCCTGTTGGCACCAAGGCATTCACCGTACGCCCTTACTTACTTCATCATATTGCAAAAGCTTGTTACCACTTCCACAATACCACAAAGCCCTTTCGTGACTTACTGTATTGTCTCATTGCTTGGTATGCATGTTTTCTTGTGTTTTGTAGTTGTTGTTGTTCAACTACCCACTTTGTTGGAAAGCGATTGCTTCTCAGCAATCGTTTTCTTTGCCACGCAGATGTCAATTTTCGCTTTCCCTCAATAATCGATTTTGCTGGTGGGCCTGACAGGACTTGAACCTGTGACCCCGCGCTTATCAAGCGCGTGCTCTAACCAACTGAGCTACAGGCCCGGCTTTGGGTCTCTTTCCCGAAACTGGTGGAGGCACGGGGACTCGAACCCCGGACATCCAGCTTGCAAAGCTGGCGCTCTACCAACTGAGCTATACCCCCAGTTGCGGTTCTCGGTGAAAAAAGGTCGTCACGCACGTCGTGCCAGGTTTCGCTCCAGGCGTCTGGCTGTTTACACATCTTTGGTTCGTTGCGGACCCTCGCGGGTTCCGCTTTCTCTTCCCTCAGGAAGAGATCCGACCTGTGCACTTCCGTGCACTTACTCCATAGAAAGGAGGTGATCCAGCCGCAGGTTCCCCTACGGCTACCTTGTTACGACTTCATCCCAGTTACCAGTCTCACCTTAGGACCCTGCCTCCTTGCGGTTGGCTTCAGATACTTCGGGTGCGACCGGCTTCCATGATGTGACGGGCGGTGTGTACAAGACCCGGGAACGTATTCACGGCGCCGTAGCTGATGCGCCATTACTAGCGATTCCGGCTTCGTGTAGGCGGGTTGCAGCCTACAGTCCGAACTGGGCCCAGTTTTTAGGATTTCCTCCGCCTCGCGGCTTCGGCCCCCTCTGTACTGGGCATTGTAGTACGTGTGCAGCCCTGGGCATAAGGGCCATACTGACCTGACGTCGTCCCCACCTTCCTCCCAGTTGATCTGGGCAGTCTCGCCAGAGTCCCCACCTTCACGTGCTGGTAACTGGCAACAGGGGTTGCGCTCGTTGCTGGACTTAACCAAACATCTCACGACACGAGCTGACGACGGCCATGCAGCACCTGTGTAACGCCTCCGAAGAGTCGCATGCTTTCACATGTTGTTCATTACATGTCAAGCCCAGGTAAGGTTCTTCGCGTTGCATCGAATTAAGCCACATACTCCACCGCTTGTGCGGGTCCCCGTCAATTTCTTTGAGTTTTAATCTTGCGACCGTACTCCCCAGGCGGCACGCTTAACGCGTTAGCTCCGGCACGCAGGGGGTCGATTCCCCGCACACCAAGCGTGCACCGTTTACTGCCAGGACTACAGGGGTATCTAATCCCTTTCGCTCCCCTGGCCTTCGTGCCTCAGCGTCAGTTAATGTCCAGGAACCCGCCTTCGCCACGAGTGTTCCTCTCGATATCTACGCATTTCACTGCTACACCGAGAATTCCGGTTCCCCCTCCATTACTCTAGTCTCGCAGTATCATGTGCCGTCCGCGGGTTGAGCCCGCGCCTTTCACACACGACTTACGAAACAGCCTACGCACGCTTTACGCCCAGTGATTCCGAACAACGCTTGAGACCTCTGTATTACCGCGGCTGCTGGCACAGAGTTAGCCGTCTCTTCCTCTTGTGGTACTATCTTTTTAATTTGCTCCCACATGACAGGGGTTTACAATCCGAAGACCTTCATTCCCCCACGCGGCGTCGCACCATCAGGGTTTCCCCCATTGTGAATGATTCTCGACTGCTGCCACCCGTAGGTGTCTGGACCGTGTCTCAGTTCCAGTGTGGCCGGACATCCTCTCAGACCGGCTACCCGTCATCGCCTTGGTGAGCCGTTACCTCACCAACTAACTAATAGGCCGCGAGCCCATCCCCAAGCGCATTGCTGCTTTAATCTTGCGATTCTATGCGGTATTAATCCCAGTTTCCCAGGGCTATCCCGCTCTCGGGGGCAGGTTACTCACGTGTTACTCACCCGTGCGCCACTAGAGAATTATTAGCAAGCTAGCAATTCTCTCGTTCGACTTGCATGTCTTATCCACGCCGCCAGCGTTCGTTCTGAGCCAGAATCAAACTCTCCATCAAATTAATTTTTGAAATTGCTGGACCAAATGGAATCTTGCGATTTCATTTGCGCCATGCTTCAGCCAGCTCTTCCTCCAAGTTGTGTCTCTTGAAGGCCTCTTCGCTCCGCCTTGCACGGCGCGCGTCACGACCTTTTTTCTTTCCCCTTGCTTCTACCAAACCACCCCTCTCAGAGCCAGGTAGCTCCTTCGGGCTTTTCATCCCTCCGGCACCTCTCGGCGCCCTCGGAAAACCCTCGGCGGTTTTCGGTAGTCATTCCCTTGAAATCTTCTTATCGCCCCTGCTTCCAGGGGTCTCTCCGGGTGGCCGGCTCCAGCCGCTTCCGATACTCTTCCGAGTCCGTCCGCCGCCGGGCTTTTCATCCCGTCGCCGTGTTGGCGTGCCGAGAAATCTACCATCTCACACCTTTTTGTCAATTTTTTTCGAGACGTTTTTTCCGACTTGTTGAGCCCAAAATTGAAACATATCTGATTATCAACGCATTGCATTTTTATTTTTTTTTAATAAAAAAGCCTCTTTCACCACGAAAGAGGCCTAGACGTTTCAGAAGTCCTAAGTTTCTCTCTACTTTTTACCTCCTCCACTCTTTTTCTTCATGACTGCGTATTGATGAACCAGAGGCAGTTCCCGGAGGGCGTTTACAGCATCCTTCCTTGCCTGGGCGTAATCTTTTTTCTCCATTGCCATATTCATCATCACTTCATAGCAGGCGGCATTGTATCCGCCATCATCCCTCGTATTAGAATCCCTCATAATCTGGAGAGCGCGCCGAGCCGCCTTATAGCTGTATTTACGCATTTCCTCCGACCCGTTAAGGATTTTCAGGATATAGGAAGCAAGCGAATCTTCCCGGGGGAAACGCTCCAAGACGTGGTCAAAGATATCAACCATTTTCCGATAATTTTTCTCCTTCCAAGCCTTTTCCGCCCGCACTTCCGCCACAGTAGACGCAAACCATCCGTTATCGGAAAACTGCCCTGCATTTTCCTCAATCAACTTCTGGTATTCATCAAATTTCTTTTCCCGCCTCAATTCAAAGGATTTTTTTATGACAGCATACATGGCCTGCTGGCGGGCCTTCCGTTTCGCATCTTCTTCCGCAAACCTGTTTTTGTCAAAAGAGTCCAATCTGGCAGTTTCCGCCACCCATTCGGGCATCTTCTTAATTTCTCCAGCCCACAGCAATGTTCCGTCACGAACGACGACCGCGGCGGGAAATGAGTCAAGTTTGAGCAAATCACAAAATTCAATGACCGAACGATCCGATGGAATACCGACAGGATAAGGAGTCCATCCTTCCGGCCCGGATAAATAGTCCCGCATCTGTTTTTCCCCCGACGGATTGAGCCCCAATACCACGGCTTTTACTCCCGGATGGTCTAAAAGCCCGTGTTTTTTAAGAACGGCATCAAGAGCTCTTCCAGGGGCTGTTTCTCCAAGTATATTATTGTGGCCTCTCCAGAAGCTGATGAATACAGTTTTGCCGACAGGAAGTCCTGTTAGACCGGGATGATTGAACCATTTTAATTTGCTGAACAGGGGAGTGTACTGTTTGTCTTCCTGCACTACTCCCATTTCCTGCATCTTCCTCGGAGGTTCCGGTTTTATTTCAGCAACTGACTGATTTACAAGATTTTGAAAGGATTCCTTATTACCTGAAAGCTGCTGCAACTTCGTCCAGGCTTTGCTGATGGACGTTAAGGAAAGCGCCTTTTCCATATCCAGCAACGCTTCTTCCATGTTTCCCTGCCGTTCCCTAAGTTCCGCCATCAGTTTCCATGGCAAGGAAGCTTCCTTGTTATTCCTTTTGGAGATTTCAATACAACGGTTCAGGCTTCTTTCCACCAGGGCGGCATCCATTTTTCCGGCAGGCACGGATTTTCCATTTAAAAGCGTTCCCGCCACATCAATCTGTACACGGTAATTGTCCGGATACTCTTTGCACAGATCATCCAGTACGGCCTGTGCTTCCTGGAATTTTTCCAATTCCGCCAAGACGCTGAATGGAACCATTTTCAGTTGAATGATCTGATCCTGCTGAAACTGTCCCGAATCCTGAACTTGCCTTAAAAAGGCCTGCGCTTCCCCCTTTCCTCCCTTCCGGGCAAGTTCTCCCGTTCTCTCAGAAACCTGGCGGTAGAGCTTCCATGCACGGGCGTTTGCGCCGGGATTATCCCCCGGAAGAGAGGCTGCAGAAAAATCAGGCTTCAACATGGCCCGCATCATTTCTTCAGAAAGTTTTCCAGGATGCCCTCTCCAAATAAGCTTGCCGTTTTTAACGGCAAAAGCATGGGGGATGCCGTTAACCCCCATTGGAGACAGCCATTTATCCCTGGTCTTTTTCCCATCCACATCCACGGCCATGGCATAAGTAAGGGGCGATGGACGGTTTTTTAAAAATTCTTTCAGAGATTCCGGAGATTTCCTGTCCATGACGTTAACTCCGATAACCTGCATATGAGGATTATTCTTAAATGCCTGATGCAATTGTTCCATATGGGGCATAGCTGCCAGGCACGGGCCACACCAGGTAGCCCAAAATTCAAAGATGTACACTTTGTCCTTTTCCCATTCCTTTACCGGAGTTCCCTGTATCCATACATCCGGCAAACCATCCAGAGCAAGTGATGGAAGGGCATCCTCCGAAGCAACCGTTTTGTTTTCCTTTTTCTCAGAAGAAGCTGCGTACAATGGCATTCCGGCAGACACCGCAAAAATCATGGAACATCCTAAAACCAATAGAGAGGAATTTAACATGGTAACACGGTACTACCGTAACCTTCTGCGTCAAGCCAATAGAAAAAGGAAAGGAAAGATAGAAGAGCCGTTATCGTGTTCTTTCCACCAGAATGGAAGACAAAACACTCCCAAAAAGAAAAGATATTAACCATGAAGTTTTTCATATGGAATAAGAAAACAAACACGCCCGGCATCCACATTTTTTTGAGTTTCATTGGATTTAGGAAAAATGATTTACCTTTTTGGATACACAAAGACAATATTATTTTCTAAAATAGAAAATATGCCAGAAATGGCTTGCCAGATTTTTCTGAATGCGAAAAATGCGCTCATGGATGAAATGAAGTCCAGTATCAGAAAGTTTCTCGCTCTTACGAAAATGACCCGGGACGAATTTGCCGACCTTTGCGGCGTCAGCAAAAGTCAGGTCGATAAATGGCTTTCCACTGTTCCAATTCCCCGTGCCAGACAACGCCTTATCATCAGAATCATGAAGGAAGAGTACGCCAAACAGGCACGCCTGGCTCAAACAAAAAATCCGAACAGTATTCACGTTCCCGTTACTCCTCAAAAGTATGAAAAGTTCAGGAATGAAGCTGAACGCCATGGCCTGACCGTTCCGGAATGGGCGAGTGAAGCACTGGATGCTCTTTCCAGCATCAAAAGCAGAAGCTGAAAAGAGGATCCGATATTCCGGATCGATTCCAGAGAAAGAGAAAATAGTGCTGTTATCGCCTCTTCCCTATCTTTTCTTTCATTACAAATCTGCACAAATTCATGTCTGACGACGATATACGCATTCTGGTGAAGGAGTGGCTGCAAAGCCAAAACCGCAAATCCTATCAATTGGCGGAGGAGATAGGCATCCGGCCGCAAACTTTTTACGCACAGATGAGCGTTCGTAAAATATCGGCCAATACCAAAAAAGCGCTTTCCCGCATCATTCCAGGCCTGATTCCCGATTCAGATCTGAACCCACCTTCCAATACGGAAGAATGTGACCCGAAAAAACTCAGAATCAAGGAATGGCTCCGGGCTCACGGCAAAACACGCCGATGGCTTGCGGAACAATGCCGCGTTTCCGTCCGCACCGTACATACCTGGTTTACTGCACGCGGTAACATTCCCGTCACCCAATATCTCTTTATCGATAAGCTGATGAATGAAGGCGAGTCGTGGAAAGTTCAGCTTCCCAATACCATTCCCGTGAATTTTCCGGAAACGGAAATGGAAATTGTTCATAAGTTCCAAGAACTACATCCGGACATAGATCTTCCCATGTACGGCATGCATAAAATCCTGGAGTTATGCGTTAATGTACTCACTCAGGATGAATATTCAAAGGCGTCTCCATACTTCCGTATTACCAATACCGGAGAGATTTGCCACCGCCGGATAAAATAAGAATTATTCAAAAGTTCAAATTTTCTTTTCCACGGGAGAATTTCTGAAAATGCACTGTTTGCATACCCATGCCGGTATTTTTCTAAAACATCGCAGGTTCTCCTCCAGCCTGGCCTTCCGGGCCTTTCTTCTTAATCTTTCACGGAATCCTTTCATTTTTTGTTCCTTTTATCACGACGGCCACAGACTTATCCTATCTCTCAACACAGAGAAAAAAATCTTCAGCCACATTACTCCATCCCTCCAGTTTCGAAAATCAATCACTATTGATTGGCAAAACAGGCCGAACCATGCTTAATAGTGCTTCTATGCAGCCTGTTCACCAGAGTTAACCATACTTACCTTGCCTCTCCATTTTTAAGAAAGCCGCCTTTTGGTGAAAAAGCTTTTATCGCATGAAAAACCCCGTATTCTTAAAAAGAATACGGGGTTAAAAAATGGCACGTCCAACTGGATTCGAACCAGTGACCCACTGCTTAGAAGGCACTTACGGACGTTAAACTTATTTTAACTTTTCTATTATTTTCAAGGGGTTATCTGAACCTTGTCTTTTTCATGATTGTCCGTACTTGTTCGTATTTAGCCCTATTTACCCCCTCATACGGACAACCTACGGACAACTTGCAGTGTGTCACAGCTTCTTGCTCGTGTTCTCGGTAATTTGCTCCAAGAGGGAAATAATATGAGCAACCCCAATCCATCCCAGCCCAGATAGGGCAAGCACAAGGAAAATGGAAGCGGCGAAAATACTCTGGTCGCTCCCTGAGGACAAAAGTATAAGAGGAATAATTATAGCCAGTACAAAGCAGACGATACCCACCCACCGGAACGCTTCTGATACTCCGCTTGCTGAATAGTTGTTTCTCCGGGTTCTTTCTGATTCAGCACAAATATTCATTTTAGAGGAATTCGACTTTTCGTGAGTTGCGGAGGAAAGAAACTCCCCATACTTTATCCACTCATTTCCCCCCTCCCTGCATATAAGGGTCTCAAAAGTGATACTCTTACGTCGGGCCAAAACCTCCAACGTCTCTGGATGAAAAGGGCCTTCTGTCCTTCCTTCCGGTGTAGCAATGTAATACTTCATAACTGTATGATAATCGCAACAATGATAATAAAAAGAAAAAAAATCGCAAAGTTTTCTAATCACAAATTCTGCAAGTCAGTTTCTTTGTTTATGACTAGAAGTAGGTAATTAAGGCGCTACCCGTCATCTTCTCAACCTTTCCCGACTAAGCTGCATTCTTTGTGTCCTTTTTATTTCTGTTATTTCCTTGTTGATAGCTCCGATATTGCTTTCAAACATCTGCTTCAATCCCTGAAGAACTTGTCTTGATGCAACTCCAAGTTCCGTTAATTTTCCCACAAAAAGCTTGTTTAAATTCTGTAGCTCTTCCGGGTCAATGTATCCGTCGGCCGCGGCGCGTTCGATATCTTTTCTAATGCCGTCAACAGCTTTGTTTACTAAAGAGGCTTGATGTGGAGTAGCGCTCTTGCCGGCGTTGATGGTAAAACCTTCCACAAAAGTTTTAATAGCCTTGTCGGCTTCCCGCTTCTGTTCCTGTTGAAGTCTTTTAAGCTCCTGTTTTCTCTCCCGTTCAAGTTTCTTTTCTGCTTTTTGCTCTTCTTTTTTATCATCATTTTTCCATTCCTTTTCCCCAACTCTAGATTCTTTCTTTCGTGCTTGTTCATTTCTCGCTTCTTCCGTTTCAAGTCGTAAAATTCCTTTTTGAACAATAACACGTTCTTTCAAAATATCATTTAATTCTTCCTGATGTTTTCCGGCCTCTTCTACGGCTGTTTGTTGCCGGGTTCCGATCTTTTCAAGGGATATTTTATATTCTTCGGTTCTTTGTTCATCAGTAATAGGCTTCCCACTTTTATCCAATCCATAAGACGGTTGAAAAGAAATACTTTCTTCATTAAAAATAGATTTTATTTTTTCAATCATTCCCGAAATATTATCTTTTTGTATTTCAAGTTCTGAAAACTCACTACGGAGTTGTTTAACAAAGTCTTCGTAACCACCCAAATCTGTAAAAGATTTTATAGCTTCTTTTTTACCTTTTATCTCTTTAATTATATAAGGCAGTTCACTACTTTCTAACCTAAATAATCTTGACATTTCTTCTACAGTTGGAAGAGACATTTTTACATTCTGCAGGCGTGAAGCTTCACCTAAAGCTGTATTTCTTTTCCCTTCCGCATCCCCCTGCTTGTCAGCTAAGGCAACGTCTTCTTCATGGGCGGTTTGAATCCTGGCCCGTTCCGTTATCCTTTCAAGCTCCTGATCCAGAAGCAAAAGCCTGTACTTTCTTTCATGCTTGCCGATTTTCCCGTCCTGGTATTGTTCTTCCACTTCCAAACGCTGCATCTTGTTTTTCCAGGTGTCCGCCCCCTGCTTCTCGGCAATCTCCATTTTGCGTAGGGTGAGCTGATATTCAATTTCCCGGGTCTGCTGCTGGTATTCGTAGGTAATGTTTTTGACGAACTGTTCATACTCCCGGTTGATGACATGGGCCGCTTCTTCCTGTTTCGTTTTCTGGACAAGCGCAAGACGGCCTTTTTCAGCATCCCTCAAATACTGGTTGATTTCATCATGTTTCCTCTTTGCCTTCTCGGCGGCCTTGTCAAGTTCGTCGCTTTTGGTCTTGAAGTGGTCAATCAGGGCGGTAATGCCGGCGGTCAGCCCCTGGATCAGCAGCATAGCCCAGCCCAGCGGCCCCATCGCCGTCTTGACGGTCGTTCCGAACATGCGGATGAATGGGATCGCCCCGCGGAGGGCGCTGGACATGCCCAGGATGCGCGTTGCCGCTATGGTAATCTGCCCCGCCAGCCCCTTGACCTGCGTGGAAGTGAGTTGTCCGGCATCCCCGGCCGTCTTGATGCGCCGTCCCAGATCCTGGATATTTTTCAGGGCGTCCGCCTGGGCTACGTTGTCCCCGGCCTTCCGGGCTTCTTCCAGTTTGGCAATGTAGGATTCCAGTTCGGCCTGCAGTTCTTCATAGGTGGCGGAGGCGCGGCGGTTGTTGGCTTCCAGCCGTTCCACCGTGGCGGCGGCGGCCTGCTGCTTCCGGGCCTCCGCGGCTTCCGCCTTTTCCCCGGCCTTGTCGGCGGCATCCATTTCCTTGTTGTAGCCGTCGATGATTTGTTGAAGGTTTTCGTCAAGGTCATCTCCCCATTTCGCCCCAAGGTCCAAATCAGACATTTTGTTGTTGAGGACTTCAAAGACGTCATCCACCTGTTCCAGCTTCTTCCTGAATTCCTCGGAGGTCAGCACGGCGTTGGTGACTTCGTCAATAAACCCGGTCAATCCCGGGTTGTCGTTGAAGGCGGCTTTCATCCGGGAGCCGGCGGCGGTCAGGGCGTCGGCGTATTGGTCAAGTTTGGAATTGGCGTTTTCCAGGGCTTGTTCATATTCCGCCCCCATGCCGTCCTTCATGGCGACACTGGTTTCTTCAGCGGCCGTTTTAACGTTGTTCAGGGCGTCGGTTACCTGGTTGATGGCGTTCGCGCTTCCGCCGGCTCCCCGGGCGGCTTCCCTGGTCTTGTTGATGGCCTCGGCAGTCTGATCGGCTCCGGTGGTGTCGGCGGTTGTCCTGATGTTGATGTTCAAGTCTCTGTCTGACATGGTTTTACTGATTGGTTTTATTTGGTTGGCTGTTGTTGTTTCAACGGGTAGTTGAAGGGGGGCATATCCGTGGTTGCCGGAGCATTCATGGATTCAAACGGGCGTCGCACAGGGCGAGCATGACTTCCCGGCGGGCGCTTTTGGGAACGTGGGGAGGCCTGGGATTGCCGACGCTCACCACGTCATAGCTGCGGGCATAAT
>ULUE01050270.1_pt1 | contig 12552 bp, 8 predicted proteins | sample 1958211 | NCBI WGS metagenome assembly ULUE01 (sample SAMEA4835752, study PRJEB28245) | human gut metagenome | biome: gut microbiome; material: fecal sample | place: Denmark | collected 2008 | reverse complement strand
GTTGAGTTGGTTCGCTTCTTTTGCAAAAGCGTTAATTATTATCAAGCCTTTCATAGTTTTCTATTTTAGGAGCAAAACCCCGAAAAGTCAAACGCTTGCGCGAAAAACGAAACAAAAACCGAAAAAACCTCTTTTAAAAACGATAAAACGCCGCAAATATGAAAGAATTGTGTAAAAATATCGGTCGATTAAATATAATTGACAAAAATCGCTTTATATTATATTATTAAACACAGATACTCAGGGGATTTTTGTTTATTCAGGAGATTTTTGTATGTTCGGCTACGTAAAACCCGACACGCCGTATCTGTACATAAAGGACGATACGCTTTATAAGTCGCTTTATTGTTCCGTATGCAAAAGCATAGGGAAGATTTGCGGTCAGCGCGCTCGGCTCGGTTTAACGTATGACATAGCGTTTATGTCCGCCTTTATTCACAACGTTGCGGGCGTTGACGTTAAAATCGAAAAAAAACATTGTATCGCTCACCCGATAACGAGCCGCCCGATTGCCGATCGCGACGATATAACCGATTTCTGCGCCTGCGCCAACGTCGCGCTCGCTTATTATAAAATCGAAGACGATATCGTGGACGGCAACGGAGGACAGATAAAAAAGTTGTTTTTCTCCAAGGGTAATAAAAGAGTGGAGAAAAAGCACCCCGAAATAGGCGAGATTATCCGCAGAAGATATTCGGAACTTCGCAATCTCGAAAAAGTCGAGTGCGACAGCGTCGATATGGTTTGCGAACCGTTCTCGCAGATGATGGTTGAACTTTGCAACGCCGCTCTTGCCGGAACAAAATACGGAAAAGACGGGAAAGACGGCGAGGAGAAATTTAACGGCGTTGAGCAACTTGCGTATTATCTCGGCAAGTGGATTTATCTTATCGACGCGCTCGACGATTACGACAAGGATATCAAAGAGAAAAACTACAATCCGTTTTATTTCTGTTTCGGGAAAGAACCCGATTTCGGTTTGCTCCTCAAAAATCGCGGACAGGACGTTTCGTTTGTGTTCTCGTCGGTTTTCTCGGGGCTTAAAGAAGCGTTTAACGAGTGCGAATTCAAATTCGATTCCGCGCTCGTCGGCAATATAATTCTCAGAGGGATTCCCTCTGTAACGTCAAAAACTATCAAAAAGGAAAAAAAGAAAAATGGCAAATAATTTATACGGCTTATTCGGGCTTGACGAAACCTGTACCGACGAACAACTCGACGCGGCTTACGGAACGTTGCGTTCGCAGTATGCCGAGGACAGATTTTTAGAGGGCGAAGCGGGTAATATCGCCGCGAAAAAACTCACCGAACTCGACAACGCTTACCGCGATATAATCGCGATGCGCAGAGAGGCGGCGGGCGGAAATTCTTCCGCGAGCAACGCTTTCGGCTCGGTCGAGGAAAAAATCAAGAACGGCGACCTTGCGGGCGCGCAGAGCGAACTCGATTCGTTCAACGAACGTAACGCGGAGTGGCATTATCTGCAGTCGGTCGTGTTCTATAAGAAAAAATGGACGAACGAGAGTAAAAAACAACTCGAAATCGCAATGCAGATGGATTCGTCCAACGAAAAATATAAAACCGCGTATAACAAACTCGTCGATAAAATCAAATCCGATTCGGACAGGAGTTTCTCGAGTTATTCCGGCGACAAAAACGGAAAGCATTATCGCGGCGACGAAACGGGCGCGCCCCAGATGGGCGGCGATTCCTGCATCGACTGGTGTTGCCAGATGGCTGCCTGCAACCTTGCTCTGAACTGCTGTTGCAACAGTTGCCATTAACGCCGGAAGGTCGGCTGAAAGCAAAAATGAAGCAATCCAGACTTATCGCGCTGTCCGCAATCGCGACGGCGTTTTCGGTGGTGTTTATGTCGCTCGGCGCGCTTATCCCCGCATTCGATTATTCGGGGATATTCATGGCGAGCCTTTGCGTTATGATCCCGCTTTCAAAAAAGAGCGCTAAGGCGGGTTTTCTGACCTACGCGGCGACTTTGTGTTTAAGTTGCGTGCTTGTGGGCGCCACCACGGCAAGGTGGGAATTAATAGTGATTTACGGCTTGTTTTTCGGACTTCATCCGACCGTAAATTACCTTTTTCGCGAAAAGAATTTCAATAAATATATCGCTTTGCTCATAAAAACAGCGTGGTTTATCGGCGTGTTGATACTGATCTATAACGTATTCACCGATTTTTTATTCGACGCGAGTTTTTTGCAGAAAGAATGGGTTAAAAAATATATTTATCTGATTCTCGTGGTCGGCGGCGGAGCGTTGTTCGTCGTTTACGATTTTCTGATGCTGAGATTTCAGCGTGTCACGGACGCGCTGGTCGCAAAAATGAATTTGTAAAGTATTTATAAAGCATTTGTAACGCGCCGCAACGCTACCGTGAAAATAAATTTGTAAAAACAACCGTAATCTTAAATGCCGGCGGAATCCCGCTCGACCGACAAGCAGATTATCAAGAAATTTTAAAGGGGATTTACGTCGGAGGAATGATGGAAAAAAACGAGGAATACGTCGGCATTGTCGAACGGATAGGTTCTGGCGGCGAGGGGATAATAAAAAACGGAGAATACACTGTTTTCGTTCCGTACGCTCTCCCTACCGAAAAGATTAAATACAGGGTTCTGAAAGTAAAAAAGAACGTTGCTTTCGGCAAAATGACCGAGTTATACGTTCCCGCGGAGGATAGAGTAAGACCGAAATGCTCCGTTTACGAAAAGTGCGGCGGCTGTCAACTTCAGCATCTTAAATATAAATTGCAACTTCAGTTGAAGAGGAAAACGGTTAAGGACTGCCTTTCAAAAATAGCGTTTATCGACGAGAAGGTTTCATCCGTCGTGCCGAGCGAACTCGAATACGAATACAGAAATAAACTTCAACTGCCGATAAGAACGGAAAGATACGGCGTCGCGGTAGGGTTTTTCGCTCAGAACAGCCACAGAATCGTGCCTATAAACGATTGTCCGATTCAGCCTTGCTGGTGTAAAAAAATCATCAAAGCCACGCGGAGATATATTTCGGAGTGCGACGTTACGGCTTATAGCGAAGAGAGCAAGGCGGGGCTTTTAAAGCACGTCGTCGTCAGGGACGTAGACGGAAAACTGCTCATAACTTACGTTATAAACGGCAACGAATTGCCGAAAAAAGCCGAACTTATCGCTATTTTAAGCGAAGAATTCAAAAGTTTCAGCCTTTTTGAAAACATAAACAAAGACGATACAAACGTAATTTTAGGCGAAAAGTTCAGGTGCGTTTACGGTCCGGAAAAAATCGGTTCGTCCGATATGGGCGTCAGGTACGAAATCGGGCCCGAGTCGTTCATGCAGGTCAACGACCTCGTCCGCAGAAAGATTTATCACGATGCGGTCAGGGCGGCGGAGATTATCCCCGGAACGACCGTTATCGACGCATATAGCGGCGCGGGGCTTCTCACGGCGATATTCGCGAGTCGCGCGCAAAAGGCTATAGGCATAGAGATAGTCAAGGAGGCGGTCGACTGCGCCGACGAGTTGAAACGCGTCAACGGGCTGGACGGCAGGATGGAAAACATATGCGCGCCGTGCGAAGTGATGTTGCCGCTCGTCATGGAGCGCGAGAGAAGGTCGGGCGCGCGTTGCGTGCTTGTTCTCGATCCGCCGCGGCAGGGCGTTAACGAAAAACTCATCGAAGCGATAAAAAAATCGCGCCCCGAGCGGATAATTTACATATCGTGTTCTCCGCAGACGCTTTCGAGAGATCTGGGCTTGCTTACGGGAACGTTGGAGCGCAACGGGCAGGAATTGAAGAAAAGCGAAAATCCGGAAGGATTATACAAAATCGAATCCGTCCGTCCGTACGACATGTTTTCCCAGACGAAACACGTCGAGACGTTGGTGGTATTATCCCACAAAAAACCCGATTCTCATCTTGAAGTGAAAATCGATTTTGACAACACCTCGCTTGATAAAACGGCAATTGCGGAACGAGCGGGAAAAAGAAAACCGCAGGAAAAGACGACATATAAAAAGATTCAGGAATGGATTGAAGAGAATTACGGTTTCAAGGTGCATACAGCATATGTTGCTGAAGTAAAGCGCGAACTCGGCTTGCCGATGTACGATGCACCGAACGCGGTAGAAGAACTGAAACGTCCGCGTCAACACCCGACGGAACAAATGACTACAGCCATAAAAGCGGCACTGAAACATTTTGAAATCATATAAAAACATTTAAGGTCGAAGAGAAAATCTTCGGCTTTTTTTGTTATCTAAGCAAAATATTTATTGGTAGAGTTTACGAAACTACGATTTTTTGCCTGTGCAAAACTTGCACTCTTGTGTGCAAACTCTGTTTTTTGTATGCAAACTCACGATTTTGTGTGCAAACTCGCATTTTGTCGATTATTTTTTGCCGTTTTTATTGAATTGCTATTGATTTTTTGAATAAAACCTGTTATAATATTATCAACGATAGTCAAAAGGTGGAATAAATGCAAGCCGAAACTCTTAAAAAACTTATAAATGACGTTATTACAAAAAAAGCGGAATCTCAAACTATTGAAATCAAAAGTGCCGAACATGGCTGTCCTACCCGTTTGTTTGATACACTTTCGTCGTTTTCAAACCAGGACGACGGCGGTATAATTATTTTCGGTATAGATGAAAAAGACAATTTCGCTATTAAAGGAGTTTATGACGCTCAGGATTTGCAAAAAAAGGTAACTGAACAATGCAAACAAATGGAGCCTGCAGTCAGAGCGTTGTTTACTATGTGTGAAATCGGGGAGAAGATACTTGTGTCTGCCGAAATCCCCGGAGTAGACGTTTCCGATCGCCCTGTTTTTTACAAAGGCGTGGGGAGAATTAAGGGATCGTATATTCGCGTCGGAGAATCCGACGAACCGATGAGTGAATATGAGATTTATAGCTACGAGGCTTTTCGTAAAAGGATCCGAGACGATATCAGAATTGTAGAAGGTGCTAAAATTCAACTTTTCGATGAAAAGAGAATGGCTGAATATTTGTCTCGGGTTAAAAGCGAACGAAGAAATCTTGCGGATAACGTTTCTGACGATGAAATTCTTGAATTAATGGGCGTAACGAGCGACGGAACACCGACGCTTGCGGGGCTTATGACTTTTTCTAAATATCCGCAAACGTATTTCCCTCAACTTTGTATAACTGCCGTAGCCTTACCCGGAACGGAAATGGGAGAAACGGGAACGGACGGAGAACGCTTTATCGATAATAAACGCATTACGGGAGCAATTCCCGATATGCTTGAAGAGGCAGTTGAATTCGTGAGAACAAACAGCCGGACGAAAACTATAATAGACGATAACGGCAAGAGAGTAGATAAAAACGAATACCCGATTAAAGCTGTTCGTGAAGCGATATTAAACGCGCTCGTTCATCGTGATTATAGTATCTATACAGAAAATACTCCTATTCGTATAGAAATGTATCGCGATCGTATGGAAGTGACTAATAGCGGCGGATTGTATGGTAAAATCAGTATAGACGCTTTGGGGAAAGTTCACCCGGAAACGAGAAACGCCGCTTTGGCAAATATGCTCGAACTACTGAATATTACAGAAAACAGATATTCGGGAATTCCGACAATGCGCAGAGAATTTTTGAATGCGGGCTTGCCCGCACCTAATTTTTCGGTAATACACGGCGAATTTAAAGTTGTAATGAGAAACGGATATCTGAATAATTCCGATTCCATAGATGATTCAATTCTTGATTTCTGCGAAATTCCTCGTTCGAGAGCCGAATTGATTGAATTTACGGGAAAATCCAGAAATTACGTTGTGAAGCAGTTGATTGCCCCGCTCGTTGAATGCGGTAAATTAAAATTAACCATACCGGATAAACCTAAAAGTTCAAATCAAAAATATGTAAGAGCGTAAAGTAAAATTATAGTGTAAATTATTTAAATATTTGATAAGGAGCAAAAGATGGCTATTTCTGAGGAAAAATTATTAGAATGGTCAGTACAAGAAAGTACTGATCTAAGTTCAAATGCTTATAATTTTATAAAATCACATTTATTTGAATTACCTTTTGTTATTCAACACCACAATTACTTTCAGGCGTTTTTGCAAGGTTCGTACGCTAATGCTACGAACATAAAAAGAGATTCTGATGTGGATATTGTATTACAATATAGTGAGATTTTTAGATATGATGATAGCAACCTTTCTGAAATTAGCAAAAGAGAAATGAGCGGATATTATGGCAAAGCTTCTTTGACGTTTAAAGCGTATAAAGATACAATTTATAAACAATTAAAAGAAGCATTGAAGAATCACTCTCGTGTCCAGGAAATTCAATATAAGGCTAAATCATTGAAAATAATACTGAAAAATCCAAGTATCGAAGTTGATGTAGTCCCTTGTTTTCTGTATAAAAAGTATGTATCATTTTCATTGAAAAATCCTGATAGTCCTTCTCATTATATTGAGGGAATATCGTTTGATAATACAGATAACGATTCCCGGATAGTTAATTTCCCCAAGGAACACATTAAAAACGGTGAAGAAAAAAACAGAAAAGAGCGAACTAACGGCAATTTCAAAATGACGGTTAGATACATCAAAAAAATAAAATCATTACTGGTCGACAGAGAGTACATAAAAGAAAAGCAGTTTGGCTCATATTTTATAGAAAATTTACTTTACAACGTACCAGATACTTGTTTTAAAAACTCATGTTTGGAAACATTTTCAAATGTAGTACACGTTTTGTTAACCGCAGATATCTCGAAATTTATATGTCAACATGAACAGTGGAGATTATTTGGACAGGCATCTACCCAATGGAATATCGATAGCGCCAAGGAATTTATCGCTCTGCTTGATAAAGTAAATAAAGGAAATATAAACTTATGAAAGATTATGCCATTGATTCTAATATTAGAGATAGAATACATAACACTATTTTCATAATAAGTATGGCATTAGCTGTGGTTATATCGGCATTATTTAATCTATGTACAGAATCTATGGCTAAAAACAGCTTTTGGTTTGTATTTTTAAATCTGTTTATTTTTCCTGGAATGGGTATTATAAATAAGTTTTTAAAATGGTTATTTGATAGCCACCTTTGGCATTTAAATGTATTTAAAAAAATTGTAAAAATACCTGATTTATCGGGTGTATGGGAAATAACAGCTCAAAACAAGGACGGTATAGAGTATTCTGGAACTTTAAAAATAAAACAAACATTTACACAAATCTCTATATGTGGCAAATTTAAAAATTCAAGTTCATATAATACCGCTACCTTTATAACTGCATTACCGGACGGAATTTCTTTAAGTTATTATTACACGAATGAACCGGATGGATCGATACAGACAATGGGAATACATCATGGCTTTGCCGTTATATCATTCAGCGAGGACTGTGAAACAATAAAAGGTTCATATTTTAATGACAATTTTCGCGGCACACAAGGACATTGGCAATTAAAGAAGTCGGCATAATATTGAAATATAAATTGTGATATTGGTTCTTATTGGATAAAAATATCAAAAAAAGAGGATCTCGATGGAACAAGACATAAGAGTCGATATAAAAGAAAATTTTATAAAAAAACTGGATGATTCCTTGCTTTCGATTTTGCTGAAGGATCATAGTTCCGGAAAAAATATCGTTTGGGCTACAGATAACTACGAAATAAAGGGTGACGGTTACGAAAGTTATTCTTCTATTACGGTAAAAGCAATTACTGGCAGACGTGGCAATGTAATTAAGCCGAGAGTAGGCAAATCAAAAAAAGAACAGTTGCACCGAGTAAAAGATAAAGCCGAAGTTTTCACACCTTCATGGATTTGCAACAGACAAAATAATCTTATTGATAATGCATGGTTTGAAAAAGAAAATGTTTTTAATATTGAAAAAGAAAAATCATGGCATACGGTTACGAAAAAGATAACTTTTCCAAATGGAAAAACGTGGCAAGATTATGTAAAAGCCAATCGTATGGAAATCTCTTGCGGAGAAGCACCATATCTCTGTTCCCGCTATGACACTGTTTCCGGACTATGGATTGAATTGCAGGATCGTATAGGAGTTTTGGATCGAAAAATAAGAATTATAAATGAAAATACGGCGTCAAAAGAAGAGTGGCTTAAATGGGTAAAAGAGGCTTATAAAGCAACATATGGCTTTGAATGGCAAGGTGATAGTTTGTTAATCGCCAGAGAAAACTTATTGTTTACATTTATTGATTATTATGAGGGGAGATTTACCGAATCTCCTGATATAGATACTCTTACCGAAATGGCAAAAATCATCTCGTGGAATATCTTTCAGATGGATGGTTTGAAGTTTGTCATTCCGAACAGTTGCAAACCAATACCCAAAAGGCAATTTTCAATATTTGATATTATAGACGAAAACGAAGAAGCAACGAAATTGTGTGAAGGCTGCAGAAAAAACGATAATAAATTGCATTCTGGAATATATGTAAGAGTAATGGACTGGGAAAAAAAGAAATCGGTAAGATTTATAGACTTAATGGAGGAAAAATGATATGGCGTTGTATAATACGGCGGATTATAAATTGATTTATGTGTTTTCTATTCCCGACGAAGCACATAATGGATTGGTAAAAGTCGGTGAAGCAACAATACATACAATGCTATCGCTTGATGATTTGAAACCGAATTGTCAAGCATTAAGAGATGCTGCAGATAAAGGGAGAATAAAAGATTATACATTTACCGCCGGTATTAAAGTTGACCTTTTATGGGCGGAGTTGGCAATCCGTACGAAAAAAGATATTCTTAACGGCATGCAGATAACAACAATACAAGGATTCAGAGACCATGACGTTCATAACGTTTTAAAAAACAGCGGAATAAAAACCTCTTATCCGAACGGAATTAAAAATCGCGAATGGTTTGAATGTAGTTCGGAAACAGCCAAGAATGCAATTAAAGCAGTAAAAGAGTGTCGTGCGTTTTTATCGGAAAACGATAAAAAAATCGTAGTGAACGCTCCTGAAATTAAACTTCGTGATGAACAAAAAGACGCAGTAGATAAAACATTAACAATTTTTAAAACCGGAGATAAAATGCTCTGGAATTGTAAAATGCGTTTTGGTAAAACATTAACGGCTTATGAGCTTATAAGACGGGGCAGCTATCAGAAAACGATAGTTGTAACTCACCGTCCCGTAGTAGAACAAGGCTGGGAAGAAGACCACACTAAACTATTCGGAAAAAACAGCGATCATGTTTTTATGAAAAAGCAGGATCTTACTTATTCCGAAGATTATTTTGATTATAATTCGGACATAAAGAATGACGTCGCATTAAAAAATGCAAAAAATACTGGCGAGCATTTTACATATTTTGCTTCAATGCAGGATTTGCGCGGCTCAAAACGTGCCGGAGGAAAATTTGATAAAAATAATGCCGTGTTCGACATGGATTGGGATTTGATAATCTATGACGAGGCGCACGAAGGCACTCAAACAGATTTAGGACAAAAAGTTCAAAGTTTATTAGAAACCGAAAAAGATGGCAAAAAGCCTAAAATACTCGAACTCTCCGGAACTCCGTATAATATTATGGACAAGTATGACGATAATGTTTATACTTGGGATTATGTTATGGAGCAAAGGGCTAAGGAAGAATGGAACAGCAAGCATCCGGATGAGCCTAATCCGTATGCTGATATGCCGAGAATGAATATTTTTACGTTTGATATGAGTGAATCTATTCCGACTTCGTACCGCTATGAAACTGAAACATCGGCGTTTAATTTCAGGGAGTTCTTCCGTGTTTGGACAGGCGATACAGAGAAAGATTATCGCCCTGTTCCCGAAGGAAAAAATATCGGCGATTTTGTTCATGAAGATGATGTTATCTCATTTCTTAATTTAATTACTGCTGATAGTGCCGATTCAAAATACCCTTTTGCAACCGACGAGTATAGAAGAGAATTTAAACATACGTTCTGGATGGTTCCGGGAGTAAAAGAAGCGAGAGCTCTTTCTGCCGTTTTAAAGAAACATCCGGTGTTTATGCATTATCAGATTGTAAACGTTGCCGGCGACGGCGATAAGGATGAAGAAATGCCGTATGACAATGCATTAAAATTAGTACAGTCGGCAATTAAAACAAACGATTTTACTATTACTATTTCGTGCGGAAAACTTACTACCGGCGTAACCGTAAAAGAATGGTCGGCTGTAATGATGCTTACGGGTTCTGCAACTACGGATGCCAAAGGGTATATGCAGACTATATTCCGCGTTCAGTCTGCAGGACAAATCGACGGGAAGCAAAAAGAAAATTGCTATGTTTTTGATTTCGCACCGGACAGAGCGTTAAAAGTTATCTCCGACGCGCATAGACTTTCAGATAAAGGCAAAAGTTCAGATAAAAAATATAAAGACGTACTTACTCTCTTTATGAATTATTGCCCTGTAATTGCAATCAGCGGTACAAAAATGGAACCGTATAATGCGAATTCTCTTATGCGTCAGGTAAAACGTATAAGTGTTGATGCTGCTATAAAATCCGGTTTTGAAGACGATTCCATTTATAAAATTGACGCCGGAATCGTAATGGACGAGAGCGACAAACAATTCTTTGAAGCATTAAAAGCTCGCTTGAATGCGCATGCAAAAACAAAAAGAGAAACAAAAGTTACGATTGCCGACAACGGACTTTCCGACGAAGATTATAAAAAAGCCGTAGCAATCGAACATAAACCCGCTAAAAATCTTACGCCGGAAGAAATTGCATTAAAAGAAAAATTAAAAGCGCAACGTAAACAGCAGCAGGCATTTTTCGGCTTGCTTCGTAATATCTCTATTCGTTTGCCGCTTTTAATTTACGGGGCAGACGTTCCATTGACCGAGAGCTTACCTCTTGAAAAATTTATCGAAATAGTAGACGACGAATCTTGGAAAGAATTTATGCCGCAGGATGTAGATAAGCTTTTATTCAAGCGCAGTATAAAATATTTCGATGAAGACGTGTTGATGGCGGCGGGACTCAGAATTAGAAGACTGGCAAAGCAAGCCGACGAATATCCTCCCACAGAAAGAGTAAAACGTATTACTGAAATTATCGGTCATTTTCGTAATCCCGATAAAGAAACCGTTCTTACCCCGTGGCGTGTGGTAAATATGCACCTGAGCGATACTATCGGCGGCTATTGTTTTTTGAATGAACAATTCGATGCAAAAGATCCGTTAGAAGAACCTCGGTATGTTTCGCAAGGAGATGTAACCGAAGAATTGTTCGGAAATAAAAGCAGTAAAATCCTTGAGATTAACTCGAAATCGGGATTATACCCGCTTTACGTCGCTTACTCTATGTATCGCAGTCGTTTAACAAAGAAGGAAGAGGAATATAACCCGGAAGAACTGTCTGCGCTTTGGAACAGTGTTTTAAAAGATAACGTTTTTGTCCTTTGTAAAACAACGATGGCAGAGAAAATAACAAAACGTACTCTTGCGGGATTTACAGATAGTTATACAAAAACTCATTATCAACCGCACTTACTTGAACGTATGCAGGAAGATATGGCTTGGGTTGTTAAAAAGATTACAAACCCCGCAGTGTGGGGAAAGGAAGGTGAACGTATGAAATTTGACGCTATAGTCGGAAATCCGCCTTATCAAGTGGAAAATAAAGGCGACGGAAATGGAAAAGATCCGATATATCATTTATTTATAGAAGCATCACGCAAAATTAGTTCGGTTGGAACATTGATTCACCCTGCTCGTTTTTTATTTAATGCTGGGAAAACGCCTAAAGAGTGGAATGAAAAAATGCTGAATGATGAACATTTCAAAGTCGTAGATTATTGGGCGAATAGTTGTGAAGTCTTTCCTACGGTAGATATTAAGGGTGGTGTTGCTACCACTTTTTGGAATGAACATCAAAATTGGGGGAAAATAGGGACTTTTACGGTATACGAAGAATTAACACATATTATGTCAAAAGTCTTAAATGATAGCTTTATATCATTTGCTGATTTGGTTTATCCTAGAGATTTATATCATTTAACGGATGAACTGTATAAAGAAAATCCCTGGGCTGAAGATAGGCAAAGCAAGGGGCATAAATATGATGTTGGTTCTAATGTTTTTGATATTTTCCCAGAATTGTTTACCGAAAACTGTCCAGATAAAAACGATTACGCGCGTGTTTTAGGAAGGGCAAATAACGGTCGTGCAATTCGTTGGGTGAAAACAAAATATTTGAAAATCCCAGATAATTTTTATTCTTATAAGGTGTTTATTCCTAAAGCAAATGGGTCTGGTGCGATAGGAGAGGTATTGTCTACGCCCGTTGTCGGGCAGCCCGTTGTCGGGCATACTGTTACATTCTTAAGTGTCGGTAAATTTAACACTTACGAAGAAGCAGAATCTGTAATGAAATATATAAAAACAAAATTTGCAAGAACTATGCTTGGAACACTAAAAGTAACTCAAGATAATCCACGGGAAGTATGGCTGAATGTCCCTATACAAGACTTTACGGCAAAATCAGATATTGACTGGTCAAAACCCGTTTCCGAAATTGACAAGCAA
>ULUE01040596.1_pt1 | contig 12571 bp, 5 predicted proteins | sample 1958211 | NCBI WGS metagenome assembly ULUE01 (sample SAMEA4835752, study PRJEB28245) | human gut metagenome | biome: gut microbiome; material: fecal sample | place: Denmark | collected 2008 | reverse complement strand
TTTGAATATGAAATAGAAAGCGATAAAGAAAGAACAATTACTGTCTATGCTGAAGTAGCAACAAATGCATATTTGCATAAAGGCGATGCCGGATATGAAGATTATGATACAGGCATTGAAGGGTTTACTCAAAATTATATTGGATCATATGATTTAGATTTATCAAAATCAGTGAAAATGACAAATAGTGTTAATGACAATGAGCCAGAAGAATTTAAAGTAAATGAAGATGCTATAGCATATGGACATGTTATTAACGCTAAAGATGATTTAGAGGCATCTAAAAAATATAATTTGCCAAACGATCAATGGGGTATGGCTGACGAGTTATGTATGAGGCAATTTAGAAATATCAAATTAGGTGAAGTAAAACTAAGTGCAGGAAAGAATGTAATTCGTTTAACAATGCAAGGATATTTGCAAAAGAACGACTTTGCATTCGAACGTTATGCTTGTGGTAATTGGAAGAGCATTACATTAGAACTTAATTAGGAGTAAAAATTATGAGTAAAAAAGAAAAGAAAATGATGTCAACTAAAAAATGTGCTTCAATATTTGTATCTCTTAGTGCATTGACATTAGCTATTGCAATTGCGGTACCTGTTTTCTCAAACATATTTAGCCCAACATTAAATACTGTATTTGGGCAAGGCGAACTTGTAACTGAAGAAAATAAAGATATTGATACAGATTATTATAAGAAAAAATCTGCATTAGATGCACTTGAAGAAAGTGTTAATCTAACAGCAAAAATTGCTGAAGAAGGTATAGTTTTATTAAAAAATGATAATTGTTTACCTTTAAGCAAAGATGAAGTTGTTTCGCCGTTTGGATATAGTTATTATAGTGCTGGTTTCACTGGTGGATCTAGTAGCTGGAATGGCGCTAAACTAGAAACTAAATCTTTAGCGCAATCGATTAGTGAAAATTTTAAAGTTCAAGAAGAAATTGCAAAGTTAACACGTGATACCTTTGGAATCGCATCAAAAGCATTGCCGGGTACATCACCTGATGATGCTGTGACAATACTTAATGGTCGCACATTCTTAGGAACATTACCATTTGACCAATATTTAGGCAAAGAAGAATATGTGAAAAACACTATTGGCATCATGGTTATTAGTAGAAGTGGTGGCGAAGGTGCTGACTTCAAAATGGATGCATACGCTAGTGGAGCTAAACATGCTTTACAATTAACTGGTGAAGAAGTTCAAACATTAAAATGGATGAAACAAAATTGTAAAAAAACGATTTTAATTAATTCTGGCGTTAATATTATTGAAATTAATGATGAAATTAATAGATTGAGTGATGCAATTTTATATATGCCAAATCCAGGAAGTGCTGGTGCTGGCGTAATAGGTGATATTTTATCTGGAAAAGTAAATCCAAGTGGAAAATCTGTTGATACTTGGGCTAAAGATTTTCTTAAGACCCCATCTAGTGAAAATTTTGGGTTTTCTGGTACTAATCCATATAAGAGTGGAAATCCATATATGACTTATACAAATGTTAAACAATTAAATGGTCAAGATAATGGTACATTTGTACAATATGAAGAAGGTATTTATGTTGGTTATAGATGGTATGAAACAGCTTATAAAGAAGGAAAAATTAATTATGATGATGAAGTTGTTTTCCCATTTGGACATGGCTTAAGTTATACATCATTTACACAAGAAATAGTAGATCAAAAAATTAATGATAATAAAGTTACATTAACTGTAAAAGTTACTAATACTGGTGATGTTGCAGGTAAAGATGCTGTTCAAGTTTATTTTGAATCGCCTTATACCGAATTTGATAAAACAAATGGTATTGAAAAGTCATCAAAAAATTTAATTACATTTGATAAGACCGATACTATTGAAAGTGGCAAAAGCAAAACAATTGATGTAAGTTTCAATATTGATGAAATGTCTTCTTATTATTATAAGAGAGATAATGGCGATGGAACTAAAGGTTGTTATTTCTTAGAAAAAGGTGATTATACTATTCACTTAGGGAAAAACGCTCATGAAGATTTCGATACTTGGACATATAAAAATTCTAAAGATATCTTCTATGATAATTCTAATCCAAGACAAAGTGAAAAAGATGGACAATCTAAATTAGATAAAGAAGGTAATCCAACAGGAGAAACTAAAAATGGTGGCGAATTTGTGGCCGCCACAAACATGTTCCAATCTAGTAGTGATTTTATGAACGAAGATGGAATAACTAATTTATCTAGAAAAGATTTTACTGCTACTTATCCAACTGCTCCAACTGAAGCAGATAGAACATTAAAAGATGTTTATAAGGATGAATTTGATTCTTATAAATCAAGTGTTATGGATATTAGAGAACATCCAGTTCTTGGTAATCAAAAAGGATCTAAAGTTCGTGATACTAGACCATTTAAGATTGAACAAAAAGGATTAGTTTTATCTAGTTATCGTGGTGTGGACTATGATGATCCTGCTTGGGATGACTTACTTAACCAAATTTCTTTTAAAAGCAAAGATAATCTTAACCAAATTGGTAAGTTATTAGCATATGGTGCTTATAATACTGCTGCACTTGATGCCATTAATAAATTTTCAACAGAGGACTTTGATGGACCAGACGGATTCTCAACATTTGGACATAAAAAAGACTGGAGATGGTGTAACTATTCATCTCAAGCAATTACTGCGTGTACATTTAATCCTCGCTTAGCTTATCAAAGAGGCAAAACAATGGGACAAGAAGGTTTATCTAATGATGTTCAAGGCTTATATGCTCCAGGAGTAAATTTACATAGATCTCCATTTGGTGGAAGAAACGCTGAATACGTTTCAGAAGATCCTGTATTGACTGGTGTAGTATGCGCAAATATTATGTCTGGTGCTGCAGATGGTGGTATTTATACATATATGAAACACTTTGCTCTTAACGATCAAGAATCTAACAGACAACAAATGGTTATGACTTGGGCTAATGAACAAACTATTCGTGAGTTATACTTAAAGCCATATGAAATTTGTGCAAAAACCGCTCGTCAAAAATTATATTATTACAATACAGAAACAAAACAAAATGATTACAAAGTCATTCGTGGATGTAATGCTGTTATGACAGGATTTAACTGTATTGGTCCAGTAATGTGTTCACAAAACTGGTACTTAAACACTGGCGTATTGAGAAATGAATGGGGATTCGAAGGCATGGTTATTACTGACTATGGTCCAAAAGTAGAAATGGATCAAATGGTTAGAAGCGGTAACGACTTCTACTTAACTGCTTTCTCAGGAATTAAAGGTCAATCAATGACTGATGTATTTAAAGATAGCTCTTCAATTACCTCTTTACATGCTATTAGAAAAGCAATCAAAAACATTTGTTATACTTTAGTTAATTCTGGCACTTATAACGGAATTGCTCCTAATGCTAAATCTTATCGAAAGATGGCAACATGGGAAATTTGGATTAATTATGTATTAACAATTTCTATGTATGCTTTAACAGCTGGCTTCCTTTCTATAGTAGCTGTCAATTATGTACAAAATCGTAAAAAAAAACAAGTTCTAGCAACCACTAATGCAGTAGCGGAGGATACAAACATAAATATTATTCCTCCTATAGAGGAAGAACAAGAGCCTAATAAAATGATACTTATTCGTAAGCCATTTAGTGATAAAATAGAAGCGGCAAGCGATGAAGTAAAAAATTATTACAATACTTTAAAAGAATTGCTTCTATCTTATGGACTTAGTTCTCGTATATCAATGAGTGGAGAGACATTTAAGTATAATAAACAAGAGTTAGCAAAAATAACTCTTGTTGGAAAAACATTATGTTTACATTTAGCTTTAAATCCAGAAGATTATCAAGGATCTACAGTTAATGTTAAAAATGATTCTGGTAAGAAAACTTATCAAAGCATGCCAACATTAATTAAGATTAAATCTCTATTAGCGTTTAAAAGAGCAAAAATGCTAATTATTGATTTAATGCAAATGAATCAAATAAAAAAGGTTGATTAATAAAAAATAGGTTATTTGAGTGAATAATTCTCTTATAACCTTTTTTTGTGATAAAAAGCAACAAAAAAAACAGGTAGAAGGAGGATAAGGTTGGAGTTTGTTTTTTGGTTCTACCTGTTTTAGTTTTAATAAATGCTTAGGACATTTATTATTTGGAATGCTTTGATTATTTGCATACTATAATTATAAAACAATTAATTATAAAATCTATTGCAATTAATTTGAAAATATATTGCATTATATGCATTATATTAAATAAAATATAAAAAAACAGATAGATTGTCTTATTAGAATTAAATATATTGACAAAATCTATCTGTTTTGATTTTTAAATTATAACTTAAGCTGCAATTACTAAGTACTCTTTTACTGTTAATGAGAAGTTAGAAGTAGTTGTGTTATTAAACTTATAATAAGTCATAATATTAGCATTACTTAAGTTGTTTGCGGTTAATACAATTGTTTTTGTTTCTTTTGAAGCGATAGTAAATGTTTCATTAGCATTTCCAGTTGCTTCAGGACTTCCGCTAGCATTTGTTTGGAATAAAGAAATATTAAGTTCTTCTTCTCCGTTATTAGTTAATACAAATGTGAATTCGTATGTAGTCTTGGAAAAAACAGTTGTTGGAATCATTGATATAAAATACCAACCTGTTTGAACGCCACCTGCATAATTAAATGTATTTTCTTTTTCTAAATGGCCATCTACATTGACTACTGAACTTGACATTTGATCAATTAAAGAACTTCTATTGAATCCATTTATTTTTGTATGAATTGGTGCAGTAGAACCTTTCAAACTTGTGTTAATTGAAGTATTTTTATCAAAATAAGGAATTAATGTTACATCTTCTTTAACTACATAATTATTAGCGCTATATACTTTTGTACTATCATTAGCGTCAACCCATCCTGCTAAAGTATAGCCTTCAGGAGCAGTAACTTTTAGATTAGATATAGTAGTACCTTCAGTTATAGATCTACTATTTAGATTATCTTTTTTAAAGTTAACAGCAAAGCTGGTATTTTCGCCATTTTGGATAGTGACTTTATGAGTTGGAATAGTAGATGTAACTTTTTCAAAATATTGGGCAACACCAATAATTGGTTTAGTTCTCATATTTCCTGTGAATTTATAATTGGTTAAGACATTAGCGTTGCTATATACATTTGCAGGTAATTCCATTGTGAATACCGCTAATTCGCCTATATCAAGAATTAGTGACTTATTTGGACGAGCATTTTGGCTTAATGCTTCTTCATTAGTGGCGTCTCCACTTGCTCCAATTTGTTGGACATCAAGACCGATTTTTTCTGTTCCTAAATTTTGAATTTTATATGTAACAAGCATATGTTCGCCGGATACTTTCATAGGAGCCATCCAGTTAAACCAATCACCAATTTTTACTGATCCACTTTTATTATCTGGAGAGAAGATAGCTGCTTGTTCTGATACTCCATTTTCATTATGGATTGCCCCTACATATTTTGAAACAGAAGTAATGCCATTCATTCTATTAACTTGTGATCCACTAGCAAGTAAATCTATTTCCCCATTTGCTGTAGACATATTATTAGTATAACTATTAGCATCATAATATGGTTCTATTATTGTATCAGCGGTAATTTTATCCAAAGTGAATTTTGCATTAAATAGTTGTTTATAATCTAAAATGTCATTAACTTTCATAAAACCAACATGATGGTATCCATTTTGTTCTGGTACTTGGATGCTACTTACAGTTTGTCCGTTTCCAAATAATTTCTTAGTTGAACCATCAGCAAAAGTAGCACCTTTCGTTAATGAGAATTCATAAGCAGTAAATGTACTTGTTTCATCATGTTCACCACAGATACAAGATTTATAATATGTTCTACCGGATTTTTTAAATTTGTCACGAGCAATGTTTTGATTATAAGCATGGGTATGAGTTTCACCTTTTATTTTTGCTAATGTTGCTTCTGTTTCAGTGCCTTTGTTACCATTAACGATAATTTGAATAGGAACATTGTAGAAATCTAAATCAGAAGTTGTATAACGTATAGTGTAGCATGCCCAGTAATATTCACCAGCATATGATTCTGTTGTAGTTTGTGATGTACCATTATAGTAGTAAGTTTTTCCATCCGCTATAATTCCTTTATAAAGCGTTAGTACTTCTTTAGGCGCAATGTCATCTTTTCCAACAACATATCCTCTTTGATAAGAAATAGAATCAATTTTACCTTTAATAGCAGTGGCAAAACGCATGACGTCATATTCTTTGCCATCGATTGTTTGTGTACCTATTTGTACGAACGTTTTTGACATTGATACTTTATCATCACTACCAATTTTGATTCCTTTTTTAAATGGAATAGCATTTTTATTAGTTATATCATCTGCGGTTTCAATTAATTTGTCATTAATATCGATAGACTTAGTGGAAGCAGCAGCTTTAGTGGTTAGAACTGCACCTACTAAAGCGCTACTTAATAGTAATAATTTTGTTGTTTTTTTCATAATAATCACTCCTTAGAATTCTTCATCAATTCCTTGATTAGGATTAGTAATATCTAAATTTTCATCAGTGATAATTGAAGTAAGAACTATGTCATCAATGTGTAACTCTTCGATATCAATTATTGGTTTAATATAATCTTTCATATTGTTTTCCTCCTATTAGTTAACTTTTTGAAAGTATTGAGTTGTTGCTAATTTTAATCCACTTGAGAAATCATTTAAGAATTGATAGTAAGTAATAGAGTTTGCATTACCTAATTTAGGTGCTTCTAATGCTACAGTCTTACTTTCGCCAGGGTTTAATGTTATTTCTGCGCTAGGTACAGTATCAGATTCAAACTCGCCACTCATATTAATTTGTTTAATCTTAAATGATATAGTTTCAGTTCCTTCATTTTTGAAAGTATAAATGATGTTGTATTTACCACTAACACTATTAGTAGCCATATTTATAAATGAATAATCAGTTTTAACTTCGTCATTCCAATTGAAATAAGTTACTGCTTCATAATGTTTATCTGTTTCGTTACCTACTATTGTGAATCCAGTTGTAATAGAATCAGATAATTGTTTTTGTGTAAATCCATTTATTCCACGTGGGTGAATTACATTTCTCTCTTTTTGATATGACAAATCAACTTGATAGTAATCTTTATAAGCAAAATATGGAATTAATGTAATATCCTCTGTTCCCATTACAAATTGCGAAATAGTCCAATATTTTGTCATGTCATTAGCGTTTATAAAGCCTGCTAGTTCATAATTCTCATTGCCTTCAATAATTAAATCTGGTAAGTTTTTTTCTTCTTTCAATTTAGTAGAAGTAGTGCCATTAGCAAATTTGACTTTTAAGTTACTACCTTCTATATTTTGAATTGTTACATTATGTGTAGGTAATGTTGATTGCTTCTTTGAGTATTGTGTCATAGCTAATCTTAATTTGCTTGAACAATTATTCTTAAACAAAATATATGTCATCATATTGACGTTGCCGAATCCTGCAACTTCTAATTCAAAGGAAGCAATTTCATTTGGTTTAATAGTTACACTCTTATGAGGGTTACTAGCAGCAGTAGGATTAGCACTACTATTTGTTTGCCATATTTCTAGATTTAACGTATCACTACCTTGATTTTGGAGTTTATAAATTAAATCCATTCTGTCTGCACCATTAATTTTTGCGGAATTACAAGTTAAGAAACTCCATCCCTCTTGAGGTGCTTTATCATATTGGTATAATGTGGCAACTTCCGCAAAACTATTTGTGTCTTTGATAATAGTTTTAGAAACTTTATTTCTTAATCCATTAACATCGAATCCATTTGAACCATTAGAATGAATAGGCTTATAACCTTCACTAGTATCATTTAGGTTGATTTTTCCGCCTTTAGCAAATTCTTCTAAAAATTCATTAACTTCAAAATAAGGTGCGATTTGAACATCGTATTTTGGCATTGCGAATTCTTTAGCTAACCATGTTTCTGATGGGTTATTGACATTATACCATCCTACAATTTTATAGCCATCTAATTTGTTTTTTATAGAAGGCATTTCATAGAATTCCCAAACGTTAGCTTCATTAGTATCATCTTCAAATGTTACTTTATCACTTATTATTGTTAATTTGTGTTGTACAATTTTTGGTAGTGGATCAGAAGTAACCAAAACATCTGAATTTGAGAAGAAGTATTTTTTAACTTTATTACCAGTTTCATCTTCTGAAACGACCTCTTTATATAAACCACTAGTAATGCCAGTAGTTATATCTGGAAGTTTAGCTGTTCCAAATGAGACAGGAGTTTCACCATCATTACATATACGTTTTACTTGACCTAAGCGATTTAAAGATGGTGGAAGCAAAATTTCAAAACTAGATAGGTCCCAATAATGAGGCTCATAATCAGTTATATTTGCAGTTGTATTAAGAGTGATACAATCAAATATTGCTTGTGTATAAGGTGTATAAGGTTTAGTTTCAAAAATAATTTTATTTTCACCAGCGACAATATTTATAGGTGTTCTTATAGAAGTCATACCATACTCATCGCCATATTTAGAAATAGAATCATTAATACCTAAAAGTTTTTTGTTTACTTTAATTGAATATAAGTCACTAAAACTAAAAGCTGTAAATACATTGCTATTACATACTGATATTCTTATATCCATATTGATAGTTACATTCTTATCAGAATTGAATGTAAAAGTAACTTGGTTCTTTTCTTTTTCAGCAGGTGAAGTAAAAATATTATATAGAGCCATGCCGCCGCTTACACCATCGCTAAAATAATATGATGCGCCAGCACAAGCGTGGTCTAACATTGAAGAGCCATTAGAACTCTTTCCTTTAAATTCGGCATTTTCTGCTTCGAATGTATAAGAGGTTAATCCTTCTTCTAATGTTGTTTCATCGATATAATCAATTGGCGTTTCTGTGTTATCAGCAATAATTTTATTTTTATCTTTGATTCCATTAGCGGCACTCACGACACTTGCAATAACTACAATGCCACAAATAACACTAACACCAGTAACACCTAATGTGAAAATTGATGGTTTTTTCATTATTTTTTACCTCCATTTTCTAAAGGCTTTTTAATGTATTTTTTCTCTATGAAGTCATACACATAACACCAAGTTAATAGCAAAGCTGATCCAGCAAATAAAGTAATTACGCTTGTCTTTGCAGAATTAATGATATATTTCCAGTTTGCCTGTAATTCGATAATCTTAGTACTTGATGATATACCATTCATAGCAGCACTGTGAACGACTGTATACAAGATACGATGTACTTCTAATCGCATTGCTTGAGCAACGTGACCATAACCAGTTGTTCCTGGTTTACAAATATCAAATACTGGATAACCAGAGAAGTCACGGTCAACAATAGCATTACCATTTAAAGCGCTAATAGCAAGTCTTTGCCAGTGTGGATCAAGTACGAAGTCAGTAACAGCAAATCCGCTCATACCGAATTCATCATGTAAGACATTATTAATAAACCCTTGTTTGCCTGTCCAGATAGCGCCGATCTTGTTATAACCAGACATTACGCATTGTGCGCCGCCTTCGCTAATAGCTAATTCAAATTGACGCAAGTATAATTCACGAATTGTTTGTTCGTTTGCCCATGTAGCAACATATAATCTATTACCTTCTTGTTCATTTAAAATAGCGTGTTTTAAATAAACATAAATTCCTTTTTCTACTAATCCTTTACATAATGCAGCACAGATTTTTCCACCAAGAAATGAATCTTCAGAATAGTATTCAAATGTTCTTCCGCCATATGCGCCACGATGTTGGTTAACACCTGGGCCATATAATCCAGAATAGCCAGCCCATAAGCAATCTTCACCCCAGGCACGTCCATATTCTTCAATGAGTTCTTCATTAAATGTTGCTGCAACAACAGCATTTGCAGGATAAGCAGAAGGAGTAGTATTACGATCAGGGTCGTTGTTTGAAACAGCAAAGCCTCTATTGAAACCAGAGTTATTACTATAAGATTGGTTAACACCAACACCGCCATTATGGTCAATAGTTGTAGGTTTATTAATAGAAGAAATACCTTTTGTCATACGAACGCCACAAGATAATAAACTTGCCATATCTTCAAAAGTTAATTGATCTAATAAATCTTCCCATTTTTGATCATCAAATGGAATTTTATTACCATTTTCGTCAACTCTTAAGTTAATTAAAGAATAGTTTGTTTTAGTTGAACCATAAGTTGGATATGGAACATCAGATTTTTCAGGAGCGGTAATAACATCAGTCATTTCTTCAGCAATTTTATCCGTCCAAACTAATTTGACTTGATTATCTAATTGATTCATATTTGCATCAAATCCAAATTTAGTTGTACCAGCCCAATTATTACGGCTTATATATGTAACTGCATCTTTATTTTCTGGAGAATAAAGTTTTAAATCTGCATTGTCAAATTGATTTGTGATTTCTTTCCCAGTTACGGATGTAGAATACTTTTCAGCATCAAAATCTTTATGAATAGTTGCTACAAAGTTAGAATTACCTTCAGTAGTATTTCCTTTAAAAGATGTACTAACGCTAGAATTTTTCTTCTTTAATATATTGTTAATAGCATCATGAGAATCTTTAGCAACTGTGAAATAATAATCGCCTTCATCTACAACGTATGTTTTTGCTTTATAACTATCATAAGAAGCAAAATATTTACCATCAACAACTAATTCAACAACTTCACTAGCGCCACCATCTAGTATTTTTGTTTTGTTAAATGCAACTAGTTCGACAGAAGATTTTTCAATGTTGTTTTCAATATCATACGTTGTATATGGCTTTTGAATATATAATTGAACGGTTTCTTTACCTTTAGCATCACCAGTATTAGTTACTTTTACATTAAAGATATATTGATCTTTTTGCTCATTATATTCTTTTAATGCAAAATCAGAATAACTAAATGTGGTGTAAGATAAACCATATCCAAATGGATAAGCAATTGCTTCATAGTAATCATAAGTATATGAGGAATCATCGACATTTGCTCTTTGCAGCATTTTATCTTCATAACGGGTTTCAGCGTAGCGATAGCCGTTATAAATTCCTTCTTGATAAACTACATATGGACTGCATGATCCACCAATACCATCTTGAGTTATTTTGCTTGAATCGCCACCGCCAGGTAATGAATAGAAGAATGTACCCCAGTTAGCGTATACAGGGTTGAAACGATGCTCATTCCAAAATGCATCGGATAATCTTCCCGATGGATTTACTGTACCACGCATTATTTTAGCTAATGAACGTGTACCAGAAGTACCAACCGTACCGCACCAAATCAATGAATCAATATTATAATCACTTACAAAATCACATTCGACTTGGTTAGTAGTGTTCATAATAACAAGGAAATGCTTAAATTGTTTTCCTTCACCAGTACGGCTACTAATATTATTAATGACTGAAATTTCGTTTGGAGATAATTCAAGATAGTTACCATTGGACATATCTTTTTTATCGCCAGTATTATAGCGAATATCTACACTTTCACTACCTAATCTTGTTAATACAAAGACAGCAATATCAGCATTATCATCTTTACTATTAGGAAGTTTATCCCAACTAGCATCACCAATAGTGTATTCAACACCAACACCATTATTAGAAACACGACCGTATGTGCCTTTATTAGCATTGTACCAATCCCAGAGACTACTATTTACTTCAAAGCCTTCCTCTTCAAGAGCGGTTTTAAAGTCGATTTTACCAGCACCGCCATTGCTACCAGACCCGCCACCACCAATAGCCATATCAACACTTGATACGCTAAATAAACTTACTTTGGGTTTCTCTCCAGTTAATGGAAGTGCGTTATTTTTATTTTCTAATAATACTGCACCTTCTGATACAACATCTTCACATAATTTCATCCCGTTTTCTTTTTCTTCTTTAACGGATTTGAATTTAGTTTTGTAATATGTTGTATCTTCATTTTCGGCATTTTCATCTTCAATCATGATGTTTGTTGTTTCATTTAAAAAACCATTAATAGTTTGTGCGTTTTCATTAATAATTGCATTTCCTGTTAATAAAACAGCAAGCAAAAATGAAAAAGAAGTAGTTAATGCTTTAAACACAACTTTTGCTTTATTTGTCTTCATATGTTTCTTTCCTTCCTTGTTTTTTCATTATTCCAATAAATGATAAAATGAGTGCAATTAACATAAATGCTAAAGGTAAAAAGAAACCCATATTCATTGTTGTGAATGCATCCCAAGTGAGACCACCAAAGAACACAGTTGTTAGATACATATAAGATGTACGAATATCTAAACAAAATGCAGCTAAAGTGATGATCCATAATAAAGGAGTAGCAAACTTGCTAGTAACATCAAATAGTATCATTCCAATAAAGATTAGGCTTCCAAATAATAAAAGCAATGGAACACCAACATTGTAATAACTACCGATGTCTGGACTGCCAACATATCCACCCCAATAGATGAATGAAGAGATTAAGCACAAAAGTGCTCCTACGCTAGAAATGTAAAATCCAGCAGTACGAGTTTTT
>ULUE01055245.1_pt1 | contig 12577 bp, 8 predicted proteins | sample 1958211 | NCBI WGS metagenome assembly ULUE01 (sample SAMEA4835752, study PRJEB28245) | human gut metagenome | biome: gut microbiome; material: fecal sample | place: Denmark | collected 2008 | reverse complement strand
AAGCCATTATTGCTGCTGCTGGTACGGATGCTTCCACGCAGATGGAAATTGCAGCGGATGCTCTTCGCCTGCCGTCTTGGGAAGCCAAAATCGGACATCTGTCCGGCGGTGAAAAACGCCGTGTGGCTCTGTGCCGTCTGTTGCTGTCTCGTCCGGACATGCTGTTGTTGGATGAACCGACCAACCATCTTGACGCTGAAAGCGTCGAATGGTTGGAGCAGTTCCTGCACCGTTTCCCGGGAACAGTTGTTGCTGTTACACACGATCGCTACTTCCTTGACAACGCTGCCGAATGGATTCTTGAGCTTGACCGTGGCGAAGGCATCCCCTGGAAGGGCAACTATTCTTCGTGGCTTGACCAGAAGGAAAAGCGTCTGGAGCAGGAAAAGCGCCAGCAAGAATCACGCGCTAAAGCCATCAAGCATGAATTGGAATGGGTGCGCCAGAATCCCAAGGGACGTCAGGCCAAGGCTAAGGCTCGCTTGAATCGTTTCGAAGAGTTGTCTAGCTACGAGTACCAGAGCCGTAACGAAACCAATGAAATCTTTATTCCGGTGGCAGATCGCCTCGGCAATAAGGTTATTGAATTCCACAATGTCAGTAAGGGCTTCGGCGACCGTCTGCTGATCGACGACTTATCCTTCACAATTCCGCCCGGTGCCATCGTTGGTGTCATTGGCCCCAACGGTGCCGGTAAGTCGACGCTCTTTAAGATGATTACAGGGAAGGAACAGCCGGACTCCGGTTCGATTGTTCTTGGTGACACGGTCAAGATCGCTGCCGTGGATCAGACTCGTGAGGGATTGCCCAACGATAAGACTGTGTTTGAGGCGATTTCGGGCGGGCTCGACATTCTGCAGGTCGGCAAGTTTGAGATGAGCTCGCGTGCCTATCTCGGTCGCTTTAACTTTAAAGGCGGTGATCAGCAGAAGACTGTCGGCGTGCTTTCCGGCGGTGAGCGCGGCCGTTTGCACCTGGCAGCAACTCTGCTCAAGGGTGGCAACGTGCTATTGCTCGACGAACCCTCGAACGACTTGGACGTTGAGACACTGCGTGCTCTGGAAGAAGCATTGTTGGAATTTGCTGGCTGCGCGCTGGTAACCTCACACGACCGCTGGTTCCTCGACAGAATTGCCACGCATATCCTGGCGTTTGAAGGCGACAGTAAGGTCGTGTTCTTTGATGGCAACTACAACGAATACGAAGCCGACAAGAGAAAGCGCCTAGGTGAAGAAGCGGCGCGTCCGCACCGTATTCGCTTCAAGCCTCTCAAGCATTAAGTCATGTTCTGTCCTCCGGCGCATTTCTATACGGGAATGCGCCGGACTGTTCTCGTGCACAAGCCATGTCTGCCAATTTCGTTCATCTGCGTTTTCACTCCGAATATTCCATACAAGACGGTATCGTGCGTCTCGACCCCATCCTTGAAGAAGTGATGGAGCAGGGTGGTGTTGCGCTGGGTATCACCGACTCGATGAATTTGTTCGGGGCCCTGCGGTTTTATTCGCATGCGATAGCTGACGGTATCAAACCCATCGTCGGGTGTGATTTGTGGATCACAAATGCGGTACATGGTAAACGAGACAATCCGTATCGCCTGACGGTCTATTGCCAAAATCATGAGGGTTATCTGTCGCTTTGCGAGCTTCTATCCCGAGGCTGGATGGAGAACCAGTATCTGGGGCGCGGTGAAGTCAGACTCGAGTGGTTGACTCTTGAAAATTGCAAGGGACTCATCTGTCTTTCCGGTGGACCGCAAGGGGTGATTGAGCAACACTTGCTCGAGGATAACAAGGGTGAAGCTAAAGCTGCACTTGAACAGTTGAGCGCGGCCTTCCCGGGGCGTTTTTATTTAGAAGTGCAACGAGCCGGCCGAAAAAATGATGAAGCGGTAGTGGCGCATATTGCCGAGTTGGCTGTTGAGACGGGATTGCCCATGGTGGCGACACACCCGGTACAGTTCCTGCATCGAGAAGATTTCAATGCTCATGAAGTGCGCTGCTGCATTGCCGGTGGATACGTGTTGGCGGATCCCCATCGTCCGAAGCTTTATACGGAAGAGCAGTATCTGAAGACCGAAGAGGAGATGAGGGCGCTCTTTGCTGACATTCCTCAGGCAATCGACAACACGGTGGTGATTGCTCAACGCTGCAATCTGGACGGAGTTTTGCAAAAGCCTCAGCTGCCGTTGTTCCCGACCCCGGAAGGCGTGTCGCTCGACGAATATATGGTGCAGCTCTCGCATGAGGGCCTGGAGCGCCGTCTTGAGTTTTTGTATCCGGATAAAGCGGAGCGAGATGCTCGCCGCCCGGAATACATCGAACGCTTGGACTACGAGCTCAAGACAATCTCGTCCATGAAGTTTCCCGGTTACTTCCTTATCGTGCAGGACTTTATCAACTGGTCCAAACGAAATGGTGTAGCAGTGGGGCCTGGCCGCGGGTCCGGTGCTGGTTCTCTTGTGGCCTATGCGTTGGGCATTACGGACTTGGATCCGTTGCATTATGGGTTGCTGTTCGAACGCTTCCTGAATCCGGAACGCGTTTCGATGCCTGACTTTGACGTCGACTTCTGTCAGCACAACCGTGATCGCACCATTGAGTACGTGAAGCGTACCTATGGTGTGAATGCAGTAAGCCAGATCGTTACGTTTGGTGCCATGGGTGCAAAGGCTGTGGTTCGAGACGTCGGCCGTGTGCTCAATATGAATTACAAAAAGGTTGACGAACTGGCCAAATTGATCCCTCAAAAGCCGGGCCTTGATGTGACGCTCGCAAAAGCAGCCGAGATGGAACCTGCGTTTAAGGAAATGGCTGAGAGGGAGGATTATGTCGAGTTGATGAGCTACGCTCAAAAACTCGAGGGCTTGACTCGAAACCTGGGTATGCACGCGGGCGGCGTTTTGATCGCGCCGAGCAAACTGACGGATTTCTGTCCGCTCTATAACGCAGACGGCAAGCCCGAAAATACGGTCAGTCAGTTCGATAAAAAAGATATTGAAAATGTGGGCCTTGTGAAGTTCGACTTCCTGGGGCTGACAACACTGACGATTCTGACGAAGGCTGCAGAGTACATTGATCGTCTCAATCCTGGCGCTAAGTTTGATCTGTCGCGAATCCCGACCGACGACAAGAAAACGCTGGAGCTCTTCCAACAGGGAAATACAGGGGCCGTGTTCCAGTTTGAATCGGACGGCATGCGCGAGCAGTTGCGGCAAGCAAAGCCTGACTGCCTGGAAGATCTTGTTGCCCTGAACGCACTTTATCGTCCCGGTCCGATGGATCAGATCCCTCACTTCATTGACCGTAAATTCGGGCGAGAAAAAGTGGAGTACCTCGATCCCCGTATGGAGCCTATTCTTCGTGAAACTTACGGCATCATGGTCTATCAGGAACAGGTGATGCTGGTCGCACGAGCTATCGGGGGCTATTCGTTGGGCGGTGCCGACCTTTTGCGTCGTGCCATGGGTAAGAAGAATGTCGAGGAAATGAAACGGCAGCGTGCCGTCTTCATTCAAGGTGCGGCAGAACGCGGCGTCACCGCAGAAACGGCAACCGAAATCTTCGACTTGATGGAGAAATTCGCGGGTTATGGCTTTAACAAGTCGCATGCTGCCGCATACTCGTACGTTGCTTGGCAGACGGCATACCTAAAGGTGCACCACACGGCCTGCTTCATTGCGGGCAACATGTGCCTGGTGATGAACCAAGGTGAAAAGATGCGAGAGCTGGTGGAAGACGCCCGTGAAATGGGCGTGACCGTTCTTCAGCCGGATATCAATATCAGCGAATGGTTCTTTACGGTTCCCGATGAAAAGACCGTTCGTTTTGGTTTGGGTGCCATTAAGGGGGTCGGACAGAATATTGTCGAAGATTTGCTACACGAACGACTGTTGAACGGTCCGTTCTTGGATATTTTCGATGTAGCGGCTCGAGTGCATTCCATGAACCGAAAGGTGCTGGAACAACTCATCAAGGCGGGAGCTTTCGACTCATTGGATAAGGACCGTGGCAAGCTTTTCGGTAACGTTGAGAACGCCATTCAGGCCGGTCAGGCTGTGGCAGCATCAATTGGACAGGCGAGCCTCTTTGCCGATGAAAACGGTGAAGACGAACGTATCGTCAATTGGAAAAAAGCGGAGCGCTGGGATGACCGGACGCTCTATACGCTTGAGCGAGATGCTTTTGGCTTCTGCCTCACGGGCGATATGTTCGATTCCTACCGTGTTGAAGCCCGCAATTTTTCTATTCCTTTTAAGGATGTCAGAGATAGCCGCGAACAACAGACTATCGCCGGCATTGTGCAGAGCGTGCGAACCATTGCAGGCAAGCGAGGCACCTTTGCCGTTGTGTCACTCAGCGATGGACAAACGACGATGGATGTCCTTGTGTTTGCAAAAGCATACGAAAATTACAAGAACCTGCTCAAACCGGATGAGATGCTCATTTTCACCGGCAAGGGGCGCAAGGATGAACGTAGCGGAGGTATGTCTTTTGTCTGTGACAGGGTAATCACAATTGAAGAGATGCGAGTGCAAAAGGGCGCTACGCTTATGCTGGAGATTGCCGAAGGTCAGGACTTAGGGGTCATCCGTGATGTGTTGATAACAGGGCAAGATAATGGTAACTCCGGTATTCCTTGTGAAGTCTCGATATCTAGTCGCAACGGAGTGAAGGCCGAAGTCTTTCTCAAGAACAACTATGTGCCCACTGATCAACTGCTGAATCAAATAAAAAATTTAGAAGGTGTAGTTGTAGCAAAATACATGTATTAAAAGAAGATTATATTTTGTTGTTAAATGTTAGATTGACGAAAGTTTCGATAGCAAAATATCGTTGCAAAAATTTGCTTTTATATGGAAACTTATAAGCTGGTAAATTGTATTGCAAACTAATGCAAACAAAATGATATGGAAACTGTGGGCGAGACAGATAGTTTTGCTAGAAAAGTTCTTTTGGATCTTATGAAAAGTGATAAAAACAGGTGAAGGTTAATTTTGAATTTGTTTTCACATATCAAGGAGATCGAAGGATTGTTCTATAAATTGGAATCTCAGATGGTTTTTGTTGATAATGAATGTAGAAGTTTTCGTTCCAATGCGAAAATCTATATTTATGGCTATGTCGATATGTAATGCGTATGGTTAAAACAGTGTCGAATCTAAGCCGATTAGTGCTATATGCGTGGAGAATAACCGGCTAGAGCTTATTTTCCAAGTTGGAAGTCGCTACGCACCAGTTTTGATTGGCACTATCGCGAGATTCTTCCTTATGCCAAAGATGTAGTACTGTAGTTGCAAAACTACCAGATTTGAACTTGATGCCTGCATTCATTAGACGAATGGCCAGATCGGCATCCTCGTGCCCCCATCCAATAAGAGATTCATTAAAGCCATTTACGGTAAGAAAATCATCACGCCAAATTCCCCAATTACAGCTTCGTGCCTTCTTCCAGTTATTTGGAGACAGTTTTCTCCAAAATGAACAACGATGCAATCCAAAGCAAAATGAAGGTCCCCATCTGTTAACTAATTTTTTACGAGATAGTTCTCGAAAATGAGAAGGAGACCAATTTAAAGTGGAAACAAAGTCATCTGTTACCAGAATTTCGGTGCAAAATGCTTGAGAAGTTAAAATTCGTTGGCCTGGGACAGACCAACTCCGCTCAGCTAAACACCGGTGATTTTTAATCCAGTTGGGGGAAGGAATACAGTCTCCATCAAGCAGAAGAATATACTCTCCTTGAGTACGGTTAAAAGCTAAATTTCTAGCTGCGGCAGCTCGAAAGCCTTTGTCTTCTTGCCAAGCATGAAGCAACCGAAACTGAGCTTGTGATTGAAATTTAGAAATTACCTTTCTGGTATCGGGTGTTGAACCATCATCTGCAATTACGACCTCAAAATTTGAATCTGTTTGACGAGAGAGTCCCGTTAATACAGCGGAGAGCGCATCGGGCCTATTGTAGGTGGTACAAATAACAGATATAAGAAAATCCTTTTTCATCGCAAAACAGAGAGCAAACAAGAGATGACTTCTTCTACTGACGGCCATCGGCCGTTTTCTCCAAGGACAATGGCATCAGGGTTCCAAGGCCCGGTACGCTTCGCATCGGTTACGCCAACCAGGGTAATCTGCTTTGCGCCGACAGCGGCAGCAATATGACTGACGCCGGAATCATTGGCGATAACCACCTGAGCGCGCTTTGCGATCGCTGCGAAATTTCCCAGAGTTGTGGGAGGCAAAATTGTCGCGTCTGGACAGGCAGCTTTGGCCAAAGCCTCTTCCCGCAGTGACGGGAAAACGATGGGTTCAACGCCTTTGTCTCGCAACGGGGTGACAAGTTCATTGAAATGTTCCCAATGTTTTACCTTGCCGTGATGCTTGCCGCGGGCAATAGGGGCAAGGAGAGCGAACTTAGCAGGAATCTTGTATTGCTCAATGAGATTTTTTGCCGCAGCCTCATGCCTCTTCATCAAGACAAGACTAAGACGTTCAGGTATCTTGTCGAACGCCGGAGTACCACCCCAGGATTTAATGGCTTCGTGGGCGACGTAGAAAAATCGCTCGACTTCATGCATGGTTCCAGGTTCTGGAATGCCATTGTCCAGAATGACAGAACGCATATCAGTTTTTAGGCCAGTTGTCTTAAGTCGGCCTAATTTGAAGAGGAGTGCGGAGCCAAAGGAATTGGGGAACAAAAGTCCTTGAGAGGCATTCGCATTTTGAGCGAGGTACCGGATGCGGGAGAGGTCCTCTGAGACCTTCCCTTCAATGGGGTCGAACCGCCACCCCATGCCGGCTAAAAGATCTTCAGCCCATCGTTTGCCTACTAGCGCTGGAGTATATCCGCTCGCAGCAAGAAGTCGTAATGCAGGAAGGCACATACAGCAATCGCCAACATGATTGGGGAGGCGGCAAAGAACGATAGGCATAAAGAAGACCTAGAAAATGAAAAGTAGACACGATGGTAAGAGGGAGTGTCCATTGCAACTGTCACCCTCTGTTTCAACCTAGCAAGGGCACATTGTAAAATCACACGGTTGAAATCTGAATAGTTCGAAGGATTCCTTTTGATGAGTCAAAGCACGGAGAACAACACTCAAGACTTTTTGGTAGGTAAACAGCAGGATGCTGTCCGTCGCCTTTTTTCTCACGTTCTTAGGTATAAAAAATGGCTCGCAATAGCAATGTGTGCCATGGTTGTGACAGCTGGGTCGTCTTCACTGATAGCTTTACTTGTCGGACAACTTACGGACAAAGGCTTTTATGAAAAAGACCCGACGGCGATCTGGTGGGCACCTGGATCGTTGCTGGTTATTTCGTTAGCATACGGGGTGTCTTCATTTACCAGTTCCCTATTTTTGCAGAAAATTTCTCAGGATATTCTTTACCAGTTTAGAACTCAACTTTTTTCTCGAGTGCTGAAATGGCCTGCTGCTACCTACCAGAAAAGGAACTCAGGGACGGTAGTCTCAGTATTCATTAATCAAGCGGGAACAGCCTTGGGGGCTGCGGCTGAATTGATCGCGACTATTTTCAGAGACTCGCTGCAGATCGTAGCTTTGTTGTGTGTACTTTTCTACCACAACTGGCAACTTTCGCTAGTATCTTTTGTTGTAGCTCCGTTTCTGGCTCTGATTATTCGTTGGGTGGGAAGGAAGAACCGCAGTTATGGGAGCGGTTTTCAGAAGTCTCTGGCTGAGCTCACAAGCGTTGTTCAAGAGGGATACCGTGGCCAGAGAATGGTCAAAATTTATGACGCATACGCGTATGAGCAAAAGCGGTTTATGACTGCCAATGGTCTCATGCGGAAACTGTCTCTTCGTATGCAGAGAGTCTCTGGTGCAGGCACCCCGATGACTCACTTTGTCAGTATGTGTGCTGTAAGTATCGTGGTGGTTGTAGCGTTATTACAAGCACAGCACGGTATGCTTACGCTGGGAGAATTCATTACATTTCTTTCAGCTTTGCTGTTGTTGTTGACGCCTATTCGTCATCTTTCTTCTCTGAACGGAGCAACAGCTCGCGTCCGTGTTGCTGCTGAGAGCATTTTTGAAATGCTCGATGAACTAGAAGAAAAGGATCCGGGAAAAGACGAGCTCAAGAGAGTTCACGGTGAAGTTCGTTTTGCAGGTGTTACACACCAATACGCCGGTGCAGAAAAGCCCTCCGTTAAAGATTTTTCCCTTGATGTGAAGGCAGGAGAGACCGTTGCTCTTGTGGGGGCTTCCGGAGCTGGAAAAACAACTTTGATCAATCTGATACCGCGGTTCTGGACTCCTACATCAGGTGAAATTTACTTTGATGGGGTGGCGCAGAGTTCTGTGACCCTAAAGAGTTTGCGAGATCAGATTTCCTTAGTGAGTCAAGATGTTATCTTGTTCGATGACACGATCGCGGCGAATATCGCCTATGGCAATGAGAGTGCGACGCGAGAGCAGATTGAGAAAGCTGCTCGTGCAGCCTACCTGATGCCATTTATTGAAACTCTGCCCAAGGGGTTGGATACCTCGGTTGGGGAAGCGGGTAGTAGATTGTCTGGTGGTCAAAAACAGCGCATTTCAATTGCGAGAGCACTATTGAAAAATGCGCCGATTCTGCTTCTGGATGAGGCTACAAGCGCTCTGGATACGGAAAGCGAAAAATATATCCAAAAGTCGCTCGATGAACTCATGCAAGGACGTACAACTTTTGTTGTTGCGCATCGTCTTTCCACAATTATTGGTGCTGACAAAATTGTTGTGATGAAGGATGGCCAGATTTGTGAAGTTGGCAAGCATGAGGAATTGTTGCAACGAAAGGGCTATTACGAGCACTTGTACAACATCCAGTTTGCTTCTGATAAAGAAGCCATTCCATCAGTTGACTAATCAGCTATGTCAGGCAATTCGTAAGCCCGTCTTTGGTCATGGCTAATTTTTTTTGAAAGACAGAGTTTGTTGTGAATAAAAAAATCCTTGCAATGGCGCTAGTTATCTCAGGAACATTAGCTCTGACTGCCTGTTCTGACAATGAGGTCGCAGATGTCTCTTTAGGGATTTTTACCCTCAAGGACATAAAGCTGAATAGTTTTGTGGATCCGCTTGTGCCTGGAGTGACTTGCCATGTCGCGAGCATTGAGGCAAATCTATCTTTGTCAGATCCTTCCGATAGCGCGGTAAGTTGTCGTCAGACCGGAGAAATTACGCCGGAAATGATTGCTCGGATTAAAAAGGGCAAGACGGGAGAGGTGGTTTTTGAGAAATCTAAGAGTGTGTTTCTGAAGAGATTAAAGATTCGTCGCATATTTGACGAAGAGAGCCAGACTCTTATGTATCTCTCCTATTCGACACGAGAAACGTCAGGGAGCTTCAAGCATAGTCTTTCTACTATTCCGCTCTGGGGTACAGCAGCATACGTAGCGCCTCGCCCAAAAACAATAGAGTGATCTGTCGAAAACACAATCGCGGAGGGGGCGAAATCCGAACTTCGTAACTCGGGAGCGCAGAGGCTGCCAATCAAGCGCTGAAGACGGAGATCCCTAGCTAGGCCTTGCAGAGGTTGAAAGTCTCAAACAACGAGCGATGAAGTTCATGAGAAAAAATGGCACATAGCAGCGTTGAGTTCTCAAGACTTTTGAGATTGATGAAGTGCATTACTCAGTTTTGGAAAGTTAACTTCTAACTTTATTATTAATCTGTAGACATCTAATATCAGTTGTCTTGGATCAATTAAACCATGAAGATTGTCATTGTCTCTACCCGTTACCTTGGGGATTGTCTTTTATCTGCTGCTCTTTCGAGGCCTATTAAAGCAAAATTTCCAGATGCTTTAGTTGATATTATTACCTTCTGCGGTAACGAAACTATTTTGGAAAATATCAGCTCAGTTGATCATGTAATCACTATGCCTAAGAATCTATCTCCTTTAGGCATTATTCGAAAATTTATTCAGAAACATAACTATTATGATTGGGCTCTGATAACGCAAACAAGTGACAGAGCTTTGTTCCTAGGACTTTGGATCTCCAAAAATCAATGCATGATCACGTACCTGAGGAATCGCTTATCAGATTTGAAATTTAGATTGCTAACGCATCCGAAAGCCCCTGTTCGAGGACATTGGTTAGATCAGCAAGGTTTATTACTTCAGCCTATTTTGGGAGGATCAGTTTTTGTTGATCCAGTTGCTCCGTTTAACTCAAATCTTCCGATTAAAGTTTCTTCCTTTATAGGAAAGGGACAATATGTCGTGTGCCATCCATTTTCACGTTATGAAGATAAAAACTGGGCCGATGACAATTGGCGGAGCCTGTTTGCGTTTTTCATTGCAGAGAAATTCAATATCGTACTGACCGGGGGGCCGGCTGAGGCTGAGCACCAAAGAATTGACCGTCTGATAGCTGGGTTAGATAACCACCGAATCCTAAACGCAAGCGGACTACTTACTTTCGGTCAATGTCGTAATATCATTGAAAAAGCTCGTCTATATGTTGGAGTCGATACAGCAACCTCACATATTGCAGCAGCAACTGGAATTGATTGCATTTGCCTTTTCGGCCCGACGGACGTCATTACCTGGGGGCCTTCCCCAAAGCAACGGAAACCTTACAGCGAAAAGTTGGCCATCCAACAAAATGGTAATGTCGTCATTGTCCGTCATCCTGATTTTTTAAACTGCCATTTCTACACAAGACACCGTTGTCCCATCAATCGCACGAATCCTCTTGAGGCAATTTGCATGCAAATGCTATCAAGTCAAACCGTCTGTCAAGTCGCTGATTCTTTGCTCAAGGGAGAACTGTGTGCGCCTTCGGCGCCGATATATCTAGCAGGGTGAAAGCCCTATCCGTCAAATTACTACCTAATTGCCATTTGTCTTTATTCAACGATTGGCATGCGGATGCCGACCACCTAAGAAATGCAATTGCACACGGCTTCGTGAACAGACTGCTCTATAATGCTTGGAGCATTAGCCCCGCCCCGATTTTTTTGTCGACAGCTACAACGGAGATGCTATCGTGGCGGGTGACGAGGTGTTGCTTATCAAAATGAGCGGAGCACTTGAAGGGCATGGTCTTAAAGATTGGAAAGAGATTGATGCGGCACCGCTTAAAACATGGGGGCCGGTTTATCTGCAGATGCGCGGTAAATATCGGCAATATTGCGGGGTTGGTTGGACAAATGACAATTGAAATGTTGATGGAAGATGAAGACGGTGAAGACGGTGAAGAAGTCAAGCTTCCCGGACTCCCGGCAAATACAAAAAACTACATGACACCAACTTGCTACCGACGTCTGCTGGATGAGCGAGAGCATTTGGTTAATGTTGAGCGCCCTAGCATTGTGAACGTGGTCAGTTGGGCGGCGAGTAATGGGGATCGTTCTGAAAACGGAGACTACCAGTACGGCAAAAGGCGTTTGCGCGAAATTGACCGCCGCATACGTTTTCTGAATAAACGAATTGAAAGTGCGGAGGTCGTCGATCCTACGAAACGTCCGCCTACGGATCAGGTGTTTTTCGGAGCGACGGTTACCTATGAGAACATAACGACAGGAACGGAACACAGGATTCGTATCGTTGGAATTGATGAAGCGGATCCGGAAAATGGTGACGTCAGTTGGGTGAGCCCAATTGCTCGTGTGTTCCTGAAGCAACGGGAAGGGGATTGTGTCCGGTTGCCTACGCCGGCAACCACTGATCACCCAGCACGAGTGGAAGTGCTGGAGATAGTTGCAGTGAAGTACAAATAGCAAAATGCACTAGCCTTGAAGAAGCCTCAAATGACTAATGAAAAACTTCCCATTAGCGTGGTGCTCTTGACGCGTAACGAGGAGCTTAATATCAGAGATTGCCTTCAAAGTTGTGACTTTGCGAAAGAATTTATAGTTGTTGATGACGGAAGTACTGATAAGACGATTGCGCTAGCGAGAGAGTTTGGGGCTAAAGTCTTCAATCGCTCCCTTGACGGTGATTGGGGAGCTCAAAAAATGTATGCTATTGAGCAAGCGTCGCAACCCTGGCTTTTGCTTATGGATGCGGATGAGCGTGTGTCGGCTCAGTTACGTCAATCAATACATCATGTATTTTCGGAAGCTAGAGAGAAGAAGGCGTATCGGTTTCAACGAGAGAATCATTTTATTTCTGGCAAGGTGACTCACGGAACACTTAGGCCAGATTGGGTGTTACGTTTGTTACCAAAGGAAGGAGCGAGAGTTATTGGAAAAGTACACGAATCAGTGAACTCCTCGTTTCCTATAGGCCAACTCAAAGGGAGGCTGATTCATTTTACTTACAGATCTTGGGATTCCTATTTTCATAAATTTGATACATATACGAAAATAGCAGCGGAAAAATATTTGGCTGAAGGTAAAAGTTGCAATTTCGTTAAGGATATATTGCTTTGTCCCCTGTGGGCTTTTTTCAAGGTCTACATTATCAATCGGGGTTTCTTAGATGGAAAGCTGGGATTCATTTTTTCTGTGAACCACTACTTCTACACAATGGCCAAGTACGTGCGATACTACTACCTGAAAAATCACGGTGGCAAAATTTAACCCCAAACTCCCGGCCTACTAGATCACTAACGATTGAGGTAG
>ULUE01056799.1_pt1 | contig 12675 bp, 7 predicted proteins | sample 1958211 | NCBI WGS metagenome assembly ULUE01 (sample SAMEA4835752, study PRJEB28245) | human gut metagenome | biome: gut microbiome; material: fecal sample | place: Denmark | collected 2008 | reverse complement strand
ACGCAGACCTACTACTATGTTCTGAACCTTCAGGGCGACGTTGTGGGACTGATGAACACCTCGATGCAGATGGTGGTGAAGTACAGCTACGACCCGTGGGGCAAGCTGACGGGAACGAATGCGACGAGTGCATACGTTGCGCTTGCGCAGGCAAACCCCTTGCGCTACCGCAGCTATTGCTACGACATCGAGACCGGCTTCTACTACCTGCAAACCCGCTACTACGACCCCACCATCGCCCGCTTCATCAACGCCGACAGCTACCTCACTACTGATATAACGGGCTTTATATCTTCCAATATGTTTGCATATTGCGAGAATAACCCGGTGATGTATTCCGATATAGGCGGCAGCGTCAGAAACTTCTGCGTCAACATGACCGACGGTGGTGGAAGTGCTAGTGTCCATTATGTTGATATTACTGATAGGCTTAATGCTGAAATGATTCGGAACGCAGAAGAGTTGTCCCAAATAGCAACTGTGCATGGCGGATTTGTAGCAGCCATGTATTTTAAAGAAAAAGTACAAAGTGGAGGAGATTGGGATTTAAAGGTTCAAGAATCGTGGAACCTCAAACCTGATGTGACGTATGTTTATAATGGTAAACTCTTAAGATATGATGATATTGGCAATATACATTATGGCTTTGTAGGACGGGTTTTGTTTCAAGAAAATACTTTGCTGATTGGTGGAGGTTATGCTCAGATTGTTGCTGGCACTGCTAAAATTGATTATATCGCAACATGGTTTGACGATCCACACGATAGCGAGATGATAAGCTTTGGTTATCACTTGTGGGATAAAAGGTGAGATGCTATGAAGAAGTTTTATTATAAAGCGTTTGCTGATGGAGCTGTTCGCGCAGCAGCAGTAGGCTCGATTCTGAATGTACTTAGTTTGCTGATTCGAACCAATAGAGGAGAAATGCTTGCACAGGATCAATGCTTGATTTTTGGCGTTTTGCTCTTTGTTTGTCTTTGCCTTCCAGCAATTGCTCTGATTGAATTTAGAAACGATGCTGTAGGATTTAAAATTGGCAGATATTTTATCATAAGTGGGACGGCATTTATATTGATATTTATAGCATTACTTTTCACGGATAATCCTATTATACCGTCAAGAGAAATTAGCAATATTGAAGGGTTGACGGCGCTCGCAGTGAACGTTGCTTGCCTGCTTCTTAACTGTATTGGACGCTTTATAGTATTAGTGATAATGATTGTCAAAAAGAACCTTGTATACAAAAAAGAGTGCTGATTTAGAAGCGACGAAGAATAGAAGTGAAGAGCGGTTGGGTTTTCCCGACCGCTTTTTGCGCAAAAAAGTGAGAAGAAAATAGGAAAAATCAGTTGAATAAAGGAAAAGCTTCAAGTATAATGTAAGCGGCAGCGTGTTGAGCTACACCTACGACGGCTCCGGCAATCCGCTAAGCTACTATAACGGCGCTGATTACACCTTCACATGGGAGCAGGGCAGACAGCTTGCAAGCGTGACGAAGGGCAACAAAACCGCAAGCTATACCTACGATATGTCCGGCGTCCGTTCAAGCAAGACCGTGAACGGCGTGAGCTACGAGTACACGACGCTCAGCGGGAAGATAACCCGCATGACGTGGTCGGGCAACGCCGTGGACATCGTGTATGACGATGCGGGCAGACCGTATATTTTGCGGTACACGCCGTCGGGCGGTGCGACGCAGACCTACTACTATGTCCTGAATTTGCAGGGCGACGTTGTGGGACTGATGAACACCTCGATGCAGCTGGTGGTAAGGTACAGCTACGACCCGTGGGGCAAGCTGACGGGAACGACGGCGACGAGTGCCTATGTTGCACTTGCGCAGGCAAATCCCTTGCGCTACCGCAGCTATTGCTACGACATCGAGACGGGGTTCTACTACCTGCAAACCCGCTACTACGACCCCACCATCGCCCGCTTCATAAATGCAGATACCACAGACGTATTGTTTTTGCCATATCATAATCTCGGACAGTATAATCTCTTTTCCTACTGCTACAACAATCCAATAAATGACTATGATGAAGGTGGACAATTATCATGGCTTGCCAAAATCGCAATTGGAGCTGCAGCAATTGCAGTTGGCGTAGGTGTAACAGTTATTACAGGCGGAACCGCACTACCGGCGCTTGCCGCCGGAGCTAAGGCTGCTTGCGTTGCAGGTGCTATATCAGCTGGCACTAGTGCTGCAACAACAGCAGTACGTTCTGCGGTATCTGGAGATAGCTTTTCTACGGTCGTTCAGAAATCTACAAAGGCAGCTGTAGATGGTTTTGCAGATGGTTTTATGGCAGGTGGCATCACCGCTGGTGCATCGCAAGTTGTTAGTGGAGGATTTAAAATCGCTGCTGAGCTAGGCGCAAAAACAGGAAAGGATGGCGGAATAAAGCTTGGTAACGCCAAATTATTATCACCAGATGCTGCTTGGCACAAGAATAATGGAGGTACCTTACTAAAGGTTGGGGATACTTACAGAATTGACGTTGGTTCGAATACATTATTGCATGTGCATACTCCCAAAAGTACTTCACATATTCAGGCTGGTACAATTTTAACCACTGTATGCATCACTATATATGAATTGGTAAAATGAGAAAACCTAAAATTGATTGTTTTCGTTATAAGAGACATAGTGATATTTATGTTAGTAACGTGTCTTTTTCAACCGATGTATTGCTATCAATGGTAGACGCTTTTCCAAATCAAAAAATAATTGTTATGATAGAATCAGATGAAAATAATATCCAAGCATTATCGTCGGTAGGTAAAAGCATAGGCATAGCAGAGGTAGCGGTCTATTTTCCCGTGCCAAGATTTTCAGCTGCTTGCAACAAAATGGAGTTGTATTATTTGTTCAACCAAGTTAATGTGAATGGCTTTGAAGGGGCGTTCATAGCCAGTATAAACAATAGCATTGTACCGAATGAGTTAATCTGCTCTATAGCCCACACAGCAAGCTCCATGGTGAAATGTGGAATGTCTGACATATCGCTTTCTATCAATTTCCCTGAAAATCTAATGGTAATATCTTTTGCTAAGGAAAAATATGAAGAGATGTCTATTAAAAATCAAATTTGTAGCATTTTCGGGGGATAGAATACCACTATACCCGCAAGCATCGCCTCTTTAGATAAAAGGCAGATTACGGGGATAGTCCCAAGCTCTTAAAGGTTAGAAGCGCTTCTGGCAAATTTTGCCTTTTGGCATCACAAAGGCGATGCTTGGCATGCTATTTTGTTTTAAAGCATTCCGCAGAGTGGACGGTTGCACAAAGCAATGTGTACGAAAAAGAATAGGGTTTGAGAAAAAACTACACCAAGAAGCGGTCGCAGGAAACTCTGCGACCGCTTTTTGCGAGAAAAAAGTGAGAAGGAAATAGGAAAAATCAGTTGAATAAAGGAAAAGCTTCAAGTATAATGAAAAATGTAAATAACGGGTGCGGCAGTAAGAGGCTGGCAGGGAATGCGGATGCAGAAAACAGGAAAAGGTTTTTGGCATCTGCATTTTTCAAAAGAAGCGATCAGCCCCCAACGCCCCATCTCGGCTGTGATGCCTGTCGTGGGGATGAGCCGTACACGTTGAAGAAGCGGACAAGAGACAAGAAAGGAGAGCGTATGAGGAAACGACGAATAAGCCTGCTGCTTGTGCTGCTGATGCTGCTGCAGCTGGTGCCGGCACAGGCGTTCGGTATAGGCGAGACGCCGGAAGAAGCAAGCGGAGCGCCGATGCCGAGCAGCGAGACGGTGATGACGGACGAAGCGACGCCGGCAGCTACGGTGTCGGAGGAGGTGTCGGAGCTAAGGGAAGCGGATGTAAAGCACTTCCGTATGAGCGACGGCGGCTTCGTTGCGGTGCAGTACAAGGAGCCGGTGCATTACCTGACGACGGCGGGCGAGTGGAAGGAGATAGACAACTCGCTTGAGCTAAAGAGCGCCGACGGCAGAGAGGTGTACACGGCACAGGCGGGCGAAGTGAGAAAGAGCTTTGCGGCAAAGGCGGGAGACGGAGATCTGCTGACGGTAGAGGTCGGGGAGTACTCCGTGAGCATGGCACCGCTGCGGCAGCCGGATGCGGAGCTTCCGGTGCAGCCGGGCGGGGATGCGGAGCTTATGGTCTCGGAGCCTGAGAAGGCGACGGACGCCACCGTAACAAACCCTATTGCCGACGAGTGGAAGGGACTGACGGCGGCAGAGCTTAAGACCCCGGCAAAGCTCAGCTCTGAGATAACATACGAGGACGTTTATGACGGTGTAGACCTCATGTACCGCAACAGCGGATACGATGTCAAAGAGAGCATAGTCGTAAACAAACGCTCCGGGAGCTACGAATACGCATTTCTGCTGAAGGCGGAAAAGCTTGACGTGCGGCTGTGCGAGGACGGGAGCATATCCCTGAGCGGCGACGACGGGACGGAGGTATTTTGCATCCCTGCGCCGTACATGATCGACGCATCGGGAGCCGTGAGTGCGGACGCAAGCTACGAGCTTGCCGAGACGGACGGCGGCTGGGCGGTGCGAGTGACGGCGTCGAAGGAGTGGATGAACGCCGAGGAGCGTGCATACCCGGTGGTGATCGACCCGACGCTGAAGGTCAAGGCGTACATGGGGAACAGCTCGGAGGAGAAGATATACAGCACCTACGTCACCGAGGGACGACCGAGACAAAACAATTACGGGTACAGCCTCATGCCCGTGGGGTATGAGACGGGAAGCGGACTGAAAGAGTGCCGGATATACCTCGGAATAAGCAAGCTGCCGACGCTGCCTGCAAACAGCGTTATGGTGAATGCGGAGCTGAAGCTGCGGCAGCACGGGTTCAGTTATGCGACGGGATCGTCGAATAAAATAACGGTCGGCATTTACGAGGTCGGAAGCGAGTACACGGGATCAAGCGTCAAGAGCTGGATAGAGGGACTGACGTGGAGCGGCAGGCCTGCGGTGAGCAGCAGCGAGCTGCTGGACTACATGGTCTGCTCAAACGGCAGCATAAACGACGACTTCCGGCTGAACATAACGAGAACGGTCGCAAAGTGGTACACAAGGAGCATTCCGGCGGGCGGACTTGAGCTGCGAAAGATCAGTGAGGGCAATGACCCGGCGTATGCGACGATGCTCGGCTACACGCTGGGAGGCGGGAACGAGTACGAACCGCTTTTGAGCATAAGCTACCGCAGCACGGTGGGGCTTGAGAGCTACTACAGCTACCGCAGCGCAGGAGCAGGACGAGCCGGAACGCTGTATGTATGCGACTACAGCGGGCAGGTGTGCGTTGTAGAAGGCGACGTATCCTACTCGACGTCGGCTGTGAGCGCAGGAGTGAGCCACATATACAACAGCTCGACCGATGGGGTCGCCGGCATCGGCAAGGGCTGGAGACTGAACCTGCATCAGACGGTGAGGTCGGTGACGTACGAGAACACGAAATACCTCGTGTACACGGACGCCGACGGAACGGAGCACTACTTCGGCAAGGTCGGCAGCGAGTACAGGGACGAGGACGGACTCGGACTCCGGCTAAGCGAGAGCGGCACAAACTACAGCATGAGCGATGCCGACGGGTACAACACATGGACGTTCACAAACGGTCGGCTCAGCGGCATCTGCGACAGCAACGGCAACAGCCAGACGATCGAGTACGACAGTGCCGGACGTGTAGTTCGGGTGTACGCAAAGCCGGACGGCGGCACGCAGGTGAAGGTCGCAGAGCTGAGCTACAACGCACAGGGCTACCTTGTGAGCGTGACGGACTACCGCAGTCAGGTGACGAGCTACGGCTACGACGCTGCGGGGCGGCTCACGGAGATCACGCACCCGGACGGAACGAAGGCAAGCTACGGCTACGACGCAAAGGGATACCTGAGCAGACTTTGCGACGGAGAAAGCGGCAGAGGCCTTGCGGTCACATATGCTGAGAACGGCTACGGACGGATGGTGAGCAGCGTCCGTGAGTTTGCGGGAGCGGAGCTGTACGGCGGCGGTTTTGAGCTGACGAAGCCCACGGGACAGCTTACGGAGTACCGCTACTACGGCGTTGACCATACGGCGAACACGTCGGACGACCTGCGGCTGAGCTTTGTGTTCGACTACGCCGGGCGGACGATATGCAGCTACAGCCGAAACTCGGACGGGAAGCGGATGCTCGGCGCATCGACTGCGAGCTACACGCAGAACGACGGAACGAGCGACAAAAACAACCGCATGACGGCGTCGGGCAGCATAGGTATAACGAACCCGGTGCTGAGCATAAACGGCGGCTTTGAAGGTGCGCTTGACCTGACGGGAAGCGGCTGGCGCAAGGTGACGAGAAGCACGCTGACGAACAACCAGGTACACAGCGGCTACAACTCGGTAGGACTGTCGGCAAACGGAGGCGAGGCGTGGGTCGCAAGCCCGGTGACGCTGGAAAGCGGCAAGGAGTACACGTTCTCGTGCTGGATGCTGAACTACATCGTGAGCGACTGGGACGCAGATTCGTACATCGAGCCGATCCTCATAAACTCAAGCGGACAGGCGGTGACGATACCGGGCGTCGAGCGGAGCAATACCAAGACCGCACGAAGCATCGACCGAGGCTGGGAGCGTCTGAGCTGGACGTTCACTGCGCCGACGGGCGGAAGCTGCAGGATAGGTGTCAAGGTGTCGGGCTGCAGCGGTACGGTGTACATAGACGACATCCAGCTCGAAGCGGGCGACAGCGCATCGTCGACGAACTTGGTGCAGAACGGCAAACTGCAGTCCATGGCGTGGTGGAACACCGGAAGCGGTGTGAGCTTCGATGCGGCGACGGCGTCGCCGTTCGGGAGCGGTGTTCTGAAGCTGACGGGTACGCCGTCGGTGAACATTGCGACGAGCCAGACGGTGTATGTGTACGACAACAGCCGGTCGACCTACATACTGTCGGGCTGGGGCAAGGCGACGGCGGTCGGCGCAACGGGAACGGAGTACGACGGAGTAAAGCCGTACTTCGGAATGATTGCGGCGGTGAAGTACGTCGGCGAAAGCGGAGAGGAATGGCACCTCGTGCCGTTCAACGGCGACTACAACGACTGGCAGTACGCAAGCGGAACGGTAATCCCGAAAAAGGAGACGGCGGTTGAGTACATAAGGGTGTACCTGCTGTACACGAGCAACGGCAACACAGCCTACTTTGACAACATCCGGCTGGTGCAGGAGCCGTGCGCAAGCTACAGCTACGACGACCGGGGCAATGCGGTGTCGGCGACGGAGGGCGGAGCGAAAAGCTCCTGCGAGTACCAGAGCGGTACGGGGCTTCTGACGAAGTACACGGCAGCGACGGGAGTCGAGTACAGCTTCACCTACGAGGCGGGGACGCACAACGTCCTGACGGCACAGAGCGCCGGGGTGACGAGCAGCAACAGCTACAACGCAATGGGACTTGCGACGCAGACGAGGACGCAGGGCGCAAACGGCTGGTACCAAACGACGTCGAGTACATACGATACCTACGGGTACCTGAAAACGACGACGAACACAAACGGCATAACGACGAGCAGAAGCTACTATAACCATTTTCTGACGCAGATACAAAGCGCCGACCTGCCCGCACAGGAGTACAGGTATAACGTCGCAAACGAAAGACTTGACAATACATTTTCAAGAGGTTATGCTATATTACACTACCTGTACGGCAGCGGACGAGTGAGCGACATAGCCCGAAAGGGCAAGCTTGGGAATTCCGACATATGGCAGAGCAGCCACTTTGAGTATGACGCTTTCGGCAATGTGACGAGAGTGGGGATAAGCGGCGCAAACAACGAGACGGCGCAGAGCGTCGGCTCATCGGAGTACCTGACGCTTGCGACGTACAGCTATGACGGCAGCGTGAATAACGGACTGCTGCAAAGCATGAGCTACGGCAACGGCGACAGCGTGAGCTACAGCTATGATGAGTACGGGCGTCAGATAGGGCAGAGCTACAGCGAGGGCTTAAGCTATGCCTACCGCTACGGCACCGAGGGCAACCTCATAAGCCAGAGCAGCTCTCTTGGCGAGCGCTACACCTATGACTACGACACGCTGGGCAGACTGATCCGCAGCAGAGAATACAGCGGGCAGGAGCTTGTACAGCGGACGGAGCATATCTACGACGAGGCAAACCGTCTGATGCGCCAAAGCTGGCAGAATCCGGGCGGGGAGTACACGGCGAGCTACACCTACCTTGCCGCAAACGGACTTCTCGGCGAGATGGGCATCTACCTGCCGGGGAACCTGTACAGCGCAACGTCGACGAGCAATACGCCGGACGTGAAGCTGAGCTTCACATACGATGCGCTGAATCGACTGAGCAGGCGAACGACCGTCGTAAACGGAACGGAGCAGTTCTACAGCGGAGCATGGTATGCGGAGACTGCGGGCGGCGACGGAAGCCAGCGGACGAATCAGGTAAAACACTATAACTACCGAGTGTCTGCAACCTCCGACCTCATAAACGGCTACCAGTACGCATATGACGCACGGGGCAACATCTCGACGGAGACGACGACCGCAAGCGGCAGCGTGCTGAGCTACACCTACGACGGGCAAAACCAGCTCACGACGGTGAAAAACGGCAGCGGGACGACGCTGTACAGCTACAGCTACGACACGATGGGGAACATCCGCAGCAAGACGGACGGGAGCGTAACGCACCTGTACACCTACGGAAATTCCCAGTGGGCGGACCTGCTGACGGCGTATGACGGGCATAGCATCACCTACGACGGCTCCGGCAACCCGCTAAGCTACTATAACGGTGCGGACTACACCTTCACATGGGAGCAGGGCAGACAGCTTGCAAGCGTGACGAAGGGTAACAAGACCGCAAGCTATACCTACGATATGGCCGGCGTCCGTTCGGGTAAAGTCGTGAACGGTGTGAGCTACGAGTACACGACGCTCAGCGGGAAGATAACCCGCATGACGTGGTCGGGCAACGCCGTGGACATCGTGTATGACGATGCGGGAAGACCGTATATTTTGCGGTACACACCGTCGGGCGGTGCAACGCAGACCTACTACTATGTCCTGAATTTGCAGGGCGACGTGGTTGGACTGATGAACACCTCGATGCAGATGGTGGTAAAGTACAGCTACGACCCGTGGGGCAAGCTGACGGGGACGACCGCGACGAGCGCATACGTTGCGCTTGCGCAGGCAAACCCCTTGCGCTACCGCAGCTATTGCTACGACATCGAGACGGGCTTCTACTACCTCCAAACCCGCTACTACGACCCGGCAATTGCTCGCTTCATCAACGCCGATGGCTACCTCAGCACCGATGTTGAAGGACTCCTGTCCGCAAATATGTTCGCATATTGCGAAAACAATCCTGTAACAAACAGCGACCCGACAGGTGAATTCCTTGACACCATTTTTGATGTCATTTCACTTGCGGTGAGCGTAGCTGAAGTTATTGCTTGCCCTGCTGACCCTATGGCATGGGTTGGACTTGCGGGAGATGTTGTTGACCTTGTTCCGTTTGTTACAGGTGTCGGCGAAACGATTAGAGGCGCTCGCACGGTAGCTAAAGTTGCGGACAAGGCTAATACAGCAGCAAAAGCAGCAAAAGCGGTTGATAATACATCTGACGTTGTTAAAGTTGCAAAAAACACCAAAAAACTTCACCGACCATACATAAGAAAATCTACAAGAGAAGCTGTGGAGGCGGCAGCAGGAAGAGCTCCGGATGGTCGCTTTCTTGATGCACATACAGGAAAACCTATTAATGGTAAATACGATCTGGGACATATTACCGGACACGAGTTTTTCCGTGAACGCAATTATGCAATGGCAAATGGATGGACCCAAAAGCAGTTTAATGACTATATGAACGATCCGTCACTTTACCAAATTGAGGATCCAATATTAAACAGAAGTCATATATATGAATTGAAAGACTGAGGTAGCAAATATGAAAAAGGGCGAAATTGAAGATTTGGCAATGAGAATGAGCGATACCGGGGCTTTTAGGCCGAACAAGGAAGATGCGATCTCCGACGACAGCATAATTGAGGAGGTACGCAAGCTTAAAAACTTGGAGGCTACGGACAGATACGGCAGAACCGCCCTGGCTAACGCCGCTTGCTATGAGCGCACGGCGGTCGTCGAGTTTTTGCTCAACTTAGGTGCCGACGTTAACACAGCAGATAAAATGGGCTATACACCGCTTCATTTTGCCGTGCAGAAAGGGAACACGGCGATTGCGGAAATGCTCCTGAAGCACGGAGCAGATATAAGCGCAAAAGATGCATGGGGCAATAACAGCATATCGCAAGCGAAGCATACTGCCCCGCACGAGCTGTTTGAGCTGCTGCTCAAATACGGAGCCGACCCGACGGTGAAGAACAATTACGGAAATTCTGCAATTGACAGATTTGCAGCATATCCGGATGTACTGAAAATTTTAACCGAGCATTAAGCATTGATCGGAATTCACAAACCAAAAGCAGGAAAGCGGTTGGGGGAGACCCCAACCGCTTTTCTACGCAAAAAAGAGCAAAAGATGGCAAAAAATATGTTGATTATAGGAAGAAATTCAAGTATAGTGTAAGCAACGGTAGCTGTTGGTTGTGCGGCTGCTCTCTGCGGGGGCAGAGCACAGATGCTGAACGAGTGTAGATAGAGGGGCAGGTGCGCTATGCTAAAAAGAGAATATATAAATAAGCTTAGTGATATCGTAGAAGTTGAATACGCTCAGCAATTGAGAGAAGCCGGTTTTGCGCCACAGAGAGACTTTACGGAATGGTTTAGAATCGTAAACGGTGAAGTGGTGCAAACGATAGTGTTTATGCTGCCGTTCTACCTTGATATTACTATTACTTGGCGCACACAGATGCTTTCCGAGTATCTCAGGATCGACTGGCAAAAACAGCATAATTTTGAGCTTTACAGTGCAAACGAATGGGATAATCCTCAAACTGTTTTTAAAAGCTCGTTTAACCCGATATATCAGGCGATTAAGTATCCGAATCACACAGAACGCAGAGTCAAAGAGATGCACGAAACGCTTGACAAACTGATACCGCTGCTTGATGGGATTGACAGCGCAAAAGCCATTTACTGTGATAAATTGCGAACTTATAAAGTAGAGCCTGAAAAGTGGCTTCCGATACTTGCGGGGGCTGATATCGAGTCGATTTACAAAGATATATGGCTGTTTGGAGACAAACTTGAGCGAGAGCGTCCCAATTTAATTTTTGAAGCGACCGACAATGTTCAAGCCCGCAAAAGAGCCGTAATGTGCGCACAACACGGGTTGTTACACTACGGAGCACCGCCTAAAAGGATAACTTCGTATGACAAATGGATAGACGCTACAAAACTTGCCGCAAATGAAGCGCTCGAAAAGGATGATCTCGGAATTTATGATGAATTTGTAAAGCGCTGTGCAGAGGAGAATACACAAATTCTAAAAGAACGAGTACCTGATTTGTTCGCCGATTAAGCATTGATCGGAATTCACAAAAGATTAGTTCAAATGGGTGCTCAGCCTGCAAATCATTGAGCTTTATTATGCGAAATATGAAAATTCAGTTGAGTACAGAGGATTAATTGCCGGAGTAAGTGGCACCATCTACAGATGAGTATTTGAGGATTACACTGTTTGTTTGGAGGCTGGTGTGAAAAAGAAAACGTTTTTTAAAGATTTTTTGAGAGGTTACGCAAGCTATTTTATGCTTATGTACTTTCTCTATTTTATGATGAACCTGTTTAACACATCGCCAATATTTGTGGGAACTCTCGGGCTTGACATGAAAGTGCGACCTGTATTTCCGGTGTTTTTGACTGAGCTTGCCAAAAGCTGCACTGAAAATCACTCTATTTGGGCGGAGCCTGTGGGAATACTTGCCACGGTTGTGTTTGCATTAGCTTTGCTTGCCGTAGTATTAGCATTTAGTGAGAACAGGAGATTTGCAAGGTGGAGCATGTGGTTTTTATTCATAATTGTCGCTTTGGATGGAGCCGCAATACTTCTTTCCTCTCTACTCAGTGAAAATCTTTGCAAGGATTACGCTTGTGCCATTGCTTGGAAAGCGGCACTGTTCACTGCATTTATGACGGCGCTGTACCTGTTTGCCACGAAAAAGCGTGAATCCCAAGATGAACAAACCGAAAAGCTATGCCCCAAAAAGAGCTGGAGAATAGCTGTTGCAGCTATCAGCGCAATTTATTTTATCAGTCAATTCGTTATTCCATTTGCAGACTGGATCCTGAACATCGGCATTTACGAAAGCATAGGAAACCGATTTGTGATTTTGCCTGCAGCAATGATCGAAATCGGCACGATAGGCGGTCGTGCATTGACTGGGGGTAATATCTTGTGGTTTCTTGCTATTATTATACTGCAAGTACTGTTTGCGGAAGTGACATCGAGTAACTGCAAGATTGTATTTAGGGTTGCCATGGCTCTGAGCGCCATTTTTGCAATTGAGGCAACTATGCTGCTTGCTGTGTGGGTGTGTTCGCCGTCACATTCAGAACTGTTTTATGGCGCTTTGGGTATTCTTGAAGCGGCACTGGCGGTGCTTTTTGGAAAATACGCCCACTATTTGTACAGAGACATACTTGACTAAAAGAACAGAACTGTCCCCAAAAAGGGAGAAACAACGCAAAACTAAACCAAGAAGCGGTTGGGGGAGACCCCAACCGCTTTTCTGAG
>ULUE01093606.1_pt1 | contig 12797 bp, 8 predicted proteins | sample 1958211 | NCBI WGS metagenome assembly ULUE01 (sample SAMEA4835752, study PRJEB28245) | human gut metagenome | biome: gut microbiome; material: fecal sample | place: Denmark | collected 2008 | reverse complement strand
CCGCCGGTGACGGTGGTTTCGGCGATCTTTTGGGCGGACTGGCTGATGCAGCATCTCGCCGTTACGCCGAAAAATATCGTGACGATGCCCGCTGGGACGGCAAGTACTACTACGACAAATACGACAACCGCCGTTATTCCCGCAGCGAATGGCAGCGTGAAATTCAAAGACGTGCCCGCGCTGAAGAAGAAGGACGTGATTGGCGCGACAGCAAGCGTCGTGCTTGGGAAGAAAAACGTTACGGCAAGAACTATCGCAAGTTCAAGAAAGAACAGCGTCGTGATGAAAAAGATCGCCGCAAGAATGACCGTCGCGATGCCAAAGAACGCCGTAAAGATGACCGCCGCGACGCCAGAGAACGTCGTCGCGATGAACGGGATCGCCGAGACGACAATCGTCGCCGTGACGACCGCTAATCCGTTACTTTACGGCTAACCATTGCAACGAAATCTGAGACTCTGTCGTTAGCGCGGCAGGGTCTCTTTTTGCGTTCGACAATCCGTAACAGTCATGGTTACAGTTCAGGGAAAATATCAATTGGGCTTGGCGATGGAAATCTCGAGCGCTGGCACCTGATAGAACGCATTCTCGGAGAGCGCTTCGGCATTCGGAACATCTTGCAAAGACAAGTCAATCGTATAAGCGCTCAAGAAACGCTCCGCAAAGTATGCGCTGTAGATCGGTGAATTCGGAGACAGCGACTCAATTCGCACGGCTCCCAGCGAATGGATAAAGTCACCGTTTTCCAGTGCAATGCCTATATGGCGCACGATGTTGTCCCCGGCTTCGTTTTTCTTTCCGAAAGCAACAAGACTGCCTGCCGGGATATCTTCCACAGAACGCACAACCAGTTTTTCAGCCTGAGCAATCTGTTGATCGGCGTCCCGGCTGAGTATCACACCGTTAAGCCGCCACACCAGCGATACAAAACCGGAACAATCCACGCCATTGGTGCTCGTTCCGCCCCATAGATACGGTGTTCCGAGAAGTTTCTTAGCATTACCAAGCAGGTGACGGACAAAAGTCCGCGGGTCCTCCCTTCGGACTCGGTCATAAAAGGTGAAATACGTGTTCGCCTCCCTGACATCGATTGTTCTGAGAAAACCGGAATTTCCGTCCGGCAGCTGGACCCAAACCCGTTTACCCTGCTTTTCAATCAAGCGAAGGATGCTGCCGGCGGTAAGCGGAGCCAGAACCGTTCCGTTTTCATTTGTAAGCGTTGTGGAACGTGCTGTCACAACCACACGCCGCGAGGCGTTCCAGTCCGAGAGTTCTTGTTCGCTCATACGAACAATTTGCAGCCGATGCACCCAGCCGATATAGCCGTCGGGCATTTGCACGCGCCAAAACGGAGCCTTGAATTCGAGAAGACGTAACGGCGTGCCGGCCAGAGCCTGCGTTGTTGCAGCCACCGCAAATCGAGGTTCCTTTTTGACGGTCGCTACGGAAACATTCACAAGTGCCCACGGCTTATCCCCTATTTGCGCATTGTCTTGCGGAAGCACCGTCACGCGAACGTCAACCGGCATTTTCTTTGCGTGCAGTCGGCTATTGAGTTCGTCTAGCGCCTCTTTGCGATCTGTCTTGCCCTCGATCGTCCAACCGTCAGACGTCTCATTGACCTTGACTTCCCAGACGGACAGACGTGCATCTGCGGCATAGAGGTTTGCAACATCGGCAACCATTTCGGCGAGTTCCGAGTCAATTGAGGTCGTGACGCATGCGCAACCGGCGACACTGAGACAACCGCTCAGAAGCAAAAGTTTGGAAAAACGCGTGACAGCAAGCATGTCGTTCTCAGACCTGATGAATGATGTTTTTGCAATTTTCGGCACGATGCCTTTTTTGACGAAACGGCTTTCTTGCCGAAAACGTCTCCAGTCAGATAAGCCTCTTTGATCTTACTGAGAGTCAGAGCACCGAGACAACCTGTTTAGAGCATCTTCACCCAACTGAGGGATATGGCTCTGATTGGACCGATATTTCTTTCACTGCGGCAAAACTATCTTGTATTTCAGTGTTTATACCCGAGTATTTTCCTGTACAATCCCGACTTGCATTTGATCTGCATCAAACGCACTCCAGTATCTGTTTTATTTGACTTATGACAAGCCCGCCACGATAGGAATCAATTACATGAAAAGAACGGCACTTTCCTCAGCTGTCCTGTGTTCGGTTCTACTCACAGCATGCTCGACAGCGGAAATACCGCGAACAGTTCCTGAAAACAGCGCTTCGTACGACCAAACAGCTTCTTACGCCCAAAACTTGGGGCGTCAATTCGGCATTCTGAAAATCACTGATGCAATGACCGGTACGGAGCAATGCGCGAGTGTGAAGACAGAGACTCACCTGGCGCGCAATCTAGGTGTCACATTGCTGGCCAACTCTCCGCTTCAAGATCTTTCCAAAAGCGTAACCAAGGGCCCGTTCAGTACCGGCGTAGGTCTGGACTTTGCCAACCTCGGCTGGAAAAACGACACGGTCTATTTCGAAAATCTTGATCACTGGTTCGCATTTGTTCCGCAGCAAGCGTACTCGAGCAAGGAAGCCGCTCAGAGCTACACCGTTCAGGCTCTGGCGGAAGCGACGATCGCCGTCTTCAGTCAAAACGGTTACACCGTTAAAGACATCAGAACTTCAGAACTTGAGCAATCCGGCGACACGCTGCGGCAAAGCGTGCAAATCAAACTCGTGAACGAAGCCGCGGGCTGCTTAAAGCACTCCCCGTGCCGAATTGCCTTTACATCGCATTTTTCGGAAAACGAACCGATGAAGCCGGCCGATTGGATCGTACAGACGCAAAAGCTCGATGGCGGCAAACACTGGAAATTCTGGGCAACCTCGCTTGAATCGGACTTAAAACAAACCCCTCTTTCGGAACAAGGCCGTCTGTGGGAATCTGTCTCCGAAAAGCTTCCGAACGGCTTTAGCCTGTATTTTGCGCCCAGACAGGTGGACAAGGGCCTTTGCCGTGAAGCCAGGCTCCTGAGCAACGGCAAAACCTACATGTTCAGTCGCTAAACCAATCCTTTCAGACAACGCTGAAGGCGGTGCGTGACGCGATTTCCGGAACTTGTTATCCGTTAGAGCGCGACCATGCCGAGCGCATAATCAATTAGGTGGTATGTGGTTAATTCACCGACCACCTCTCACACCACAGCCCGTACCGATCTGGTAGGCCCCCTCACGGGGTGTTTTACGGCGGTTTTCACAGTTTTAGCCTCCATACCCGTCGACTCTCGTTAGGCCGAGTCCACTTGTCTACTCCAACCTGAAGCATGTTTTGTTGAGCTTTGCAGGCAGTCGGACGAATGAAAAACCGCGATCGGCATATCAGACAACTTCCATCGTTTCTAAGGCTCGACATCGTTAAAGCGAGTGCACGTATTTTTGGAAGACTACGTCTGGTACGCCGAGAGTTGAACTGTTCCAAAGCTGCAGTCATATTCAGAACTCCCACTTGAGATTCAGGTGTCCCCCAACGCCGGAAACATCTCCTCCAAACTCGGTGCTCACGCCGAGAATCGCGGCAAAGCCTTTTGCAAATTTTCTTGTCAGCGATACCGAAGCCGTACCGGTGTCGCGCGTGCCGACCTCCTCGTCAGAGCTGAAAACCGAGTCGCGCCAAGGCACGAAACTCGCTCGAGCCGTACCGTAACGATTGAGAAATTCATGGTTCCATACGACCGTTGCATCAATCGCCGCTTCTGTCTCGTGCGCCTCAAACTGCGCCGAAAGCTTCACGCCGAGACTTGATCTCAACGACCGATAAGTTTCACTTTGCACATAAAGCTCGACTCCGTGATTCGAGTCTTCAGTTACCGAAGGCTGATGCATGAAACTGTAGTCGAGCCAAAAAACGGGACCGGCCTTGATGCCAGTCGAGAGACGATAGGCTTGTCCGAGTCCTGCGGCCAAACTGCCGCCCCACCCCGTCCAGTCGCTTGAAGCGCTGTCGACATAACCATCAAACCGCACCACACGATCGGTTTCAGCATTTTCAACAGCAAGCTGCGCTAATCCGAAGGCGTATGTTTCAACGGTTGTGGCAAAGTCGTATCGGGCATGAGCACCTAGATAGAAGCTTTGCGCGTCGGTCTGACTGCCGTCGGTTCCGTCGTATTTGTCTTTTCTATCGAGAACTGCTGCGTGCGTGCCGAGCGTCAGTCCGCCTTCGCTCAAAGAAGTCTTAACGTCGACCCCCGCAATCAGTCCGGCGTAGTTGCTGCGAATACCGCGGTCTTCGATCTTGCCGTAACCGCCCAAAGGACGGATGTAAAACGACCGCCCCGAGGCGTCAACTTCAAGTGCTGTCGGAGAGCTGATTTGCTCAAGCACCGCGCCACTCACCACACGCTGAGCCATCAATGCCGCACGCCCGGCGCGTGCAAACACATCGGGGCCAAGCTTTTCGTAGGCGGTGTTCAGCGTACTGCCGTCGGGATTGGAAAAGTCGAGCGCCGCAACCAAATCCTGCATGCCGCCCTGCGCTTCATCGGCATGTTTGTCGAAAGCCGCCGCTATGGATGTCGTGTTGGAATTTGAGGCGTATTGGCTGTAGGCACCGGCGTCGCGTTCGGTTGTCACGGTGAGCTCATTGTTTTCCACTCTACCGGTCATTTTCAGCGTGGGCGATTGCTCGGAAATGTCGCCCAACGCCGCCTCTGTTAGCTTCTGTTCAACATCATTTATCTTTATTGCTTGAGAAAGCTCAACCGTAAGTCCACCGCTGTAGTAGCCGATGACAGGCGTAAGAATCACTTTCCCGGTGAATTCGCTCGGTGTTTCTTCCGTATCTAGGGTTTCATCACAAATCACGAGCTGATCGGTTGACTTGTCCGCTGCAAATTCGAGCAAAACACTCCCCGTATCGCCCATCGAGAAAGCACCGTTGATTTCCATCGTGCCGATGCCGTTGCCGGGCGAGATTGTTCCGTTGTTGATGAACGTGCCGTATGAAAAGAACACGTCGTCAGAAACCTCTTGACCGTCGAGCAGTGTATAAAGTGCCACCAAGTTGTACTGTCCTTCTCCGCTTAAGGTCGCACCATCGTCCACCGTCACAGCCAATACATTGGCCATGCCGTTGAAGTTAAGTTCCCCTCCCTTCACGTTCATTGTCATGGCCGCCGTAACGGGTGTATTTTCGTAGTCGTCCCAGCCGCCGTAGATGTTGCCCGTATATGAGAGGCGGAAATTCTCGTCAGTCGTCTCTGCTATAGCGGCCCCCGTCTCATCGGCTTTAAGGCCGAACGTCAGATGCGTCACCATTTTGTTAACGGTGTCGACGGTTACTTGCTCGGGGTCCTTCAGCCTTTGTCCGTCTTGGTAAAACTGCACCCGATCAACCATCGGATTCCACAGAGAAACGATGTCCCCCGAAAGACTGGCGCCGCTCATGATGTTGATGTTGGTGACGAGCGCGCTGTCGTCAATGTAGATTGCTGCTCTTGCTCCGCTCAATGAGCCCGTCACGTCAAACGAGGAGACCAACGCGCCGTCGAGTCCGATCGTGTCTGCACCATCCGGATCTCCATAATTGGCCGGATCGTAGATATAAGACCCGCGCTGCTCGGTCGTTTCTCCGATCGTATTGTCGCCGAACGAGAACATGGCACCGACGCCGTAAGCGCCGTCGGCCGCCAGTGTTCCCTGATGCACAATGTGATGATTCTTGCCGTAGGTCACGGCAAGCGCATAACCGTAGTCGCCGTCCGATCGTACCTGTACGTCCGGGGCGATGCGCAGCGTATTGTTCGTACCGTCAACACGTATGCCCAGCGCATACGTGCCGCTGGTCAGGATGTCGGCCGCTTGCGTGATGTCATTGTTGCGGCCGTATATGTGAAGACCCACACCCCAAGGATTGTCGTTGGCAACACCCTCGATCCAGCCCGTTCCATCTTCGCTTCGAGCGAAATAAGGATTCGTGTTAACGAGGGTGATGCCTGAGTTGTAGACCGAATACCCGAACCAGTCGCGGCGATCGATGTCAAAACCGAGGTCCTGCAGGACGGCAAGTTCGGCCTCCATGAAAGTGCTCCAGTTTCGCCAGTACTGATGGCTCATCAAACTGTTTTGCAGTTCAATGTGACTCAGTTCGGCCATACCCTCTTCCCAGCCATTGACCGGTAACCCGTTGACACCCACAGTTTTTTCGAAATGAAGCTGATCGTGATAGTAGATAGTCGCACCTTGGAGAACGTCTTGAACATTCTCGCTCGTGTAGTAAACACCGGCGTCGCTTTCACCTAAGCCGAGTTTAACTCGCTCTTCTTCTGAGTAAAGATCAAATGTATTTGAACGATCGCTGTGATCATCCATAATGGACATAGCCGCTTCTGGTGCATCACCGTCAATGTCCCGAAGACCTATGTCCCACACGGAAAGCGAATCACCGAACTTGTTTTCAACCGCGGTGCTCATGAGTCCCAGCGCATGAAACATTTCGTGCGCCAGCGTGGCGGAAAGTTTGCCGACTTCGCCGTTTTCCGACAGCGTATGCATCGGGCCGTCATACCAGTTGCCATCAAGGGCTGCTGTGTGACCGATGATGATCAATCCGGTGATGCCGTCGCCTCCGCGTCTGGCACCGTAGAGCATTTCGGCTGCGAGTTCCGTCATACCAGCATATGGCCCTTCTTCGATGACGTTGCTGGTTGCCCCGCGTCACCCTCGCGAGAATCTTCGGTCACCACAGCTACAGTGCCCGTTGATACTACGGAATCGCCGATCATTCGTCCGAGATAAACGAAGCTCTCGTCAATGAGACTCTTCTCGGATCCTGACAGTGTCCATTTCGATACATTGTTATCAGGATCTTCCGGATCGTCTTCAACCGGGAACGCGTCAAAGTCAAAAGAGTCTCCCTTGTCATACACCTCGAGCGTCACAAAAGGACTGCCGTCGGCGAGCGTATAGTCCCAATACTGCAGAGCTTGCGCCGTTTGCGACGCAACAACGGTCATCACGCCGAAACAAGTCAACGTTTTGACGGTTTGAGGCAACGTTTTTTTCATCTGTCCTCCCCTCGTGCGATCGAACGGTTCGGTCTTCCTGAGAAAGCCTTTTACTTTGAGTGTTCTAATCATGCTTATTCGCGTGCCGCGACTCCCGAGACATGCGGACGCGACTCAAACAACGCCCGCTCGCCGTTCTTGAAGTACGCGCACATTTCCGGGCCGGGCCTGTAGAGGTTGCCCGCGGCATGAGCCCTCGCCCGACAACCGCCACAGAGCAGCATGTTGGCAAGTTGATTTTCATTGCTTACGTTTTCGCTGAGCACGTTGTAGTGATCGTCCTTGGTCGTGATCCCCTTTTCGCTCAGTTTGCGCTGCATCTCCACGAGTTCCTGAATGCGGTCGCGGTTTTGCTTCATCAGGGTGACGAGATGGTCGATGAGTTCGTTTTTGCGCTTGTCGGCCTCGCTTCTCTTTTCAAAGAGCTCGTCGGTGCCCGACTGAAGCTTTCGCGTGCGCTCGAGCAACTCTTTCTGCTCGGCCTGCAGCTTGTGAATGTTGAAGAAGACTTCCGGGTTGTAGATTCGGCCGATGATTTGATTCGGAACAAGGGCCGAACCCGGCTTGATGTCGAGATATTCGACCGTGACGCTGCTCTTGGCGGTGATCGAACTGATGCCGCGGTCACGCACGACGATGCCGCTGCCCGTGACACTGTCAACGAGCGCGCCGAAGAAAGCCCAGTAGACGACTGCCGCCATGCAGACGGTGAAGCCCACGAGCAAAACCCACATCCAAGGCGACGTGACATTGGATATGACGTCCGGCTCACGTAATTCGTTTCTCCGATTGGAAAGTTCAGAAAGCAGCTTCATAAAACCATACTTCGCACAACAAACTCATATCGAGCGGATCAAGGTCAGGCCGCGCCGCATCATTGTTCTCGGTCTGCACATGCGCGGCTCGTCTCGACAGCGAAAGGATTCTTGCTACCTCCGCGTTGTTTGAATACGAGTCTTCGTTTCACTTTAGCCGCAAATTTCAGAGCTGCCGTCGCTTTCGTTCATCCGCGCATATGAGCAGCCCGTTGTCCCCTGCCCTTCGCAAACCCTTGATTCATCGGGCTTTTTAGGTCATCGCCCGTTAAGGCTAAGATCTCTGCCATCCCTTAATGGGTTTTCCCTAGGCCTTGAGATTTCAATTCGCATATACTCGAATTAACGTTTCGCACAACAAAAAAGAGGCCAAGCACGATGGCTGTTCGCAGAACTGTCTGTTCAAATCGTCCACATGTCGTCGCTCGCTCTCTCAAGGCGGCCTCGACTGACTACAACATCACGCTTCCGGAAGAGGGGTCGTCAGCCGGATCCACTGAAGCTTTGTTCCGTTCAAGCTCCGTTTCCGTGCCCCAGTCTCCCGAAAGAGCTCTCTTGCGACGTCTTGAAGCGCCATTTCTGGAGTGTCTGCAAGACGCTTCGGTCTGCAGCCGCCGCTCGGTCTTTGTGGTCATCGGTCCCCGCAAATCCGGCATGCACACGTTTTTTGAGCAGGTTGTTCCCGATGCGCCGCGTGTGAACTTTGCCGATGAAGGTGCAAGAATGGACGCCGAAGACGCACCGCGGACTTTTTTTGCGCGTTACGCGGCTTTGCCGATGCTGGTGCTCTATAACGTGCATCTGGTACCCGCCCTCGTGAGATTGATTGTTTCCGAGGCCGGACGCATGCACGAGGGCGCTGATCTGGCCGCCCCCAAAATTGTCATCATGGGATCCAGCGTACGACTTCCCGAGCTTGAAACCGCTGCCGAACGCAACAGCAACGTTCGGATGTTTCGCATGCGCACCCTGTCTCAGGGTGAGATCACGGGCGGCGGACACGATTTTCTCGAGCGGCTGCGTCTTTTGGATTTCCCTTCCGTTGTCTCCTACAACGAAAGCAACCGCGATCTGATTCTGAGCCAAGCCATGAGAGGCGGTTATCCGTCGGGACGAGACGGCACGCCCGACGAGCGCCACGATTTTTTCCATGATCTCATCCGTGAAATCTGCCGACTCGATCTTCCGTCTGTAAGCCCGCTGAAAAGTCCCCTGTTGCTCCGCAAGGTTTACCGCATGGTGGGTGCGGTTTCGGGAGAAAGTGTCAATCTCACGCACATAGCAGAGGTGCTCGGCATCGGACGCCCCTTTGCCAAGCATTGTCTGGAAACGCTTGAGCGGCTTTGCTTGGTGGACCGCATTGCTGTCTGGCCGGGCAGCCTTGCCTTTGAGCGCGGCGTACGCAGTCCCAAGTATGTCGTAGCCGATTCCGGATGGCTGTGCGGTCTGCTTGGCTTTTGCAGTACGGCGCCCTGCGTTATTTCGGGTTTGTTAAATAAGTGGTTGCCATCTTGGAAGTTAGCTTTGGTAAATAACTGGTTGGAAAGCCCGTCCTGAGAAAGCTATTTACCAACCACTAATCTAACAACTTCAAACCATTTATTTTACATACCCTTTTAAAAAAGTGAGAATCAAAATTCCGAAACTACGACCTTATTTCAGATTGGAATAGGGTTGCAGAACAGGAATTTTGAATCTCTATAGAAACCTCATTAAATCGAGTTCAGAAGCTGAACGTAGTACTCATTGGGCGATTTCATCCCCAATTTTGAATGAGGCCGACGTCCATTATAGTAGTAAAGCCAGTCCTGTACATGTCTTTTGGCCTCCTCACGTGAATTAAAGCATCCGTTTAAAGGCAATGTTTCTCGTTTTAAAGTGGCCCAAAAAGCTTCTGCAGGAGCGTTATCCCAACATTGAGCACGTCGACTCATTGAGCTTCGTAATTGGTATTCTTGCAGTGTTTCTTGAAAAGCTTGGCTACAGTATTGAGAGCCTTGATCGCTATGAAAAATACAACCTGCATCGGGTTGTTCATTCTCATAAGCCTTTTTTAAAGCATTGATAACCAGTTGATTGGTCATGCGCTTATCAAAGTAATAGCCAACCAATCTGCGCGTCCCCAGATCAATCACACTGGCTAAATACAGCCAACCTTCAGCCGTTGGAATATAAGTAATATCACCGCACCAAGCTTGATTAATTCCAAACTCATCAAAGCGCCTATCTAGCAAATTGGGCGCTTTGGGCAAATCGTGTTCACTGTCAGTGGTACAAACATACTTTCGATGAAAACGATGGAATAATCCCTCCGCTCTCATCAATCGACGTAGGCGTTTTATATCAATACTGATGCCCTTTTGCCTAAGCAATCGATAGCAAATAAGTACGCCGGGGACATAGCTTTTTGTCACGGTTTTAATTTCTGCTTTGAGCGTTTCAAGAATAAAAGCATCGGTATGAACCACTCCAAACCGATGCTCTTTATCACTATTTCTCCAGGCATAAAAACCGCTGACGCTGACGCCCAACAAATGACAAGCACGGGTGACTGGCAAAGCAGCATGCCGACCAACTTCTGCACAACGAATGCAGTGTTCAAGGAAGGCGTACCTCGTTACAGCATTTTTGCGAAGTACGCCGCTGCTTTTTTTAGAAAAGCAATTTCTGCTTCTCGTTCTTTCAGAGCCTTGCGTAACCGAGCATTTTCTTCAGATAAGGAAACATTCTCTGAAGGCATTTGCCCTTTGGCTTGAATGATCCAACGATTGAGTGTTTTGTAACTGATCCCAAGACTATTGGCAACGCTCAGTTGAGATTCTCCGTTTTGGACACGGATGATGGCTGATTTTTTAAATTCTTCAGAAAAGCGTTTGTGCATTTTGATCCTCATTTCTGTCAAGTATTTTAAAAAAGTGAGAATCAAAATTCCGAAACTACGACCTTATTTCATATCTATCCAATCCGATGTAAGTGCTTGCTTAGATTGACTGAGAATTCCGTAAGTCTTACCATCAATACCACTAATATTGGCAACTTTAATGGAGTCTGCGACCAATTCATTTGATCCATTATTAAGCAATCCAGCCGATTCAGCTTTGCTTTCTTCACTTAACGATGAAACATCAGAAATTTGTGGTTTGTTAAATAAGTGGTTGCCATCTTGGAAGTTAGCTTTGGTAAATAACTGGTTGGAAAGCCCGTCCTGAGAAAGCTATTTACCAACCACTAATCTAACAACTTCAAACCATTTATTTTACATACCCGTTATTTCAAGCGATCATCCGGAGGATGTCCGCAGGTTGCTTACGACCTGGACTTGGGCTCAATTGGCAACCCTCACGGACAATGCTCGGGATTTGCATCTGTGGCACTTTGCTTTGCGAACGGGACTATGCATCGACCTGATTCTGGAAGACGCCAGAACGGGTTCGCTCACTGCCTTCCAAGTCTCAACCAAGGAAAACGTCACAGAAAACGATTTCGGCGCTTTGGTGAAATTCAGAGAACTTGTCAAAGACCGTGAGGTTCAAAACGTTGTTCTTTATTGCGGGCAAAGCTTAAGACGCTTTGATTCGATCGGAGTTGCGGTGCCGATGGCGTTTTTGTGGTTGTGACGGGTTGCCTGGAGCGTATTGCCTGCGGCATTCGTTGACGCACCTGAGGTTAACCTCATGTTCGGCCATCTACTCAGGAATCAACATGAGCAAAACCAAAAAGAAAACCGTCGTCAAGGTCAAAGTACCTCGTACCCGCAACCTGATTGCCAAGGCGCTGTGTTCCGGCCGGCAATTTCAGAGTCGCCCCTTCGTTAACAGGAAAAAGATGCCGGCGAAATTCGACTGGCGCAAAGAGATAGGTTAAACGATAAGGCCGTACGTCTGGAAAATCTTTTCAAGCCGTTTAGACTTGAACGCGCGGCTTTTTAACTAGGTCTCGGCCATGATTGTCCAATACGCTTCAGATCTGCACCTCGACTACGGACAGAATTACGAATACGTCCTCAACAAAGGCTTTGAGGAGGAAGGCAACGTGCTCATTCTTGCCGGCGACGTTGCAAATCTTGTGGCGCTGCGTACCTATCGCCTCTTCTGGGACCTGTGTTCTTCAAACTTTGAAAAAACGATCTTCGTACCGGGCAACCACGATTACTACGGCGAATGGGACAAGGTCGAAGACCTGATTGAACCGATCAAGATTTCGATCCGTCCCAATGTGACGTGCTGCAACAATGAAGTCGTACGTGTGGGCGACACTGACTTCATCTGCTCGACTCTCTGGTCGAACATCATTCCCGAACAGGCTGCCGCGGTCAATTCCACACTGCTTGATTTCAATGAAATCACGTTCGACGGCAAGAGAATCACGGTCGACGACTACGTCGCCATGCACAAGGAGGCCGTTGCATTCCTTCAGGAAGCCGTAGCAGGGTCCGATGCCAAGCACATCGTCGTCGTAACGCACCACGTGCCGAGCTTTACGCTTTGCCGAGAAGATCACAAGAATTCGCCTATTGCTTCCGGTTTTGTCACCGAACTGGGCAACTGGATTGCAGACTCACGCATCGACTACTGGGTCTACGGCCACTCACACACGTCGATTGAAGGTTGCATCGGTAAGACAAAGTTCGTCTCCAACCAATTGGGCTATCTGGCTCTGAACGAAGGCGAAGACTATTCGCCTTGCAAGACGTTCTTGATCTAGTCGGTTTTCCATCTTTCAATGATCGAGTCGATAACCTCGTTTCTAGCCGGCGACGGCGGCCTTTGGGCTCTTTGCGTGTCCGCCTTTTTGTCGTCAACCGTCTTACCGGGAAGCTCGGAAGCGCTTCTGGCAGCGGCTCTCGCATCCTCCCCGCAAACCGATCGCGCCCTTTTGCTTGTTGCCGCGGCAAGTCTATTTAATACGCTCGGCAGCATGACCAGCTGGGCGATCGGCCGCTATGTTCCCCATCGCGTGC
>ULUE01010759.1_pt1 | contig 12804 bp, 5 predicted proteins | sample 1958211 | NCBI WGS metagenome assembly ULUE01 (sample SAMEA4835752, study PRJEB28245) | human gut metagenome | biome: gut microbiome; material: fecal sample | place: Denmark | collected 2008 | reverse complement strand
GCTTTGGCGATGTCATTATGCGATATCTTGCATTGGGCATTTCGTCCCACGCCAGACCTCGGTACATTTTCCTCTCTGAAGAGGATATGAACGGAAGAGATAATGAATGGCAACACAATGGAATTACTCCGATTGCCTATCCTTCAGCTAATAAGCATTGTGCGTTAGTCAGGGCAATTAATGCTTGGGCTGATCACATGTCCTTGGATTACAATGCTTACGAAAAACGTTTACCAGGCATTATCGAAAATGGTGTTCCGAAAGATGCTGTTGATCTTGACTATGCCAGCGCTGCTTTATCTACAGCCGAGGGCGCGCAATGTTTTGTCGACATTATTGAAAGAAAAGAAGGTCAAGAAGAGACGGTCAAATCGAAGATAAAGAGGGAATGGCTATCTTGGCTGATGAGTTCGGACGCGCTCCGGGAAGTTTTCACAGAAAGAGGCCCAAAGACTCAGAATGAGAAGATTCTGCTGGATTGGTTCCTTGTCGATTTTGTGCAAAAGCCGGAAGAACGGGATTTTGTGCTGTATGTGCTTTGCAAGTTGCAATCATCAATGTCTGATTGGTTATTTGAGCAATTGCATGAATGTGTCAGTTATTGCATCAGCCATCGGGATAGACGGGATTTAATTCCGGTCTTTACGGTTTTAATGACTTCCATGCAGGGCCACTCCGCTCCAAGTGTTCTTGATGAATTTATTGAGCCATCATTACTTTACAATTCAGATATATCGCCTCAAATATTATCTCTCATTATTCGCCCATATTTAAAACTGACCGCGCCTTTCCGGGGGAACGGCATAAGGCCTAGAGCTGAGATTGCATGGCCATATGACAGGATAGAAGAGATTGATAATCATTTGAGCTTCGACATGAAGAAGATGGCATTGCTTGCTGAATCCAGCTTACAAAGAGCTAGTGCTCTATTACAAGCTTATCAAGGTGAAAATGAATACTCTTGTTTAAGTAGGCCATCGATAGAGCCTAGCGATCAGAATTTATATGTGTCTGATTTGCAATCTATGTTTGTCGACATTCTTCGTGATTATGCGCATGGTCATAAAGATCAACAGGATAGTCTGATATATCGGTGGTGGAATAGTGAGTCTGCGCTTCTTAAACGTTTAGCGATTAATACTATTGCTTTTTCGGATTGGGATGCGAACCGTAAAATCACTTGGATTCTCGAACATGATTATTTATTTGACTTGGATGCCCATCATGAAGTCTATATGGTTCTTAAAGAAGCTGCTCCGAGCATGGGAGAGAATTCGAAGAAAAACATACTAGAATATCTGAGGAATAAACTTGATTCCCTCAAGGAAACATATTCTGATGAACGAACGGCGCTTTATGAGCAGTTTGATGTTCTTCAATGGCTTCTTAAGCATATGAATGGTGGAATGGGGAATTGGCCTGAGGCTCAGAAGTGGAAGAATGAGCTTGCTCGGAAATATAATTTTTTGCCGCGAGAGCATGCAGATTTCCATATTTATTCTGAAGGAGTTTGCAGTGTAACTACTGGAATTACTGATAAGCAATTTATTGATATTTTGGAGAATCGTCCGTCTGTTCTCGAAGAAAAAATGTTTGGTAACCAAGATAAAACGGTTAAATTTGATTCTTTGAGTATTAATAATCAAATCTCTGAAGTTGTTTCGCATAATCCTCGGGTGGGATTTACTCTTTGGGAACTTGTCAATCGGCATAAAGAAAGTGACGCAGTTCAATATAGTTGCTCAATCATTCGTGGGTGGGGTGAGGCATCCCTGGATGATGAACAAATATTGGTTCTTGATTTATTGAAGAAGCTATTGCCGAAGATGGGGCAAGATGAAGTAAGCGCAGTGTCGTTTTTCCTGAATAGACAGATTGATGGGGAAAAGACTACGATTACCGCGAAAACTTTACAGATAATGAGTGATATCGCGTTGCAAATTTGGGAACGATATAGCTCGACATTCAGCGCAAGTAAAGATCAGCAATGGCAGAACGATCCAGTTACATATTCCTTGAATTGTTGGCCTGGTAAACTCGCTTATTTCTGGATGGGCAGAATCCGTTGGAGATATAGGCAAGAAGCTGATTCTTGGAATGGTCTTGATGATCTCGAAAAGAAGATGGTTCGTCGTTTTGTAGATGATGAAGGTGACTTCTCCCCGCTTGTTTGGACAGCATTGCTTACAAATATCAATATGCTTCATTCGCTTGATCGGGAAAATACAGAGAGCTGGTTGCCTGATTTAATGAAAAAAGCGGGCACGAAGTTTATTTGGAATGTGATGCTCCCGAATCCGATTCTTAATATTCGACTTATTGACATAGCTTTTTATGAGAGCTGTCTTGATGAGTTTAAATATCTGTCTCATTTGGATGATTATAAGAAACAAAGCTTTCTCTTACAGGTATTTTGGATAGTTACTTATGCTGGATTGGAAGATAAACGGAGAGCGAAACTTTTGTCTAAAGTCGTGACAGCTGGGAATGGCATTTATGCTCCTTTGTTCATGGACCGGATTGTGTGGGCTTTCAAATTCCGGCTTGATTCCAAAAGCAAGAATATGGTGTGGGATTTATGGCCCCATCGATTTATTGAAGATCGTCATGCCGGCAAAGGACGGAACTGGAGTGAAAAAGAGCGAATTGCTTTTGCTGAACTAATTCCTCTGTTGGATGAGCATCTTAAAGAAGGAATGAAGTATCTTTCTGATAATTTCCCAAGAATTATGGGGTGGGATTTTATCAACCTTATTATGCTTAAAAATATTGATGATATTCCGCAGGAATGTGCGGAGGCATTTATTGAGTTTTATACGTGTTTATTTAAGCAACCTGATATTCCTTATGTATGGCGAGTAGAAGAATTATTGCAGAATCTAATCGATAAGTTTGGAATTGGTAAAGTTAGTCCATTGGTGTCTTTAGCAAGGCAGAAGCGTATCATCTCAGATACTTGGAGTCCTTCTTTCAAAGGAGGAGCTGCGTAATGGTGACGAAGAAGGTGAGATATGGGTATTAAAACACTGTTGTGCGGCGAATCCAAGAATGTGGAGTACAAGCTCACGCCTCCTTCTAGGAGTATCAACTACACCAAAACCGCGGTGGCGTTCGCCAATGGACAGGGTGGTTGCTTGGTGTTCGGTGTCGAAGACCAGACGCTTCGCGTGGCTGGTATTGCCGAAGACAAAGTGTTCACGGTGATGGATTCCATTTCGGACGCCATCGTCAATAGCTGCGAGCCGCTGATTATTCCCGACATCACCATGCATGATGTGAACGGCAAGACGGTTATTGTGGCCGAGATCGCTCCCGGCTTGCAGCGTCCGTACCATATCAAGTCGCTCGGCCGGGAACAGGGAACATTCGTTCGCGTAGCTGGCACCACGCGTCAAGCAGACCAGCCCACCATTCGGGAGCTGACCATTGAAGGCAGCAATCGGAGCTTCGACCAAGTACAGTGCCTTGGACTGTCCATAACGGAAGAAGACATCGAGGCACTGTGCGCAAGTCTGACGAAAACCGCGAAGGATAATGCCGAAGACCCTGCAAAAGTCAAAACGGTTACGGAGAAACAGTTGCTGCAATGGGGTGTGCTGGCGGAACAAGACGGGCGATTGGTGTCCACCAACGCCTATGCGATTCTGACAGGCAATGAGGCCGTCCGATCCGTGGTGCAATGCGGCGTATTCAAAGGAACCACCAAAGCCGTGTTTGTGGACAGGCGTGAGTTCACGGGCACTCCGCAGGAACTCATCGAAAAGTCCTACCAGTATGTGTTGCGCAACATCCATATGGGTGCCAGATTCAAGGGCGTGTACCGGCAGGATGTGTACGAGATTCCACCGGATGCCATTCGAGAGCTGATCGTCAACGCGATAGTGCATCGCAGCTATATCGACCATTCAAGCATTCAGATCGCGATCTACGATAATCGACTGGAGATCACTTCGCCCGGGCGTCTGCCGATGGGGCAGACCATTGAACGCATGAAGCAGGGCTATTCAAAAATTCGCAATGAGGCATTGGCCTCTGCTTTTGAATACATGGGTTATATCGAGCACTGGGGGAGCGGCATCCTGCGTGCGATGCAGGAGGTGCGCGATGCCGGATTGCCGGAACCGGAATTCCTCGGCGGCGATACGGATCTGCGCATCAACATTTATCGCAATGGCTCAGAGACAGGTTCTGATGACGGGATTACGACGGGATTACGACGGGATTCGCTTTCTGATGACGGGATTGTGACGGGATTACGACGGGATTCGCTTTCTGATGACGGGATTGCGGAAGGAACAACTTCAAAAACGAATACTGCTCCGAATGCCACCATTACAGTGGTTCCATCCCAGAAAGAGCGTATTCTTGATGCGCTGCGTAAGAATGCGAGCATTTCTATCTCTGACGCCATACGGATACTGGGCGTGCAGGAAAGGCAGGCTCAACGAATATTGAAGAGTCTGGTAGAGGAAGGCAGTGCAGTGAAAATTGGTGCTGCCCGCGCCACTCGATACGCTGAAGCGAAGAAAAGGACGGAACTGCATGAGTGAGAATAGCCAAGTAACAAGACTGCTCGCCAGACGTTTCAGCCAGCCAGGCGAGCGTGGGCGCATCGTGTTCTGGCGTGATGACAAGAAACAGTACGCGGATGTTGTGGAAACGTTGGTGGGGGAGCGCACCACTGATGAGATACTGCGTGAGGTTGAACTCATCACCCCGGAAATCGGTGATGAGAACGACAGGCGGTACATTCCGTTCACCGTGCGCTATCGCATGTTCCACGAGCAGCCGAATCAAAAATTCCTCGTATATCTGACGGAGCCGGACCCGGCGGTTCAAGACAACTGGCTGTTGGACTTGGAACTGGCATACGGCCCCACGTTCACCATGGACAAACTCGTCGTGACGCTCACGGAAACACTGCCGGAAGCTTCCGCCGACACCCGAAACGAGTGGTTGGAAGTGATGAAGCGTGCGCCGAAGTTCTTCGACAGCGAAGAACGCGCCAAGTGCTTCGCGAAACGTCTTAACGCACATGACGACGCTACCGATTTCCAAGCGAAGATGATCGCCACGCTGCTGCAACTGAAAGATGATCGGCACAGCATGCAAGACATCTGGGCTGAGCTACTTACGCAATATTCGCAGGGTGACGATTCCGGTATCACCGTGATCGAACGCATGGGATTAAGCACGTTCCATTGGACTGGAACACGGCGCATTTATCGTTTTGACGTGGATACTGATGCCGGCAGCGAGCCGACAGTGAAGGACTTCGTGCTATGGCTGTTCCAGCTCGCATGGAACGGATTCTCCGATGGAAAGAACGCCGTCTCCACTTATGCGAACATTATTCGCGACTGGGACGACTGGTATAAGAACATCGACATGCGCATGGTACTGCAGAATCTTTCCGAGAACGCCGTGGAGGAACTGCACCTGTCCACTCGAATCGCCGACATGAGCGTAGAAGAGCTTGCCGACCGCGACCTGTTCCGCGACGCGGACGAGATGATCGTCAACAAGCTGTTCGAACGGTTGGGCTCGCAATCCATTACGGACAACCAGGTGCAACGAATCATCAACGGGCGCAAGCAAAAGCTCTGGTATGCAGAATATACCGACCAATATGAGTGCATTGCCGCAGCAAGCAGGCTTCGCGCCGTGTTGACTGAATGCAGCGGACTCATTAGCACCATCAGCTCGCCGGAACAAGGGATGAAGCTGTATGCCGAAAAGCTATACAAGGCCGACGGCGCATACAGAAGATATGTGCTCGCATGGCATCGCGCCAACCCGGATGCGGTGAGCGTGGACGATGATCTGCAAAGCGCCTACGAGGCATATCAGCAGGATTTGGGCCAGGCATGGCAAAAACAAGTCGATACGCTTAGCCAATGGAAGTTCATAGACATGGACGCGCAAACCAATTTCTATGAACGTGAAATCGCGCCGACCTTGAAGGCCGGCAGAAAAATCGCCGTGATCATTTCCGATGCGCTACGTTACGAGGTTGCGCAGGAACTGTCCGAACGCATCGACAGGGAAAGCCGTTTCAGTACGAAACTGAGCATGCAATACAGCGTTCTGCCATCCTATACACAACTTGGCATGGCGGCATTACTGCCGCACGGCTCGCTCGAATTCGACAGCAAAGACCGTTTATATGTTCTAGCGGATGGACGCAGCACCAAAGGAATCGAAGCGCGTGATGCCATTCTTTCGGCCGTAGGCGGCAAAGCGATTAGATATGACGATTTGACAAAGCTGAAAGTCAGCGAAATCAAAGAACTATATAAATCCTGCAACGTGCTGTATGTGTATCACAACCATATCGACGCCACCGGTGATACGGAGAAAACCGAATTGGAAACAGTGGACGCATGCGAGAAGACGTTCAAGGAACTGGGCGAAGTAGTCAAAAAACTTGCCAGCGGCAACGTCCATAACATGATCATCACTGCGGACCACGGATTCCTCTATCAGGACCGAGATCTGGACAGTACAGAATGGCTGAGCGAACAGCCCAAGGGCGATGCGGTATGGGTGAGAAAGCGGCGATTCTCCATCGGATCCAATCTTGCTCCAGGTCGTGCGTTCGTGACATTCAATGCCGCGCAGATAGGAATGGACGATCCTCGGAATGAAGGCATAAGCATTCAAGTGCCGAACTCCATCATGCGCTTGCGCATGCAGGGCGCCGGTGTGAAGTATGTGCATGGAGGAGCAGCATTGCAGGAAATCGTCGTTCCTGTGCTGCATGTCAGTAAGGGGCGTTCCGCGGCCGACGATGTGAGGCCTGTGGAATTCACTATTCTGCAACGAACCGACAGGCTTTCCAGCAGACAGTTGACTGTGGAATTCTTCCAGAACGAGCCCGTTGGAGGAAAAATCCGCGCACGTACCGTATTGGCCGGATTGTGGGGGCGCGATACGGCAGGCAATGATGTACTCATCTCCAATGAGACACCGGTCGCCTTCGATCTGCTCGGGCAGGAGAAAAGCGAACGCCATGTGACGGCTACGCTCATGCTGACCAGTGACGCGGAACGATTCAATGGAACGAATATCGAACTGCGCCTGCGTGAGAAGACAGATGGGTCAAATGTGCTGGTCATGCTTGACCAGAAGGCACGATACTTCTTCAAACAGGGCGTGGTGGCCGACGATGCCGGATTCTTCGACTGAATTGGATGAGCACAGAGGAAAGCGACCGTAAGGGGTAACACAATGAATGAGCAGGGTATGAGCCAGAACGGTTGGATTGAAAGTCCTGAACACAACGCGGATGGGAATTCCCTGACCGCGTTGGACGCTAAGATCACTGATATGTTCCCTGGGGTCACCGTCCGCAAGGATCTGGTGAACAAGGTCAAGGGCAATGCACTGGTGCCCTCATATGTGCTCGAGTTCCTGCTCAGCGCATATGCCACGAACACCGACCAAGCCAGTATCGAGTCGGGTGTGGATCGAGTGCGTGCCATTCTTGCAAACAACTATGTGCATCGCGAGGAAGCCAATCTTATCCAGTCGAAAATCCGCGAGAAAGGGAGCCATAGGATTATCGACCGTGTACAGGTGGTGCTCAATGACAAAACCGACCTGTATGAGGCAACGTTCTCCAATCTCGGCATCAGCCAGGTCATTGTCGATCCAAGCCTTGTAAAGGCTTATCCGAAACTGCTGGTGACGGGCATCTGGTGCATGTGCCAGATCGGTTACGCATATTCCGGCGACCCGCGCGAAGTACCATGGCAGTTGCTGCAGCTCAAGCCTGTGCAGATGTCTCGTGATGATTGCGAAAACTACATGCAGCAACGTTCGCAATTCACCGATAGCGAATGGATCGATCTGCTGATGCAATCCATTGGGTTCAATCCCGATCTATTCTCCGACCGGGCGAAACTGCTGCATCTGGTACGCATGGTGCCGTTTGTGGAACGAAACTACAATCTGGTCGAACTCGGGCCGAAAGGCACCGGCAAATCGCACATCTACTCGGAATTCTCACCGCACGGCATGCTCATATCCGGCGGGGAAGTGACAGTGGCCAAACTGTTCGTGAACAATTCCAACGGACACTTGGGGCTTGTGGGCTATTGGGATACGGTGGCGTTCGACGAGTTCGCAGGCAAGGCCAAGAAGGCCGGCCGGGACTTGGTGGACATCATGAAGAACTACATGGCCAACAAGTCGTTCTCCCGCGGTGTCGAGACGTTCCAAGGCGAGGCGAGCATGGCGTTCGTAGGCAACACCTCGCATAACGTGCCGTACATGCTGAAAAACTCCGACCTGTTCGAAGAGCTGCCGAAGCAATACCATGATCCGGCATTCCTGGACCGCATCCACTTCTACCTGCCGGGTTGGGAGTTCGAACAGATCCGTTCCGAGATGTTCACCAGCGGATTCGGATTCGTGGTCGACTACCTGGCGGAGATTCTGCACAACCTGCGCGATGCCGATTACAGCGACCGGTTCGAAAAGTATTTCGAACTGTCTTCCACACTGTCCACGCGAGATAAGGACGGCATCAAAAAGACGTTCTCCGGATTGATGAAGCTCATCTACCCGGACGGCAAGGCCACTCCCGAACAGATGGAACCGTTGCTGCGTTGCGCCATCGAGGGCCGCAAGCGCGTCAAGGATCAGCTGTGCCGTATCGACTCCACCATGGAGGAAGTCGAGTTCACATACAAGCGTGCGAACGACGGTGAAGTAGTCGCCGTGCAGACTTTGGAAGAGCTTGACTACCCGCAGTTGTATTGGCGTGGGCGTGTAGTTGAGAACTCGGAAGATGAAGGCGAGTCGGAATCGTCTGTTGCCGGTGAAGCCATGGCAATTGCGGGTAACGAGAAAGAAGCGAGTTCTTCTGAGAACGCCAATGCCTTGCCCGTAGCGCGGCAGCAAGAAACAGCTACGATGACTCCAATCGAGCGTCTTGCGGCAAAGGCCGATGGAAAGCAGCGGGAACTGATCGAAAACCAACGTGGAATCACGTATTTCGGATTATTCGGCCCCTACTTGGCCGGGGCAAAGAAAATCGTTATAGAAGATGCATACGTGCGTATGCCGTACCAGCTGCGTAATCTGGCTGAGTTCTTGGAGATGCTGCTGAGATGCAAAAATCCCGATGAGGATGTAGCCGTTCGTCTGGTGACTGGGCATAATGAGTCTGGATTCGTGGAGGCGCAGCTAAATGGTTTGAACGAATTGGCATCGACGTTCTCACAGCTGGGCGTGAACCTCACATACGAATTCAGAGACACTTTGCACGACCGTTCCATTACCGCGGATACCGGCTGGGAAATTCTTCCCGGTCGTGGTCTTGACATCTTCCAGAAATTCGTTGACGGCGATTGGCTTAACCCGCTGTTGCGCCATCAGCAGCTCCGCCGCGTTAAGGAATGCAAGGTCACGTATCAGCGGGTCCGCGAGAAGTGAGGCAAAAATGAATGTCCAATGTCCAGCTTGCGGAACGTATGTGGCAGAGACCGCGACCATGTGTCCGTATTGCGGTTTTCGCGGTGATGATCCGAGCCGGCCAATATACAAGCAGGGGGAGTATCGTCCTGTGCCAATTGTGCCTTGCGAAATCGTGATGGATGATGGCCGGCGTGGCGAGATTTGGTTGTCTGACGAAGACAGCAAGAATCTGTTTCGGCATTTGACTGATTGGAAATGGCTTTCAACCATGCTTCCGGCTCTGGCGGAAACATTAGAAAGTATGTTTGGCGGAACTGTGCATTTGGAAGCCAAGCTTCCGGAACATATCATGCGCATGATTGAAGAGGGCAAACTCCATTTCGCCACGGATAAAAACGGTGAGATTCTCGCTGAAGTGTTCGATGAACGCAATAAAATCTTCAAACAAGTGCGTTTGGAGAAAGTCGTCAGAAATGATACGTTATTGCCGGCTATGCAGCATCTTGAAACACAGGCTGCCCTTTGCTTGGTAATGGAAAAAATCGATGAAGTCGGCCGAGCTGTGCAACAGCTCGGTGAGGAAATGCAGCAGGATCGTTTGGCCCGTGTCGATGCTGCGTTTGATATGTTCCAGCAAGCGTGTCGTATCGAGAGCAGTCGGGAACGTAATGAGTATGTACGTGAAGCGTTGAACGAGGCCACGCGCGCGAAGGCTTTGCTGGTGCGTAATTTTGCGCAGCAGCAGCGGCTGGTGAAGCAGGGTAGCAAGAAATCGGATGCTGCATTAAGGGCAATGCAGGATTATGTGGCGATTGTGAATGCAGTGAACGTGCAGATGCAAACGCATATGGCGTTGGGGCAACAGGACGTGGCCGCGTATTGCCTTCAGGATCTTAATAAGTTCATTAAGAACTATGATCTCGATAAGCGCGATACGATGCTCAACCTTGTAGGCAGCGTGAAGAGCAAGAACAGGGGCAGTAATCAGGAAAAGTTTATTGACGGTTCTTTGCAGGTTGCAGCGAACATTGAAAGCGTGGTGAAGGCTCTCGACGCGGGCGAAGTAATTTCTCCGAAGCTCATTACCGAGAATGATGGGAACGGGAATGATTCTAACGATGAGGAGAAGCAGCATGATGAAGAAAACTGAGGATGCTGAAAAAGTTGCTGATGAAATTGCAGGTGTTGACGAAGAGAATCCTGCGTCGAAAAAAACGCTCTTGCATCAAGTGCAAGATAGAACTGGCTTCCGACAACAAGCTGCCGTTCTGTCCTGCTTGCTGGGAAGAAATTACCGGCTACCTGAAAAAGACCGGAATCGCCATGGGAACTTTGATGGTCGCTTTGATAAGAAAGTATGGTCCCAAAGTCGGCAAGGCGGTCTTCATGGCGATCAAGGCAACATTAAAGAAGTAATCATCTACGCTTTAATTGAGATGCCATAGAGACGCATTGCTTGCGGTGTCACGTGGCTGTTGTTCTCATTTCATGGGAAATGAGGGTGAAAAATCAATGTTTCGAGAGGTGGCACCATGGACGCTGGCAAGAAAATCCTGCTGGACTTATTGACCGGTTCGCTTCGGTTCGTGGTTCCGGTGTATCAGCGCAGATACTCATGGGGCGAGACGCAGTGCCGGCAATTGTGGGCCGACATCGTAACGGCTGGCAGGCATCCTGACAGAACCCATTTCACCGGGTCGATCGTGTGGATGCAGGACGGCGGCATCGGCCCGGATGGTGTCAGCCGATGCCAGCTCATCGACGGCCAGCAGCGCCTCACCTCGGTGACCCTGCTGCTTATCGCACTGGCCGAATATGCTCGCGAACACCCTGAGAACCTGCGATTCTCCACAGACATGCTTATCGACCGTGGCTATATTGTCGACAAGTACGCAACCGGCGAAGGCCGCTACAAGCTGACGCTTTCCGGTGACGATAGGGAAGTGCTGCACAGCATGTGCGACCATGTGGTCGCCACTGATCGGCCGAACCATGCCAATACGGGTTCCCGGCTGGAAGTAAATCTTGATTTGTTCCGTTCGCTGGTCGCCGCAATCGATGATGCGAACGTGGTGTGGAACGGTCTGCAGCATCTCGAAGTCGTGTCTGTCACCTTGGACCAAGATCGTGACGAACCGCAACTGGTATTCGAATCAATGAATTCCACCGGGCTTGATCTGGAGACTTCCGACCTAGTACGCAACTACATGCTCATGGGGTGTTCCATGGCCGAGCAGAAAACTTTATACGAAGACTATTGGCTACCCATGGAACGTGTTCTCGGCAACCTCTCATTCGATGCGTTCCTGCACGACTGGATGGTCGTTACATTAAAAAAGCCCGTGCTCAAAGGCCGCGTCATGTACGCGGAATTCAAACGTTTCGCGGCCGACAGTTCCTTGCTGCGCATGGAACGCACGCGTAATCTTCTGGCGAACATGCTGGAATACGCCAAATATTATGCCGCTATCAAAGGCGTTGCCGCCGCTGGCAGCGGCGATATGAACGTGGACCGCCGTCTCGAATCAATTCAAAAACTGGGCAGCACGGTTACGGACCCGTTGGTTATGTACATGTTCGCGGCATGGAAGCGTGATCGCGTAAGTTGTGATGGACTGCTGCGCATGCTTGCGGATCTTGAATCGTATCTGTTCCGCAGAATGATCTGCTCGGTATCCAGCAACGGATTGAACAAGCTCGTTCCGTCTCTGATTGCCAAACTTGAATCAGCCGAACACGATTTGGTCGAAACCTTCGCCGCGCTGCTGCTCACCGAAACCGCCAAAGCCACGCGCATGCCCACAGACGAACAATTCAGGCAGGCGCTGCTCGGCGAGGATTTGTACCGCCCGGCTCCGCGGTGCAAATATCTGCTTGGCGGATTGGAAAACCACAACCACCCCAAGGATCCGCGATCCTTCAGCGAATACACCGTCGAACACATCATGCCGCAGAACGCCATGGCACATGCCGAATGGCGCAATATGCTTGCCGACCCCGACCGATTCCCACTGCTGGTGAACAGTTTGGGCAATCTGACATTGACCGCATACAACTCGGAACTTTCTGACGGAACATTCGAACAAAAGAAAAACCGCGCAATCGGCGGATACGATAGCGAATACCTATCCATTTCCGCAGAACTGCACGATGCTTCGCAATGGAACGAACAGACAATCGCGCAGCGAGGCACCCGACTTGCCGATCTCGCATTGCAGGTGTGGGCACGCCCCACGGCGGGGAATGAGGTTATGCAGACTCTGCGCAATCGGAACGTGAACCAGGGAGAACGCGAACAGAATGCCGTTGATTTCGCTGATCTATGCAAGCGGGGCATTCTTGCAGCTGGAGCCGTACTGGAAAGCCGGTATGCCGGCATAA
>ULUE01009288.1_pt1 | contig 12943 bp, 10 predicted proteins | sample 1958211 | NCBI WGS metagenome assembly ULUE01 (sample SAMEA4835752, study PRJEB28245) | human gut metagenome | biome: gut microbiome; material: fecal sample | place: Denmark | collected 2008 | reverse complement strand
TGCTTCTTCAATTCCGCAAGGGCATCTTCAGTACTTTCAATATGGAGACTCATACAGTATATGAAGGTTCCTGAGGATAGTATAACGTTTTTCCGATAGGGACGAGTTTAAAAATTTTAATGGCCTGCTGAATGCTAAATGACCAGATGTAAACAAAATGGAAGTTTATAATGAACGGTTTATGTTATTTTTTTTGTCATTTGTTTGGTGGAAAAGGACGTTCCGGAGAGTATGGGCGCATACTCAGACACAGTCTGTGCTTTTGATTTGCCGGGGGGGATGAAAAAGGCCTGTTGAAGTCAGGAAGGATGAGTAACGCGCCAGGAGTCGGTTGCCTTTGAAAGTTTTTTTGTTCCGTCGCGGTCTGCAGAGGAAGAGAGGGCGATCCCGGGCGTGGAGCTTATAAAGAAGTTTGGAAAAGAACAAACCCTGCCATGGGAGAGCATGGCAGGGCGGAAAAAGAGATGATTCTTTTACAGGTGAAAGATATTAATAGTGGCCGCGGCGCGGGCCGGTCATCCACTTCCATGCGGTTTCCACGATAGCGCCGGCATCCTTGCACCTGGCTTCCCAGCCAAGGATTTCTTTGGCTTTCTTAGGATTGGCAATCAGGCGGGGCGGGTCGCCTTCACGGCGTGGGCCGTAGCGGACGGGAATTTTTTTGCCGGTAACTTTTTCTGCCGTTTCCAATATTTCCCGGACGGAAAGTCCCAGGCCGGTTCCGAGGTTGAAGCACTCCGTAGCCCCGCCTTTCATCAGGTAGTCCACCGCTTTCAAGTGGGCGTCCGCCAGGTCGTTGACGTGGATGTAGTCGCGGATGCAGGTGCCGTCCGGCGTGTCGTAATCCGTTCCGAAGACTTCGATGTATTCCTTTTCCCCGGTCAGCGTGAGCAGGATGTTGGGGATAAGGTGGGTTTCCGGTTCGTGGTCTTCACCGATCAAGCCGTCCTCGCTGCAGCCTGAGGCATTAAAATAGCGCAGAAAAACGCTTTTGAGACCCCAGGCGCGGTCGCAGTCCCTGCAAACTTTCTCCAGCATGTACTTGGAACTTCCGTAAGGATTGATGGGATCCTGCTTTTCCGTTTCCGGGATAGGAATCTGGGTGGGAACGCCATACGTGGCGCAGGTGGAGGAGAAGACAAAGCGCTTGACGCCGGCGGCTTGCATGGCGCCCAGAAGGACGAGGGGCCTGGCGATGTTGTTCATGTAGTACTTGAGGGGGGTCTGGACGGATTCCCCCACATTGATGAAGGCGGCAAAGTGAATCACGGCGTCAAAGTTACCCTTCATCAGGAGAGGATATACCACGGAGGCATCTCCCAAATCCCCTTTGACCAGTTTCACTTCCGGGTCCACGAGGGCTCCCGCGTGGCCGTACACCATGTTGTCCAGCACGGTCACGTCTGCGCCGGTTTTGACGAGCTGGCGCACCGTGTGGGAACCAATATATCCGGCTCCGCCGGTTACAAGTACTTTCATGATTTTATCAAATTTGCTGTTAAGCCGGTTTAACTTTTTCTCCGGCAAAGGCGTCCGGGCGTTTTGGAGTCTGCGGAACCTTTCGGTTCACGGCAGGCTGAATCCCTGTTCCAGACGCCTGTAAAGTGACATGTTTTCCCCTTTTTGTCAATTTGCGATATATCTTGCCGCCGTCTCTCTGTTCTTTGCCGGCGGCGGTTGGGACTTCACCGTTTTCATGCCGGAAACTGCCCCGCTTTTTACTGGCTCCTGACGGGCATTTTTGCGAACATCGCCTCATTATGAAACCGTCCGAGATCAGGAATGTCCTGGAAAACCATGAAGTGCGCCCCAGCAAGTCCCTGGGGCAGAATTTCCTGACGGATGAAAATGTGGCCCGCTGGATTGTGGAGCAGCTCGAAATCCGGCCGCAGGATTGTGTGGTGGAGGTAGGGCCGGGAACCGGCTCCCTGACGGAACATGCCGCACCCCTTTGCCGCAAGCTGATTCTGGTGGAATTTGATTCCCGTCTGGCGGAATACCAGAAAGAGCGCTGGGCCGGTGATCCGCATGTGGAGGTTCACCATGCAGACGGCGCTTCCTGGGATCCGCGGGGATTGTTTGCAGAGGCCCCTGTCAAATTCCTTGGCAATCTTCCCTATTCCGCGGGAGGAGCCATCCTCCAGAATTTCCTGTCCAGGCCCAGTGCCGTGGAACGTGCCGTGGTGATGCTTCAGAAGGAGTTTATCGACCGCATTCTGGCGACGCCGGATGATGATGCCTTCGGGCTGTTGTCTTTGCGCATCCAGAAAAACTGGATTCCCCGTGCCCTCAAAACCATTCCACCGGAAGCGTTTCACCCCCGTCCGCGTATTGACTCCACCGTGATGTTGCTCACTCCCCGCCCTGCCCGCGAGCTGCCTCCATATGACGACCGCCTGATGGATGAACTGATGCGCAGGGCTTTTTCCCAGAGGCGCAAACAATTGAAAAAACAGCTCCCCGCTTCTCCTCCGTGGGAGGGCGTGGCGGCTTCCCTGGGGCTTTCCCCTTCCGCCAGGGCTGAGGAGTTGAATTTGTCCCAGTGGGTGGAACTGGCGCGCGTTTATGATACCAATCCTCTCAAGAATGTGGCACAGAGCGGAGATGAATTGTTTGACATCGTGGACGAACTCAACCAGGTGACGGGGCAGGGCACGCGCCGGGAAATACATGAAGGCAGCCTTCGTCATCGCGCCGTACATATGTTCCTGGTCAATAAGCATGGAGCTGTGCTTCTCCAGAAAAGGTCCCTGTGGAAAGACAGGCAACCGGGCAAATGGGATTCCTCCGCAGCCGGGCATCTGGATGCCGGGGAAAGTTATGAGGAAGCTGCGGTGCGGGAGCTGAAGGAAGAACTGGGGGTGTCCGGCTGCGGGCTGCAGAAAATTGCGGATTTTGATGCTGGAGAAAATAACGGCTGGGAATTCATCTCCCTCTATGAAGGGCGGTATTCCGGGAAGGTTCGTTTTCCGGCGGCGGAGGTGGACAGCGTGCAGTGGTTTACGCCGGAGCAAATCCAGGCGTGGGTGGAACGCCGTCCGCAGGATTTCTCGCCTGCGTTCATTCCCTGCTGGAATGCATGGCTGGCTACGAATAGAAAAAATCATTCTAACTCAAATACATATCATGATAAACCCTGATCAATTATCTCCGGAACAGATCCAGTTCATCCAGACCTGGGCGGAAGAAGGACTGGATTTAAACGCCATCCAGAAAAGGCTGCATGAGGACTTGAACATCAAGCTGACGTTTATGGATACGAGATTCCTTCTTCAGGATCTGGATATCCGCATCAGACAGCCGGAGCCGGAACCCGAAGCCGAGCAGCCCGGTGAGCTTCCCGGAACAATGCCTCCCCCTGCCTCCCTGCTGGGAAAAACCCAGGTAACTGTGGATGAAATAACGCCTCCCCACGCCCTGATGGCCGGCAAGGTTTCATTCAAGAGCGGCGCCCAGGGCGCATGGGATATAGACCGTACTGGCCGTATCAACTGGGACGCTACGATTGGAGAGCCTACGGCGGACGACCTGAGGGAATTTGAAATGGAATTGCAATCCGTCATTCGCAGCCGCATGGGAGCCATGTGAGGGAAACGGAACATATTCCGCTTGAAATGGACTGGAAGCAGGAACTTGCTGGGTGGCTGTTATTTCCAATAAAAGCCTTGGCTGGAATGAGAAATGCCGTGTTCGCATGCCATTCGTGAGAGAATGTCTGCCCGGAAAAAAATGCGCGTTCATTTGGTTCCATAGTAAAATAAAAGCAACAAAAGGACTATCATGGAAATACCGGAGGAAATGATTGAAACGCTGGTGCCTGCCGTTCGGGAGCAGCTGGAGTCGCCGGACACCGCTTATGTCAAAAACTGTCTGGAACGCTTGACGGGACGGGAAAAACTGGGAGAGCAGGAAGCTCTGGAACTGATGGCGCAGGCTCTGGCCATTACTATTAATGCGATGGTGGTGGGGGGACGCTCCTTTGATTCGGGAAAGTACAAGGCGCTGTTGAAAGATCTCCCGGCTCTTCCGGATGAGGCCCCGTGATAAATCTCGACAATCTCCGGAATTGATTCATAATCCTTTCTTTCACTTGAAATTTTATGGCAAAAAAACCATTAGAAACAAGTGCTCCGGAAGCGTCCGCAGCTAAAAAAACGGCTGCTCGCAAGACGACGGCCAAAAAGACGGCCTCTACCACCAAAAAGGCCGCCGCAGCTGAAAAAAAAGCTGCTGCTGACGCCGCTTCCGTAGAAGCACCCAAAACCAAAATCAAAACGGTCAAGTCCGCCCCGAAAACCGCGGTGAAGACAAAAACCGCGAAAACAGCCAAAAAGGCGGCTGATGAAAAGGCCCCTGTCTCTGAAACGGTTGTTGCCCCTTCCGAGGCCCCGGCTCCTTCCGCTTCCGTGGAAAAGGAGATGGTGCCCGAAGCTCCCCAGAAGCCCCAGGCTGCCGCTCCGGTCAAGGTCAAGCGGGAATCGTTCCGCCCCAATCGCAATGCGGAACAGCAGGAGCGCCATGAACAGCATGGCGGAGATGTCTTTGCCCAGCCGGAAACGGTGGGCGGCGCCTCCGAAGGGCCCTTTAACAAGCGCAAGCGCCGCCGACGCAATAAGAAAGGCGGCGGTTCCGAAGACCGCCAACCCGTGCAGGATGCCGCTTCTCTCAAGCAGTTGGATGGTAAGAAGGTGGCTTCCCGCGCCTGGAAAATGTTCCTGGCGGAAGTGTCTGAAGAAGGCCTTGCCCTGATGGACGATCAGACGGCGCGTGAGGCGGCCCGCCGCGCTTTCCGCTGTGCGGAATTCTTCATGATGGAGGAAGCGCGCCGCAAGCATGCCCAGAAAGCTGTTTTCCAGCAGCAGGAGAAAACTTCTTCAGAAGAGGAACGGGATTCCGAAGAGGGTTCCGGTGAAGAATAATTTCTGCCTGTAATGATGTTTTTGCCCTGCGGCGGATGCCGCAGGGCGTTTTTGTATCCTCCGGGCTTATTTTCCGGAGTTTGAATGGCCGTGTTTTATCCGGTGCATTGGCAGTCAGCATGCGTCACCCTTTGCCCCCAGGGCATTTTTTGAGAATGGGAGAGCGTTGGAGACGCCTGTATGAAAGCGGGCTTTATTTCAGGCCGTTCCCCGTTCTTGTTTCTTCTAAACCTTTTTGCCTCTCCATTTCCCGCTCTTGAGGTACCACCATGCCAGGAAGATCAGGGTAACGCCGTAAACGTGTTCGGAAAACCAGCAGAGAGCCACATCCGGCTTGAGCCTGATGATGCCGTAATAAATGACGGCCGTGTAAACGGCCAGGGAAATCATTTCCATGATGAATCCCGCCTTGGTATTGCCTGTGCCGGATACGGCATTGAACAGGATGAATGACGGAGCCATGATCAGTGTGGAAGAAGCCATCACATACACGGAATTGACGCTGGCGGCAATCAGGGGCGGACTATCCGTGAAGGCACGGAGGACGGGCTCCGGAAATAGGCACAGTATGATGAGCAGGGGGATCAGGATGGCGTATGTCAGTTTGAGAGTCATGCCGCAGGTTTTGAACAGGCAACGCTGTTCTCCCGCTCCAATCTGGTTGCTGATGAGAGCTCCTGCCGTGGTGGCAAAAGCGCTGATCACCATGATCAGCAGGGCGGAAATATTGCGCACGATGTTGGTAACAGCCAGCGGGCGTTCCCCCAAATGTTCAATCGCCAGGAAAAAAATAAACCAGATGGAGACGGAAATAAAAGATTGCACCATGGTCCATCCGGAAATGGACAGCATTCCCTTCAGCAGATGGGGGCGGAGTGTGAATGCCCGGCGGAACCCGTACTTCCGTTTATCCGCCGTTATGCTTGTGTAGATGATGAAAAAGAGAAGGGAGACTGCTTCCGATACGCTGGAGGCAATGGCCGCCCCTGCTATGCCCGCGGCGGGAAAGCCGCCTTTCCCGAAAATGAGGCAGTAATTTAACGCGACATTGCTCAGGAGCATGACAATGGAATTGACCGTCAGAATCTTCGTCTGGGTAATCCCCACGTAATAGGCTCGGAACATGACGCAGAGGAAAGAGAAAAAGATACCGTAGGTGCGCCAGTGCAGGTAATCCACCGTGGCCCCGTACACCTGTGGGGATTCAATGATGTTCCGCAGGATGATGGGGGAAAAATATTGGGATGCGGCAAAAAGAGCTACCGCCAGGACCAGCATGAAATAACAGCCCTGAACCATGGTGGGGGCAATCCTGTTGTAACGGCGTTCCCCGTTGCGGCGCGCAATGATGATTTGTGCGCCGAATCCGAAGCCGAATGCCAGCATGAACATGGCCATGTAATACACGCCGCCCAGAGCGCATGCTCCCAGCGCCACGTCCCCCACACGCCCCAGGAAGACGGCATCCGTCAGGCCTATCATATGCTCAATGATCAGGCTGATCATGAGGGGGTATGACATGAACCATATCTTTTGATAGGAAGTAAAAGAAGGATTATTCATAGCGGGGGCAGCCTGCGGGCATGGTCCGCCGAGGGCAGGTGCTAAAGGCTAAATATTTTTGAATTAAAATGTTTTCTTGCAAGAAAGAAATACGTTTGCTTCCGCATATGTCATGAAAATGCGGATGATGACCCGGGTTAACTGAGAGGCAGTCTGGTTTCCGGATACCGCAGGGGGGATTTGGTTGGTTGTTTCATGAAGGCCAGCACGAAAGCTACCATGCCCACACGGCCCACAATCATGTTGAATACGATGATCCATTTGCCGGCATCACTGAGTTCCGGAGTGACGTTCCATGAAAAGCCTACCGTGGCGAAAGAACTGACTACCTCGAAAAACAGGCGTTCCAGACTTAACCGCGGTTCTGCAAAACACATGACCGTAGTCATCATGCCTACCCAGGCTCCGGCTAGGATGACGGTGATGACGGCCCGTTCCACCACATTGCGGGCAATCCGGCGCTTGTGCATGACCACGTCTTTTTTGCCCTGTAAGATGCGCGCCACCTCCCCGCAGGAAACGGCAAATGCGGTGGTATGGACTCCTCCCGTGGTGGAACCGGGATTGCCTCCGATGAACATGAGAGCTCCCAGAAACAGGGCGTATGGAGCGCTGTTGAGCGCCATGTCCGAAATGTTGAATCCTGCTGTGCGCGCCGTTGCATTGAACAGGCTCTCCCACAAAATCCAGTACCACGGATCGGCAGAAGTAAACAGGCTGCCGTCAATTATTTTAATCAGGAACAGGATCAACCCGCCGCCAAGCACCAGTGCGGCGGTCATGCGTACAACCAGCCAGCTGTATGTGGACCAGTGGCGGCTGACGGTGTTCCGGGCATCCCAGCCCAGTGCGACTCTGGCCCGGCGGACGATTTCCAGATACATGGCGAATCCCAGGCTGCCGCAAAGCACCATGACCATGATGGTAATCTGGCCTCCCATATTGTAGGCTACGCCCGGCGTGGCCAGGTTATCCGCAAACAGGCTGAATCCCGCATTGCAGAAGCCGGAAACGGAATGGAAGACGGCGTACCACCAGAGCGTGTCTCCCTCCAGTCCCGGAACATGTCTCCAGGAAAAATAGAGGCCTATGGCGCCCAGCGCTTCCACCCCGAACGTGACGGCAATAATATTCTTGATGAACCGGTCTACCTGGGCAATGCCTTCTTCATCCAGCAGGTTGCTGATAGTTACCTTGGAACGCAGGCTCAACCCCTGGCCAACCATCAGGGAGACGAAATAAGTGAACGTCATGATGCCGAAAGCTCCCACTTGGAAAAGCACCAGCAAAATGGTCTGTCCGTAATTGGTGAAGTGTTCATGAACATTCAGGGGGACCAGCCCCGTGACGCAGACGGCGCTGGTGCTGATGAAATAGGCGTCCGTGGCGGAAAGGACGATGCCGTCCTTGGTAGCTCCCGGAGACATGAGAAGAGTTCCTCCCAGCGCAATGAAGGCAATCAGGGTAAGCAGGAAAAGAAGGGCGGGACGAATGCGCGGGAGGTGGAAGCCCCTGTTCCGGCGGGCGATGCGGAAAAAATATTCCTTGAGGTTCAGCAGAGGGGCGGCTCCGTAGCAGAGGCAGAGCGTGCGGAAAATGTTCTGAAGCTCTATTTTGGAGATAAAGGTGGAATGGAAAAAGTCGCCAGCCAGCATGACCAGAATCAACAGCCCCAGCCCCAATTCTACCCACCGGGGGTTGCGGATGGCCCTGGCAAGCCATTTTTCCCGCAAAATGCCGATGACGCCCGTGAGCTGGCCCAGCACCAGGAAGGAGAGAATTTCGCGGAAATAGCGCAGGGAAAGCTGGTCTTCATGAATTTCCCCGAAGCCGTTCCACCACAGCAGCCACATCAATGCGGCCAGTGTGCACAGGCCGAACCCTATTTCCATGACCTCAAAACGGTTCAATAGCGGTTTTTCATTCGTCTCATTCACAAGCCTGCAATGATGATGCCTTTGATGCTGGAGGGGAGACTACTGCATACGGAAAGATTTGAGAAGCCCTTATATCGTTTCTAGGCGGTCCCGGCTGGAGGCAGGAAGGCGCCTTGGAAAAAAATTTTTTCATGTGAAGGAAAATAGTTGCCAATCCGGCGCCGCCGTGCATAATAAGCCCCGTTCTTACCAAACCATGTGCGCTCGTGGCGGAATTGGTAGACGCGCTAGATTCAGGTTCTAGTGGGGGTTCCCCCGTGAAGGTTCGAGTCCTTTCGGGCGCACCAAACAAGGCCCTGCAAGTTAACTGCTTGCAGGGCCTTACTGGTTTTATGATGTATTCGTGCATTGGCTTTGACGCAACGCCGGAAGATTGGTGAAGGGGCTGGATAAGGATTATTGCTCCGTTGTTAAGGAACGCCCGTGATTTTCAGGGGAGGGGTCTTTTCCTTTTGGGGAATGAATGCCTGCGAATTGTTCATGCGCCAGCTTCATGAACATGCAGGATGAACATTTCCTTTCAGCAGTAATGCGTTGTCGGCGCTCCTGGTCGTAAAGCTTCTCGTAGCGTTCGGCGCGTTTCATTTCCCTCCAGAGGAAGATGCCCATCACGGCTGCCACGGAGGCACCGTTTTGAACGTATTCAAGCAGGGGATTGAGTTTTGAAGTCGCCATGCAAACAACCGCAAGGGTGTTGGCTAAAACGACACTTGTAGTAACGGCAGTCTGGGTCATGGGGCTGGAAAGGTCATGTTTCGAAACTTCTGCGCGCTTCGGAAATGCTTCCGAATTGATGGAGCTGCAAATGCGGCGGATCTGTAAAGGATTTCCATGTTCCTCCCCACTCCAGGCCGTCAATTTTTGCGTAAAGTTTGCCAAGAGTGGTGTAAAGAGGGTGATTGGGCAGGTAGTTGCGGTCCTGGAAAATTCCAAAATCCCAGGCTAGGCCGAAGTTGTGCCAGCTCTGGCCGCCGCGGGCATTCGTTACTTTAGGGCGTTGCCTGTAGAGGTCATTCTGTTCGGCATACGTGCGCGTTCCGCAGATAATTTTTACTTCATATCCCTGGTTGGCGGCTTCATTCCGGGCCAGTTTGAACCACTGCCGGGCGGCTTTTTGCGCTTCCGGCAGAAGGGTGGAGATGTTCCGTTCGGTGCGTTCGTCAAAGCATCCGGTCTCCATTTTGTACCGGTCGGCGTCCGTGCTCCAGCGTTCCGTTCCGTTCCGCGTGCCGTTGCCGGGAATGCCGTCAATGGCTCCGTGATAGTACCCGGCCAGGCGCAAGAGCCTTTGCCAGTAGAAGGTATCTTTCTGCAGGTCGGAAATGCTGTCAGCCATTGTCGTGGTTTTCCTGTTCCTTTTTCCGGTCTTTGGTGACAATGCCGATGAGGCCTGCCGCCGCCATGCCTGCGGCGATAATCTGGTCGGCAAGAGCTTGTTCGATAGTGGCTCCGCAGGCTGTGGCCAGGGCAAGGAGGCCCAGCCATGTGGAACGTTCCGTCAGTCGATTGAGAATGTATTTGAACATGTGATGGTCGGTTGGTATTGAAAAGTCCCTCTGTGGGAGAAGGGGGAACCTGCCTTTCCGGGGATGCCAAAGGATGGGGAAAAGGTTTTTCCGGATCCTCTCCACCAATGGGGAAAGTGGGGCTATCAGTTCTCCGCACAAGTTGTTCTGAGTTTGCTGCCGCGATTTGCAAAGATTCCGCGGATACTTTTATTGCTTGCCCTAATCGGCAAAATCCGTCACAGGAAACGATACTTGTCTTTTATTCATGAAGATACCATAATGCGCCAACCAACGCCATTATGAATAACCGTTTAACATCGTTTATTATCCGCAGATTTCTACCATTTCTTCGATATGAATATCTCAGGGAATTGGAAGCGTACCTCAGAAAAGAAGTAACCAATTTCCCTACAGTAATTTCCCCTGAACCTTTTTCCGACCGCCAACAGCTGGAGGCATACCGCAGGGCTCTCGGGCAAACTATTATTTCCGGCATTTGTTATCGGATGTACGGTCTCAAAAAGGAAACGGACAGGATTTACCGTATTTTCCATCTTTTGCAAACGTGCAGTTCCGGTGAAGCTACTGCGGATTTGCGGGAATACGCCGAATCGTTGGGCATTTCCGTCAACAGAGATTTTTCCAATGGAATTGAACTCGCCGTTCTGCATTTTCTGGACGGCAATATCAGCTTGCTCAGGCAGATTGAGGAATTGCATTCCATTAAAAAGAGGAAATCGTATCGTATTCTTCCTCCTATGAAGGATGCGCTTCCTTTCCCCATGATTACGGAGAAAGAAAGGGAGAAGGAAAAAGAAGGCTGCCGTCAATATCTGTCCCGGATTTTGTCGGAGAAGGGAATGACTGACGTATGCGTTATCAGCTGTGACCGGATTTCCTCTGATTACTGGTTTACCATCAAACGGGGGCATTATCAGGAGACCGTTGATGAGGTTGACACGTCGGCCAAAGAGATAGTCTGCAGCATTCGGACTCCGGGGAATACGGACATTGTCATCTACAGGGGGAGTTCGAAATGCCTGTACATCAATTTACAGGTCAGCGCCAGAATCCAATGGATGATGCGGGCCTATGCCGTCATTGCTGGCCGCATGCTGTTCGGCTCGGATATTTGGGAATTAAGGAACCGCTACACCCTGAGCGTGTTTAATAAGAAGTCCATCGCCGACATTGAGGTGTTCAATAATATTCCGGGTCTGCGAAGGGTTGCTGTTTATAAGCTTGTCATGTCCAGGCCTCTCCATGCAAGGAAGAGGACGGAGAAAGAGGTGTTGATGAGGGGATTTACGGGCACTTACAAAAGCCTTTCCGAGCTTGGCGATGAAGACGGCCCCCTGATTGTCGTCCCCAGCGGGTTTCATGTGGACAAAGCGTTTTTTTATTTTGAGTTTGAAGAAGGAGACCCGAAAACCGTTTCTTTAACTCCCGATTCCAATGGCCTGGAATTGGAAAGCGAGCAATACAGGCTCATTGATATGTATTTTGAACAGGCCGGTTTTGACCAGTTGTACAACAGGATTCATGGAGCTTAATTACGGCAATATCCTCGATATCATTATTGAAAGCGAGAGCCTGGAGTCTCCCGATTGGATATGGAAAGCCAGGGTGGGCGGGGATTTTTATCCGGGGCACTGGGTATGCGGCTGTAAACTTGCCGGAATATCCGGTGACTATTACAACCCCGACGATATCGACAATCCTTTGAAAGTGGTGGCTCTGCCTCCGGAAGAAGAGCCTTTCTACGAGTACGGAGGGAACCCCGGGGAAGAAGACCGCAGGCGTTTTTATGTATTGAAGGAACCCTGCTGCCGGGAGCCTGTTGAGAGGAGCGAACTTTTCGTGCATGCCCTGGTGTTCAGGAAGATTGCTTTGAATATTGCCCGTTCCTGCGGAAAGACGGAGAGGGAAATCAGCGGAACGGAGCTGATTCCGGAATGCCTGATCAGGCTTTTTGATTTTCCCGTAACCGCCTATTTTGCTTTTGCTTTTGATGAGCGGCTTGTTTCCAGATGCCTGCGTGTCATCCGGCAGGCACAGCCGGGAAAGCCCTTTCTTCTCTTGGTGATGGGGAAGCGTTGGCGGACTGCCGCCATGGAGGCTGCAATTGTTGAGAAGTACCAAGGCATCGTTGTTTCCATTCCCGACGTCATGGTGACGACGAAAGATGGATTTGCCTGGGCATACGGCTATTCCTGGGAGTGGCTCAGGGAGGGCATGCCTGTTCATGCGCGCACGGGGGAAAGTCTTCCAACCGGAGCCATGTGGGAGGATCTGTGGATTTCCGTGACCGATGAGCGGGAAATAGTTTTTTCCTGTTCACGGGGCGGTAGGGAAGTGAAGGAATTCATGAGGTTTTCCTATCGGGAGGAAAAACGTTTTTTCAGCAGACAACGGGCGGCTGCGGGACAGGATTCCACGAAGCCGGCTTATAAGATGCTGTTTTTGTACGTAATGAATCCGGATAAAGCCTGTTTGGACAAGGAACTTTTGAAAAGGGCCGGGATTGGGAATGAGGCGGAAGCCAGGTCGGATTTGAGAAAAGTTCTTGTGGAAAGGCTGCCCCAGCTGGCGGAAAGGGACCCGTTTGCCAAGAAAAGGGAGAAGTCAAGGCAGGGCATGTACCGCCGGTTCCAGGTAGTTCCCTGTAAATCTTATATCCGTCCTTTGGAACTGATGCTTTCGCTTGAAAGGAAGCCGGAAAGGCACAGGTAGGAGGGCAGGCGGTTATAGACCCTCCCCATGAGCGGCTAGCTGGATGAACTTATTCGTCCAGCTAGCCGCTTTCTTTTGATAAATATATGAATTTCAAATAATAATGATGATGCGGATGTGGGGCATTTTTCGCTAGCTGGATAAGTCCGCACAGGGTTGGTGAATATGCACGAAAAGCAATCACCAACATTGTCGGAAACCGTGGAAAACCACGCCTTATATCTCGCTCAGCGCCTCCGATCAAAAGCAAAATCCATCGGGTTTCAGATACCTGAGGAAGAAT
>ULUE01090256.1_pt1 | contig 12979 bp, 12 predicted proteins | sample 1958211 | NCBI WGS metagenome assembly ULUE01 (sample SAMEA4835752, study PRJEB28245) | human gut metagenome | biome: gut microbiome; material: fecal sample | place: Denmark | collected 2008 | reverse complement strand
ACACGCTAACCTCTTAAGCTTTCATTTGTCAGGGCGTTTGCCGTACACCAGCGTACGCCTGCCGTCCCAGGAAACGGCCTCAATCCGCGTAGAGCCTTCCGGATAGGGGACCGTGGTGGAGGAATTATCCCTGGAATCCGTCCCCGCCATGGTGATGCGGACCATCTCCCTGTCTTTGTATGTTTCAAAGACGACGGCGTTTTTCCACACGTCATGGGAAATAATGCGACGATTGCCCTGCTCCGTAACGCCCTGGTTATAGACGCCGCGGACAGGCAGGCGGTTCTTATATGCTTCCGCGCTATTGACGGAAATATAGTAAATGACGGGGCTTTCCGGCTTTTTGTACTTCCTGGCATAGGCAATCAGGTTCTTGCAGTCGGCCTCCGTGATGGTCATGCGGGCGCAGGTGTAGTCGTCCAGTTCCTGGTCAATGGGCTTGAGCATGCCCGTTTTCCGGAAAAAATCCGTCAGGTCCTGTCTGGCGGCGTCGCAGGCGTTCTTCATGAACGCAAGCTGGAGCTCTCCATCCTTCTTGCCCCTGGTATCCATCTTGATGGCCTTATAAAAGATATCCGGATAAAAGTCGGGATTGCCCTTCCCGGCTATCTTGAAATACAGCTCCAGCTGCCACAGGGGAGCCAGCTTGACAAAATGGTCGTGCACCATCGGACGGTTATCCCCGCCGGAACGCTTGTCCGGACCGCTCTGGACAAGCCAGTTTTCCCCCTTCAAAATGCCGTTGTTCAAGTAGGCGTTGAAGCGGCCGCCAATCATGTTGCCGTCCCCGCCGTTGATGCGTTCATGCTCCAGGCGCATGCTGGAAGGATTCAGCATGTAATTCACGTAAGCGGAGTAAATGTTATTGGTCACTTCTCCGGTGGATACCCATTTCATGGCGGGGCGCACCTGGTTGACGTGGCCGAACTCATGGGCAATCCCCCAGGCGCTGCCGGGAATCTTGTCCGGATTGCCGACCTCCTTCATGGTACCGTTATGGAACGCGGCTCCCGTACCGTCCGCATGCATGAACCCGTTCCAGATCACACGGCCGAACATCCGGTTTTTGGGCAGCATCCGGTACTTGTACAGGCCCATGATCTGCTGCTCCATGCCGATAATCCTGTCGTACAGGGCAATGAGCTCCTCCCCCTTGTCCGGGCAGAATTGTTTAAGTTCCTCCACCGGATACACCAGATGCACGCGGTTGCCCACGATGTCCACAACTTCCGTGGGGGAGTTTTCCAGCATCCTCTTCCAGTCGCTGTTTTTGCTGACGCCTCCCACGAAAACTCCATTCACCTTGCCGGACAGAATGGACAAATGCACCTTGGGCGCTTTCTTGTAATTGGATGTGAAATACTCAATATAGCCAAGCCCCTTGTTCTTCGCCCTGATGATGTTGACCCCCTCTTTCAGCGGATAGGAGCTGTGGCCTCCGTCCCGCCCGAAATTGTGGATAACCAGATTCAGTTTTTCACCTTTGGGATCCCCCATGACCAGCAATACGTCTTCCCCCTCTTCAAAAAAGATGCCGGTGGGATTTTCAAATTTGCTGTACTGGCTGGTGCGCAGGCGTTCCGCCAGATCCTTGACCGGTTCATACGGCTCCGCCGTCAGGGCGCGGGCCTTGCGGTCAAATTTCTTCTCCGCCATCTGCTCGGCGAGCCCGCGCACAAAGGGATCCTTGATTTTGGCGATGCGGTCGCGCGTGACATTGGGCTTCAACGCAAGCATGTATTCATTGGCGAACACATTGGAATCCAATGCTTTCAAACCCTCCTCCGTAATCGGCGCGCCCCCTGTTTCCTGGGCGGAAAGCACGCCTCCGCCCAGCACGCCGCAGAAGGCCAGTAAAAGAATCCCCTTTTTCAACAATGGTGAGAAAATCATTTGTTAAATAATACTGTTCGGTTTCCGGAATTGTTTCAAGGAAAAACGCCCGGCCCCCATGCCTGTGAAAAAGCCTTTTTGTGTGACATGGGACGCCCGGGCCCAGGGAGAAAAACTGTCCATCCCCCTTGACGGGGGCCGTATAATGACGCTCGCAAAACATTTTTCCATATGAATACAGAAACACATCAATTTCAGGCGGAAGTCCGGCAGCTGCTGGACATTGTCATCAACGCCCTTTACAGCGACCGTGAAATCTTTGTCCGCGAGCTTGTTTCCAACGCTTCCGACGCCCTGGAAAAACTGCGTCTGAAGCAGCTGACGGATTCTAATATTTACCAGCCGGACAAGCCCCTGGAAATCACTGTCACCACGGATAAGGAAAACAAGACCATCACCATTGCGGACACCGGCATCGGGATGACGGAAGCGGACCTGGTGGAAAACCTGGGAACCATCGCCCACTCCGGCACAAAAAAATTCATGGAGGCCCTCAAGCAGAAGCAGGAAGGCGGAGCGGACCTGATCGGCCAGTTCGGCGTGGGCTTCTACAGCTCGTTTATGGTGGCGGACCGGGTGGAAGTGTTCACCCATTCCTATGAACCGGAAGCCGCCTCCCTGCGCTGGTCTTCTGACGGACGGGAAGGCTACAGCATCGAAACGCTGGCGGAACCGCTGGACCGGGGCACCCGCATCGTCATCCGCCTGAAAGACGAATATGAAGAGTTCTCCCAGGAATACCGCGTGAAGGAGCTCCTGCGCCGCTACTCCAACTTCGTGGGGTTCCCTCTCAACTTCAACGGAGAGCACGTCAACACCGTTCAGGCCATCTGGTCCAAGTCCAAATCCGACGTGAAACCGGAGGAATATGATGAATTTTACCAGTTCATTGCCCACACGGATGAAAAACCCCTGTCCTACATGCACTTCAGCGCGGATGCCCCTATTGCCCTGAATGCCCTGGTTTTCATCCCCAGGCGCAATCCGGAAATGTTCGGATTCGGCCGCGTGGACGCCAACGTGGCCCTGTACTGCAAGCGCGTGCTGATTGACGCCAAGCCGGAAGGCCTGCTGCCGGAATGGCTCCGCTTCCTGAACGGCGTGGTGGACAGCGAGGACCTGCCCCTGAACATTTCCCGCGAAATGCTTCAGGACAACTCTCTGGTGCGCAAAATCAGCGACATCATCACCAAACGCTTCATCAAGCATCTGGAAAAACTGGCGAAGGACGATCAGGAAACCTACAGGGAATTCTACGCGCAATTCTCCCGCTACCTGAAAGAAGGCGTCGTCACCTCCTGGCCGAACAAGGAATCCCTGGGCAAGCTGCTCCGTTTTGAATCCACGGCCACGGAACCGGGGGAAACGACCTCATTTGAAGACTACGTCACCCGCATGAAGGAAGGGCAGACGGCCATTTACGCGCTTACCGGCCCCTCCCGCTCCCATCTGGAAAACAGCCCGTACCTGGAAGCCTTCAAAGCCCGCGGCTATGAAGTGGCCTTCTTCACGGACCACGGGGACGAATTCGTGCTGGACTCCCTGTCCAGCGTGGACGGAAAGCCCGTCACGATGATCGACCGCGCCGACGTGGAACTCCCCGCCCTGGAAGAGGAACAGAAGGACGCCCTGCCCCAGGAGGAAGCCGCGGCCCTGGAAGAATGGCTGAAAGGGCTGTACCCGGACAAATTCTCCAAAGTCACCCTGGGCAAGCGCCTGGTCAGCGGAGCCGCCGTAGCCCTGCAAAGCGGCAATGACATGGGGCAGGAAATGAGGGCGTACATGAAAGCCATGGGGCAGGAAGTGCCGGAAAGCCACCCGCAGCTGGAACTGAACCCCTCCAACCCGCTGGTGAAAAAGCTTTCCGCCCTGCGGACGGAAAACCCGGAACTGGCGCAAATGGTGGCGGACCAGATCGCGAATACCGCCCTGCTCCGCGCCGGCATGCTGGACGATCCCGCCGTGCTGGCCCAGTCCTCCCAGGCCCTGATGGAACAGCTCCTGCTGAAGTAAGGGGCCCGGAGGAAACAGCCTCTTTCCCCAAGCCGCTCCCTGCCCACCCCGCCGGGGGCGGCTTTTTCATTTCTCTTCCCGCCATGAACGCGTTACGCCGCATGCCCCGCCACATTCTGTTCCTGAGGCTGGCCTATCAAGCGGGCATGTGCCTGCTGGCCCTGGTCGCCGTAACGCTGACCGCCATTGACCTGACCACGGAAGCGGCGGAATGGGAAGTCACGGCGGACCGCGTCATCTACTGGATTTTTGTGCTGGATTATGTGATCCGCTTCTCCATCAGCCGGTCCAAATGGCTCTTCATTAAGGAACACCCCTGGGATTTGCTGGCCATTATACCCTTTGACGCCCTGTTCCGCCTGTTCAGGTTCGCCTCGTTGGGGGAAATTTTAAGGCTCGCCAGGTATCTGGACCTGTTTTCCTATGCCATGAGGTTCACCACGCGCATCCGGCGTTTCTTCAACACGAACGGATTCAAGTATATCTGCATCGCCGCCCTGGTCATCATCCTGCTGGGGGCCGTAGGCATCCATCTGGCGGAAGGCATGAGCCTGCCCAACGGCATCTGGTGGTCCTTCGTCACGGCTACCACCGTAGGCTACGGGGATACCTATCCGGTCACCACTTCAGGCAAATTCCTGGCTGTATTCCTGATGCTCACGGGCATCGGATTCGTGGGAACGCTCACCAGCACCATCACGTCCTTCTTTCTGAGTCCCCACGGCGGAGAAGCGCTGCCGTACCGGGAAGAGGAAATTGAAGCCATTAAAAAGAAACTGGACGACCTTTCCTCCATGACGGATGAGGACATAGACACCATGGCGGCCCTGCTGAAAACCCTTCGGGACGCCTCCCCAGCACCTTCAGCGGGAAAAGAGGAAACGCCTGCTATCCATTCCGGAAAAAACTGACAAAATCCGTTTGGTATTACATCAAAAAATGCCCTGTCCGTCCCAGGGCAAATACCAAATACTCAACCGTTTTTCAGTGAGAAGATTTTAAGTCTTTATGTTGATTACCAGCTGATTGGCTACCTTTAAAAAAAAGAAACGCCGCAATGACAATGTTGGCCAAAGGAACTAGTTTTAAAAGCACCAACCATCCGCTCTCTCCTATGTCATGAAGCCTCCTGACATCTGCAACAATATTGAAATATATATAAGAAATAAAAATAATCACAAACAAAAATAATATTCCTAAATCATTCCCTGTTTTATCCCACACCATTGCAACTCCATAAAGAAGAATAATAGCCACAATTGGCAATATCAGCAACTTCAGCGCCCAATATTCAGATCTGGAAATACGACCGGAAAAACTGACATATTTTCTTAAAAACGAAGTTCCATTCGCATTCTCCATTTTTATAGAAGCATTTCCCTCTATTTCTCTGCGGATTTTATGCATATCGGAAGCAGATACGGAAGACTTCAAAACCTCCTGGACGTTAGATGCATTACACTCTATTCCCAACTCATGGTTCACGATGTCTGCAACTGACTTAGAACTTGTTTTTGTCAATATTGCGGCATCTACAAGTTTATTATATGCATTAATACGGGATAGCCTTTCTTCCGACTGTTCCATAATTTTCTTCATTGATGATTTTTTTTATAAATACAGTTGTTATTCTCCTCATTCCTTCCCTTTATATACTCTTAGCATCTTCAACCTTGAGATGGCCTCCTTGTTTCCCTGCTCGGCGGACAGGCGGTACCATTTCACCGCTTCCTGCTTGTCCTCCCTGATCCTTTTTCCATAAAATAACAATCCCCCAGCCTCCATTGAGCGTTCGCATTTTCGAACTCCGCTGATTTCCTAAAACATGAAGCAGCCCTTTTCATGTCTCCTTTATTCAAATTCTGCTGGCCTAAATCCAATAAGTGATATGAATCCAGTTCTACTGACTCGTCCTCATTGGCGTATTTTTCTCCCTTCCCGGAATGAATGTAATAGCCACCCGCTCTTCCCGTTTCCAAAGTTCTAGCCAAAACATATTCTCCCATTAGGAAGACTGTTCCAAATATGATTAATATGGAAATAGAGATATTCATTTTTACCTGTTCTAACGGATTCCCAATCCGTACACAAGTCTAAAATGTGCTGATAACAGCTATAAAGATCAAACAAGAACGAGAGAGAAAATGGAAGTGGATAAACAATGATTTATGAAAATATGTTAGATTTTTTCTACATTATTCAATATAAATGTACGGATTGGGAATCCTCTGCTACAACGTTCTTCATGAACATACCGACTTCCTCTTTCCTCACCGACACGGATCAGACAGGAATCCTACTCATCCGTTCCCTGGGCATTCCAACCATGGACGCTTTCCTTCTTCTAAAGGACCTCCTGGACACCAGCCGCGGCAGAGGCGACAGGATAACCCGGGCCAAACGATGTATACGGCTGGGAGGAGAGGCCCTTGCCGAAAGGGAAACAAGCGTGCCGTTTTCCCAGGCTGTCCGCGCCAGCCTGGAAACAAGGAAACACCGCCGGCCCCGCACCCTGCAGGAAATCCGCTATATGGCTGCCCGGATGATGAAAAAATGCCCGGAACTGGCAAGAAAACAGGTCCGTTCCATCACGCCGGAAGATTGCGAGCGTTATCTCCGCAAAAGCTTTTCCACTCCCCGCCAGCGGCACAAGGGGCGACTGATCCTGAGCGGCATCCTGAATTTTTCCCTGAAGCGCGGGTGGTGCCGCAGAAACGCGGCCTTTCTGGTTCCTCCCCCCATCCTCAGGGAAAAACGCATCAGGGCCCTTTCCCTGTACGAGGCAAAACGGCTTCTCCACACCGCGGAACAGTTGTTCCACGGGGCATGCCTGCCGGCCTGCGCCCTGATGCTGTACGCGGGCATACGCCCCCACGAGGTCAAAAGGCTGACGTGGAAGCATATCAATCTGAAATCCGGCCTGGTTTCACTGGCGCCCACCCATACCAAAACGGGAGGGAGCCGCCATGTTTCCATCCTTCCCGTGCTGGGTTCCATCCTCAGCCGGATGTCTTCCGCCGGTTCCCCCGCCCGTTCCGTCTGCCCGCCCAACTGGGAAAAGAAATGGAGGGAAGTAAGGCGCCGGTCCGGCATCCTGAAAAAAAGCGGATGGGTTCAGGACGTGCTGAGGCATACCTACGCCTCCTACCACCTGGCCCATTTCTGCAATCAAAACCTTCTTCAGAAGGAGATGGGGCACTCCTCCCCCTCCCTGCTTTTGGCCCGTTATCTTAACATGGACGGAATCACCTCCGCAACCGGCGCCATGTTCTGGACGCACAGCTTCATTCCTCCCGCTCCGTTAAAGAAAGACTGACAAAAATCCGTCTGGAATTGCGCGGTCAAAGACGGACAATCCCCCTGCGTCATCAAACCGGAGGCGTATTTATTTTGTCTTGAATCCAAAATAAGGCACAGTACAGTGTGCGCGATTAGGCACAATTCACACTATCGGTTTTGCCTTGAATCCAAAATAAGGCACAGTACAGTAAAAATGAAGTACATTGTCCACAAGTTCATGTTTTGCCTTGAATCCAAAATAAGGCACAGTACAGTAAAAATGAAGTACATTGTCCACAAGTTCATGTTTTGCCTTGAATCCAAAATAAGGCACAGTACAGTAAAAATGAAGTACATTGTCCACAAGTTCATGTTTTGCCTTGAATCCAAAATAAGGCACAGTACAGTATAAATTATAAAGCTTATCGGTAGTAATGGGTTTTGCCTTGAATCCAAAATAAGGCACAGTACAGTCCGGCCGCGCGGGCTTCTTCGGCTCCCACGGTTTTGCCTTGAATCCAAAATAAGGCACAGTACAGTGGCATATATCGACAGAAGCACTTATACATGGTTTTGCCTTGAATCCAAAATAAGGCACAGTACAGTAGATACTGTGCCTTATTTTTATGTTCAGCGACTTATAGAGGAATACAGCGTCCGATATTTTTACCAAAAGAGCATTTGCTGAGGCATGGAAACATCCTGCCGGGGACAAGACCTGCCATGAAAAACAAACATCTTATCCCACTGGATATTCGTGACGAAAAGACACCGGACAGAGCCGTCAGGCGGTATCATTTTCTGGATTCTGCGGGAGTGGGTAGCCATTCTTTCCTGAGTAACGCACGCACGGGCATAGACGCTATACTGAATCATCGTATAGCCGTCTTCCAAAAGAGCCTTACGGAAATACTGATAGTTTTTTTTATCTTCCGGCGTGGTTGTGGGAAGATCAAAGAACACAACTAGCCATCCCATTTTATAGTTGTCATAACCCATGGTTCATACGGTCCGGATTGCCCGGCAAGAACTGCTTTGCGGAAACTGCGGCAGACGGCCTCTACCGCCGCCTTCAACGGCAACTGTTTATCCTGATACATAACAGCAGCCTGCAAAGTGGCTGTAATATGTTGCCTGTACTCACGATTGATCTCTCCTGTTTCCTCTTCTGTTTTTCCTTCCCGCAGGCACAAATGAATCCAACGGGCCACATTGGCATCAAAGGCTGGTCTGAAGGGTTCCATCAGATCATAAGCCAAAGGCGCTGCATGTTCCCGGGATTGATGAAAAATGCCGAAGCAAGGATCCAGCCCCAGAGCAAAGAGATATTGTAATACGCAAGATAACAGAATAGCGTACGCATAGTTGAAGAGGTCATTAAACCCCTCCTCATGACGTCCCCTGCGAAAATCGGAGTTTGCCCATGTATCCGCAAATACGCTCCAGAACAGGCGGGCGCACTCCGCTTCCCTCGCCGTCTTTTCCGTCACGGCCATTCTTTTCAGCTCCGCAATGGCGGGATGATGCGGATTCCATGCCTGAGCCAGCGCCGTCTGATTTCCACACTTGGCATCCAAAGTCTTTTGCCAAAGACGGTTCCGCAAGCGGGCCGGCATATCCGCCAGATGTCTTAACAGCCCGGTATCCGTAGCCCGATCCGCCGGTAGGAGCAGCACGGCAGGCCTGTAGCTTTCACACAGCACGAAACCTATTCTCTTCCTGGCCAGCTCTATCAGCAAATTGCTCGTGAGCGTCGCCTTAAACGAACTGAGCACAACAGCCCCCACATCCTCCAGCGGAATCGTCCGGGGAGAATTCTCTCCATCCACGCATCTGAGCTGGCCCTTGTCGCAGCTCAGATGGCATGTATAAGTATCTATGCTCAGAATATGGTATGACATGGGAAATGCCTTATCGTGGAGTCCCCGTATAAGAAGTGGGATATATTTTCATTTGGTATTTTTTTAATAAAGAAATGAGATCTACTTCACGCCAGTTACATTCATGCTTTTTGTTAGTAGGTGCAGCGCAATGCGCTCTTTGAAGATCTAATTTTACGCCAACTTTTCCATCCTTGATGGATGCAATTCTCCATACACCTGTACGCCTGGGATCTTTGGACGAGATTAAATGAACCAGCATGCCGTTTTTCAGAATACGCACCGGCTTGCCGCCGTTCTGTTCTTTCAAGGACATGATTTGCTTAAACACCTTAATATGCCTGATCACCACCGGCTTGGGATCTAACGCCACTCCATAATTACCTTCAATTTCTATGGCTGCCTTAAGAGCCTTCAATTTTGACGCGCCTTCCGGAAACACTCCGACCAATTTACTTGCTTTTACCTGATTTTTTTCCTTCTTCCCATCTTTCTTTTTGGAGAGAGAAACCATGGCATCCTCCCCATTTCCCTGAACAGAAAGCACCCTCTGCATGGTTTCCTTGAGTAAAGCGCCGCCCATGTCTGCGGGGATATGCTTAACAACTCTCTGCTCCATCAATTTTTCACGAATATTTTCTTTAAGAGAAATAGAAAGATCGCGCAATATCATGCGGCCATCATCATTCAGGACATAATGACGCTGATTCGCAACAGGTCTGACTTGAGGTATCAGCTTTTCCGGGATCCGGCGCATGGCAAGAACACGTCTCAGCAAACCATTATGATGAGCAGGGATGATATCAGGAATAAGCCCCAGTACACAGGCATCCAAGGCATGATGCAGATGCGTGAGAGAACGCAGGTTTTCCTTAAGAATCTTGCCGGAGACCGGGTCTGCAGCCTCCGGACACAATTCTTTGAAAACACCCAAAACATCCCACGACTTACGGATTTCAGCAGTAACGGCGCCAGGAATCAGGTCGATGCGAGCATCTGGAAGAACGTTACCTATAGATTTGCAGGCCAGTTTCATCAGGTGGGAACTCTGCGTCATCATGCCTTCCGTCATGCCTATTTCCTTCATGGCATCGTGATTTTGTAATTGATGCCTATGAGACAATCCCCTCACCATCAGTAAGGCCTTGCGCTTCTTTTTGCGCTTGCGGTCATCTTCATGCCACTTTTTGTCGTCCAACTTTTCAACAAATTCCCTATAATTATTAAGGGAACAAATATGAAGGTTCGTTCGTCCCGTAACCGGCTTACCCTGCTCCTGCTCCACAAAGTCGTACCCGGTGCGCTGACCTTTCATCTTGTTAACCTCTTTCCTCGTGAGAACCAGAGAAGAAAGCGCGTTAGACTGCCGGAAAGAATAGGGGACGATATGTTCCATCTCCATATTTTCCAGCTCATGAGCGCCATACCGCTCACCGGTAAACGGACATGTCCAGTTCATGTCCATGGCGATGCGGCACTTGCGTATCAGATTGGCAGAAAGCGCTTTCCCCGGTAAATCCCGTTTTAATCTATTGACGGCCTCCGTATGGCTTTTCTGACGCAGATTCAGTTCTGTCTGAATCTTTTTGCTGTCCATGCCGGAAAACGCCGTCAGTTCCTTACCGACTTCCACGCAAATGCGGGAAATTCTGTCTTTTTGGCCGCCGGCGAAATCCTGAATCAAATCTTTCAGCAAGCGATCCAGAATCAACATACGGTGACGGACAAGGTGGTTGTTGGTCATCGTATCAAGACGGCGTTCTTTCTGGTATTGATTCACGGAAGAATCCGCGTCAAGGAGGCAATACAGACAACCGTCATGCGCTTTCAGTTCCCCATCCGGATGCCCTTCTCCCCGGGCAGGACGCGTCGGGTCTTCCCCGTCAAGGGTTTCTTCCACCACTTTTTTCAAGACGGGGCGGGCATACGGCGCACGCCCCGTCGCATATTTGGGTTTTAACGGCGTGGCGGCATAATCCGGATCTGTCTTCTTGGCTTTCTTTCGATTGGCCTGTTGATGGCGTTCTTTCTCTATTTTCTTTTCCAACGCCTCGACAGATTCCCCACGGGACTTAAGCAAATTCAACAAATAATTCGGGGTAACGGACTTCCCGCGACGCAGACGATTGGCGGCAAGCCGGCAAACAGATGGAGAAAGAGTTTCCCCGATGCCGCTTCTTTTCAGAACTTCCACGGCAGGATCCAGGTAAAGAGCCTCTTCGCTGTCAGGATGCAAAGTAAAATAGTTGGCTACATTAGTCTCTGTCTCTCCCAGACGAGAAGAGATGGCCTTCTCCAGAGACGCTTTGGTCAACTTTCCTTCCTGTCGGGCCTGATTCATCAATTCTCTGCGTATCTCTGCAGAAAGAGGCTCTCCGTCCGCACGGATGTTACATAAAATCCGGGCCATGCGGTATTCATAAAATTCCGGGCAATTCGCCGTCGGAACCTTGGATAGTTTTTCTGCCCGTTCACGGGCATTTTGCTCAGAATTTCCTTTCTTTAGCTCAGCTTCATACACCTGAGCCCACGAGACAGGGCAACGGCTGATGATGCGGTTATCAAAACGGGGGATTAACTGACCGAACAAAAGACTCCCACGATAACGCCGGGCCAATTTTATCCCGTAATGAATCAACACGCCGCGTTGTTTCGTTGTCAGGGGATGATGCTGGGCAATCAACTCCATGATTTCCGAAGTCAGCCCCGGAATCAGAGGCGCGGAAAGCTCCAATATACGTCGTACTTCCTTTTCCACGGTTAAACGGGGAAAAGCGGTATTGAGATTTTTATAAGCCGGCGTTGAAACATTCATCGGAGCATCCGCTTTGCCCTCTTCCAGTTTCAATTCCCGGCAAATGGTTTCCGCCATAGTCGCCGTCCCATGTTTATCCATCAAATCTTTAGCATGCTGCACTCTCTCGGTATCTTCCTTGTTCCCTCCATCTTCTGAAAAGCCGCCAGACCATGAGACATTATTGTCGTACCCCCGGTTATGAGCATACCAGCGGAGGACATGCCAAAGTTCAATCGGGGCAAGATTCCTATGTCCTTTTAATGCTTCTGACGCCAAATAAAAGGGAGCGGGATGCCCGGGAGTTTCCTTCATTTCCTGCGTGATGATTTGAGCCTGAACCAGCAATCTGCCAATACGCTCGATACGAACGCGCCGAGACCGGATATTGCGTCTCAAACGCCTGTATTCACGCCTTTTAAATGCCTGACAATCATCTTTCGGAAACACAACTGCACCGCAACCGCAAACAGAGGGATCCGCATCATCATGAGAAGCGGATTCAATTACAGCCCACCCAATGGAGGCGTAACCAATATCGAACGAAAAAGTAAGAGAACGCGACATCACAAAAAACTGCTTTTATTCATGTTATATGCCAATATTGCATTTTATCAAGTATTTTATAAAAATTATTCAATTCAAAAAAAACAGTTGACAAAACATCTGAACATCACTTTAATTTCCAACGGATTCAAGACAAAATTTGAAATGCAAACCGATTTTCCTGACTGCCAGCCAGTCACACCGGTAACAAAAGCATTTTTATCAAACCGCCATGCGTTTCAGCGCAAGGCGGTTTTTATTATCCTTTGAAAGTTCAAAAGACTGACAAAAATCCGTCTGGAATTGCGCGGCCAAAGACGGACAATCCCCTGCGCCGGGAGCATCCGGCGCCCCTCTTTTTCCAACCTTTCCGCCATTTTCCAACCATGCCAGCAACCAGCCCTCCCCGCGCCTGGGCCGAAATCGACCTCGGGGCCATCCGCCATAACCTGAATGTCGTCAAGCAGGCGGCCAAAGGGGAATATTACATGCCCGTCGTGAAGGCAGGCGCCTACGGCCACGGGCTGGAACAGGTTTGCCGCACGCTGGATTCGGAAGGCATCGCTTTCTTCGG
>ULUE01036914.1_pt1 | contig 13089 bp, 10 predicted proteins | sample 1958211 | NCBI WGS metagenome assembly ULUE01 (sample SAMEA4835752, study PRJEB28245) | human gut metagenome | biome: gut microbiome; material: fecal sample | place: Denmark | collected 2008 | reverse complement strand
CTTCCACCCGTTAGACAATGCTCATGCCGAGCATACAAAGATGCCGCCCGAATCAGTTTTTGACTGGTTCGGGCGGCTTACTTATACGTGGTTGGGGGCGACACGCAAGAAGCGAAGCGGGCAGCGAAGCGCGGGGCGAGTCGCTACGGGAAGTTATCGGGGGCAGAAGACCTTCATGACCTTGGAGCCAACCTTGACGATGTTGATGCCTCGCTGCAACTGCGGGATGCGGCGGCCCTGCACGTCGTAGTATTCCGCCTCGGTGTCGTTGAGCAGATCGACGAGGGTAGCGGCATCTACCTGACTGGTGCCCTCATCCACGCCGATGGTGAGCTGTGCGGATCCACCCTCCAGCGTACCCTCGGGCTGGATATAGGCGCGGTAGGCAGCTATCTTCACGCCGGTGGCAGCAGACTTGTTGTCGCGGACCAGGCGGAACAGGTTCTTGGCGATGAAATAGCAGTCGTCGTTGAGTTCGATAGGCGCAAACGTACCGATCAGACGAGGACCATTCTCTGTATTCTGTGCACCGCTCTCAGCATTCTGCTGACCACTCGCTGCATTCTGCTGACCATTCTCCCCCGTCTTGGGTTTTGTCACGGCCTTCGCCTTCTCGTCGGGAGAAGCCGTACCGCTCACGACGCAGAAACTGGTCTGTTCCGCGTTTTTCTTGCGAACGACGACAGGCAGGCCTGCCTCTATCACGCCTTCCTCCACGCGCACGAGCTCGACACTCTTCGCTCCTACCGACTTTAGGGTATAGAAGTAGCAGGTGTTGTCCTCCGAACTGGGATGGATGGTATAGGGCAGACAGAGCGTAGCCCATTCAGACTTTACCTCTCGCTCGTAGGAAGCGTTGTTAACGTCGCAGTCTTCGTAGAGCTTGTATGCCTTGTTGTCATCCAAAGGCAGCGCGTCGATGGTGAGTGGACTACCTGTGGCTCCAATAATCTCATTGCCATTCGTGCCAACCTTCTTGGTGAGATAACCTGACACGTAGTTTGCGTACTTACTATCCTTATTTTGAGGGATGAAGTCAATAGCACCTTTTAAGTTCTCGCAGTTGCGGAACATATTTGAACTTGAAACTCCATATTTGAATGTGAAATGATCGCTGACATAGATAGTCCGAAGCGCGGAGCATCCGTCAAACATATCGGTAACAGAAGATGCCCCACCGGTGCTGAAACTGGAAAGATCAAGCGTTTGAAGACTACTACATCCCTTGAACAACCCATCCAGCTGCATGTTGGGCTTATCAGTTATAAAGTTGGATACGTCAAGAGAACTAAGACTGCTGCAACCATTGAACATGTAGTTAAAGCCACTCTTTCGCACATACCTCGTATTGAAGTGAGACAAATCGAGCGACTCCAAATTTGAGCAGCCATCGAACATTCCGTTCATGTATGATACATTCTCCGTATTAAAATTGTCAATGTTGAGATCATGGAGCTTTGTGCATCCATAGAACATCTGGGCCATTGTTGTTACTTTCTCTGTGTTGAAATGGGACAAATCGAGCGTTTCGAGGTTCGAACACTGGGCAAACATCCCTGACATATCCGTGACCTTGGACGTGTTGAGGTTTTCGATACCCTCTATGCTGGTAAGATTCGTACAACCATTAAACCAATTGGAGCACGTCGTGTGGGTTTCATCCCGGAAACCAGCTTTGAAGACAACCTTCTTAATTTCTGCAGCATGGGTGTCCCAATTCGGATCATCTCCGTAGTCCAAATCATAGATGTTGTCGCCCTCGGGCTTCGTGACGCCGCGATGGAAGGAGAGCGTGCCGGTTGGCGCATCCCATCGCACCCAACTGGCAGTAGCAGCCGTGAGATAACCTCCCGCTCCCGTGTGAGCCATCTCCACAGACGTCTTAGCAGGATTAAAGTTTGGCAGATTAACACATCCGTCAAAAATCGAAAAATCTAGGGTTACTTTATCTGTAGTAAATGCAGAAGTGACATAGATCGTCTTGAGGTTTTTGCAATTACTAAACGCATCAACCATGGAAACCATTTTGGGCGTTGCAAACGAGGAGAGATCAAGCGTTTCAAGCTTCGTCATGAGGAGAACATCCCATTCATAGATTTCATGTTCTCCGTATCAAAACTGCTTAAATCAATACTTTCAAGGTTAGTACATCCTTGAAACATGTCTTGCATGTTAGCCACCTTTCTGGTATTGAAACTGCTGAGATCGAGACTCCGAAGTGACGAGCATTTTTTGAACATTGATGACATTTGCGTCACATTTGCAGTATTAAAGCCAGGGAGATCGAGACTCCGAAGTGACGAACAATTATTGAACATTCCTAGCATAGTGGTCACGTTTTCGGTATTAAAACTGGAGACATCGAGGGTTTCAAGCGTGCTACAAATGCAGAACATATTCTCCATAGTGGTTACTTGTCCAGTTTTTAAATCAGTAAGATCGAGCTTGGAAAGCGCCCTACAGCCATAGAACATCTCGCCCATGTCTTTCACGTTTTCGGCATTAGAACCGGATAGATCGAGTTCGGTAAGGCTTGTGCAATCCTTAAACATACTACGGAGATCCGTCACGCTGCTGCCTATGAAGCCTTTGGGCAAGTTGATTGTGCGAAGATTCGTAGAGCCTACGAACATTTTAGACATGTTTGTGACCTTTTCCGTATTAAAGGAAGACAAATCAAGTGTTTCCAAGCTGGTACAGGAGGAGAACATTGATCGCATATCATCGACCTCTGACGTGTTCAAATAGTCCAAGTGCTCAATCGTTGTCAAAGCTTCGAAGAACCAAAACCAGCCTCCACAATCTTTGGGCCGTGCATCCTTGCAACTCTCGTCAAAGACCACGGTTTTTATTTTTTTTCTTTCAGCTGTAGTTTGCCACAAGGGACTACCAGTTAAAAGAGAAATCCCGTAGTCAGATTCCTTGTAATTCGTGCCGTAATAGAGCGTGAGGGTCTGTGTCTCTTTGTCCAATCTCGCATACATTTGTCGCGTTTGTGCCTGCGCCATCGCGGGCTGCAGTAGCATAAGCATCAGCAAGAGCGAGAGCGCGCATCTGCGCTGCAATAGATATTGGGTCATTTTCTTGATCATGTTGATAGTCTTTTTGTTTTAGTTTGGGTGCGCCAAGGCACCATTCGTTGATTGTGATAGAAAGAAGGGGCAATAGGCTATTTATTCCCCCCAGAGGAAACCTTCCTCGTCTAAGGTAAATTCGGCTTTCTCCAGTTCCTGTCGATTCTGAAACCGCCCTTTATAAATCCTTACCTGCGAGGGGTTGATTATCATGCACGGCCCAGTCTGCGCGACGTCAACCTGGGGCTTGAGATACTTTTTTTTCTTCATACTTTTATTCACTGTTTTTGATTATTGTCTTCATAGTCCGTCGGGCGCACACGACAAGGACTCAGCCTCTGCCGCATGGATTTCTTTCCGACGCGATCATTAGCGCAAAAGTAGGGAAAAGAAGTGAGACAGGGTGTCGCATTGTCCTGTTCAGGTGTCTCTTTGGTGGTAAATAGTTGTCTCTTTCCTACCAAAGAGACAACGGTTCATAGCCAGGAGCGGTCGCGATTACATTTTTTAAAAAATCAAGAAAAGAGCCGTCCAATATCAGAAAAGGGATCTTCAGATACGGAGAAAAGGGGTCGTCCCCCTGCTACGAAAGAGACGCGTCCGAATCGTGGGCTTCGGCCAAATAGCGCTCCCGCCAGGCAGTCGGCGTACAAGCCTCCCGCGCCTTGAAGATGCGGTAGAGGTGGGTGCGGGAAGAGAATCCACATTCGGAGGAGATGATGTCATTACTATAGTCGGGGTTTTCGATCATCATCTTCTTGGCTGCCGCAAAGCGGATGTCGCTCAGCCATATTCGGAACGTAGTGTTCAAACACTGATCGAAAAAGAGCGTGAGATCGTCCTTCGAGATATGGATGGAATGGGAGAGGGAGAGCAGGTTCACCCCCCCATCCTTATAGCCCATCGCCGCGCACCAGTCGTCCAGCCGCTGCTGGATCTGAATTTTTCGATTCTCCGGCAGCAACGTGGCAGTTTGCTGTTCCTTCGCCTTGTCGCTATCAAGGGCTGCGACGTCATGGCGCGCGTCGCCATGGAGCGGGACGGCCTGTTTTGTCTTTGTTTCCTCCTGCTGAGCGACTACGATAGCAGGACTGGTATCCGCATCTGCGTCGAGTAGGGCCTCAGTCGGCACATAACTGTAGCCCAGGGCCACGAAACTCAAGACAAAGAAGAGGAAAGCCATGAGACCCAGGGGAGCCAAAAAATACAGCAACTTGGTGGAGATGATGGCAAAGGGCGATACCAAGGCGGGAAAAAAGAGGATGAGGAGGCTGGCGCGGGAGTAGCGTACATAGGGCATGATGTCGCCGCCCGCCATCGTCTCCAGCAGACGGCGGCGCCTGATGATCTCGCGGACGATGACGACGATGCAATAGACCACATTGGCGGCAAAGAGGGCCAGCATAGCATAGAGCCAGGCCCCGATGCGCATGCTGCCATAGTGGAGGCAGCCGATGAAGAAACAGGCGAAGATCGCCAGGTTGATCGCCGCGCAGACCACATAGACCCTCCTCCTGCGGACATGTGTGGCCTCGATATGGAAGATGCCCATCGAGATGAGCGAGAAACAGGGTGCATAGACGAGGGCATTGACCGTGGCACCCACCGCGTCGTCAACGGCCCTGAACCCAAAGCACATCTGCATCAGATAGTGCGCCGCCAAGCCCATGATGCCGACAAAGATCAACCATCGTGCGCGCTCATAGCGCGGATTGAGCCATCGCGCCTGGAGACGAGTGACGGCGAGAGTGAACGCATTGAACAGCATGAACAGGAAGCATGCGAACTGCAGCAGAAACAGATGATCCATAGGGCAAAAGATCTCGTTGGAATAGGAAAATAGGTTTTATGGACAAGGCACCTGCCCGGCGCTTGACGCCAGGCAGATGCCTCATGATGATTACAGGCTGTAGGAGGTGCTACCCTCTCCTACTTCGTCATCTCATAGACCACGTCCATGAGCTCCTTGCCCAGGGCGTCGGCCTCCTCCATCGTGGCCGCCTCGCTATAGACGCGCATGATGGGCTCAGTATTGCTCTTGCGGAGGTGGACCCACTTCGTCGGGAAGTCGAGTTTCACACCATCAATATCCGTGACGCGCACGTCGTCCATCGATCCGAAGCGCTCCTTGACCTTGCCCAGGATGGCATCCATATCGGTGTCGGGCGTGAGGTCGATGCGGTTCTTGGCAATATAATAGGTCGGGAACGTCTTGCGGAGCTCACTGCACGTCAGTCCCTTCTGTGCCAGCGAACTGAGGAAAAGGGCGATGCCGACCAGGGCGTCGCGACCGTAGTGGCTCTCGGGATAGATGACTCCGCCATTGCCCTCGCCACCGATGACTGCACCCACCTCCTTCATCTTGGTAGTGACATTGACCTCGCCGACGGCAGAGGCAAAATACTGGCAGCCATGGCGCTCGGTGACGTCGCGCAGGGCGCGCGTAGAACTGAGGTTGGAGACGGTGGCTCCCTTCACATGATCGAGGATGTAGTCGGCCACGCTGACGAGCGTATATTCCTCGCCATACATCTTGCCGTCCTCCTGGATGAAGGCGAGACGATCGACGTCGGGATCGACGACGATGCCGAGGTCATAGCCTCCTGCTGCCACCTCGCCCATGATGCCTCCGAGATTCTTCTCCAGCGGCTCCGGATTGTGGGCGAAGTCGCCATTGGCCTCGCCATTGAGGATGGTGTAGCCGACGCCCAGTCGGTCGAGGAGCTTCGGCAGAATGACGCCGCCGACGGAGTTGATCGCATCGACGACGACGCGGAATCCACGCTTGCGGATGGCCTCCGTATCGACCAGGTCGAGCGCGAGGACGGCCTCGATGTGGCGGTCGTCGAAACTGTCGTCCTGGCGGTAAGTGCCTATATGATCGACATCAGCATAGTCGAAGTCCTCCTTCTCCGCCATGGCGAGCACGGCGTTGCCGTCGGCCTTGGTGAGGAACTCGCCCTCGTGGTTGAGCAACTTGAGCGCGTTCCACTGGCGCGGGTTGTGGCTGGCGGTGACGATGATGCCACCTGCCGCATGGCTCATGCGGACGGCCAGTTCGGTGGTCGGGGTCGTGGCAAGCCCGATATCGAGCACGTCATAGCCCATTCCTATCAGTGTGCCGCAGACCACCAGTCGGACCATGTCGCCCGAGATGCGCGCGTCGCGGCCTACCACGATACAGTTGCTGCCCGTCGGGTCGCTCTGACGGATAAACTTGGCATACGCCGTGGTAAACTTGACGATGTCCAACGGGTTGAGCGTATCGCCGGTAGGGCCTCCGATGGTTCCACGGATGCCGGAAATGGATTTGATCAGTGTCATATTTTCTCTTTAGTTTTGTAATTGCATGTTATCTTCCGCGCTCGTAGGTGATATCGTAGAGACACGGATAGACCGACATCGTGGCCGCATAGGTGCCCTCGGTGGAGGGTACGATGATGCGCACGCGGGCGATGCGGTCGTCGGCCGAGAGTGGCCTACCCACCTTGATGTAAGGCAGCGGGGAAAGCCATCCGTTGGGCACCTGGGTGCTGCCGGAACTTCTTCCATAGACTTGATACATCACACTCGACGTGGGGTCGAAGGAGGCCGTGAAGGTGCCGGAGGTGTTCGTGACCGACATCTTATCGACCAGCGCGCTGAAATAGAGGATGTTGTTGGTGGCGATGATGCTATCGGTGAGGAGGTTGCGCTCGGTGAATCGGCAGAGCACGGTGGCCGTCTCGCCATCCTTGATCTTCTCTCCGCAACCCTTCTCTACAATTTGGAGATAGATGCCCGAAGACTCGAGCAGCACAAACTCGTTCTTGCTCACGTCGGTCATCGTGTCTTGATCGAAAAACTGGCGTTCGGAGATGACCGTCACGCTGCTGTCGTTGAGATACTGGCGGATGGCTCCGTTCTCTCGCTTGCGCTGGTCAGCATAGGTCTCGTCATTGCTGCACGCCGACCAGAGCAGAGCTGCGAGCGGGAGGAGGAGAAAAAGCGTTTTCTTCATCGGAATCTTTTACGTTCAATAATATCTTACTGCAAAGTTATAGCAAATCGTCTGTTCCACCATAAGACGACGCCCATTTTTAGCTACTTTTGACATTAAAGACTGCCCTACGGACCATGATCCTGGGCCGCGAGGGGTCATCGCAGCTGCTCCTTGTAGGCCATGATGGCTCGGAGGACCACCTGCTCGGCTTCCTCGATGGAGCACTCCAGGCGTCCGCCTGCCGCGTCTTCGTGGCCTCCGCCGTGGAAAAACTCCTCCGCCATCTTGCGGCAGTGGAACCCATTGCCCGAACGGAGGCTGACGCGTATGACCTGGTCCTTCTCGGTGTCCTCGCGCAGCGAGATGGAGAGTTTGAGTTTTTTGATCTTCTGCGGGATGTTGACCACGCCCTCCAGGTCGCCCCTGACAAACTGGAAACGCCGCATCTCGTCGCGCGTGACGGTGTAGTAGGCCGCATGGGAGGCCAGCAGGACGCGCAGTTTCTTGAAGATCACATAGGACCTGAACTTGATGGCCTGTGGCGAGTAGTTGTGATAGACACGGTTATAGACGCGGTCTTTGTCCACGCCCTTCTCCAGCAGGTGGCTGATGATGAGATAGACGGCTGGCGCATTGGAGTTGTAGGTGAAGGCCCCCGTGTCCGTCATCATGCCGCAGTAGATACATTGCGCCATCTGCAGCGTCATCTCGTCGTAGGCGCCCAACTGCCACAGCAGGCGGAAGACGAGTTCCGACGTGCTCGACATCGCGGGATGGGAGACGGAGAGCGCCGCCTCGACGGTCGGGCCCACATGGTGGTCGATGAGCAGTCGGGGCGCCTTCGACTGGGCAATGACGTCCGCCATGTCCCCCGTGCGCGAGAGGTCGTTGTAGTCGAGACAGCAGACGAGGTCGGCCTTGCCGAAGGCCTCCTTCGCGCGGTCGGGATGCTTGTCGTAGCGGAGCAGGGTCTGCGATCCTGGGAGCCACATCAGAAAGTCGGGAGCGGCATCGGGGATCACGCAGGTGACCTCCTTGCCCAGGGCCTGCAGATACTGCGCCCAGGCCAACATCGATCCGATGGCATCTCCGTCGGGCGACTTATGGACTGTGACTACCACAAAGCTGGCATCGGCAGTCAGCTGCTGCAACAGAGCAAGCTGACTGTCGTCCAGAAGGTTGATTTCCATGTAGAAATGGTTGGTGATACGATTAGAACAGTTTGGCGGGATAGACGCCCTCATCGACGAGGCGCTGGATGCGATCCACGACGCCCTGACGATCGGCAGGATAGGTGACGCCAAACCAATGGCTGGTGGTATCGAGGACCTTGACAGCCGCCGTACCGTCGTTGATGAGCTTGTTGACCATCAGCGGGATGAAGAACTCGGCCTTCAGGTTGGCCATGTTCTCCGGATCGGAGAGGAACGTCTTGAAGTAGTCCTCGCTATAGTCGAAATAGTCGGGCGTGAATCCCCATACGTTCATCGAGACCGGCGTGTTGTCGGGCGTCGTCACCCACTGGTCGTCGTCGTCCTTATACTGCACGGCGCCGTCCCTGCGCTCTATCTTCGTGCGCTCCACGACGGTGGCCAGGTTGCCCTCGGCGTCGGTCGTGCAGATGCCACGCGATACGGTTCCGTTCTCGCTGAGCGTATTGCCCACGCGGAAACCCACCATCGCATAGCGGTTCTTGCTGCCCTCAGGGAGCTCGGAGAGATACTTGCCGATGACCATGAAGGTGTCGCGGTTGTAGAAGTCGTCGCAGTTGATGACGCAGAACGGCTCCTTGATGACGTCCTTGGCCATCAGTACGGCATGGTTGGTGCCCCACGGTTTCACGCGGCCCTCGGGCGTGGTGAATCCCTCGGGGAGGGCGTCGAGGCTCTGGAAGACGAGCTCTGCGGGGATGTGGCCCTCATACTTGGCGAGGACCTGCTTGCGAAACTGCTCCTCGAAGTCCTTTCTGATGACGAAGACGATCTTGCCAAATCCCGCCTGGATGGCGTCGTATATGGAGTAGTCCATGATGGTCTCACCATTGGGTCCAAGTCCGTCGAGCTGCTTCAGCCCGCCGTAGCGGCTACCCATGCCGGCAGCCAAAAGAAGTAATGTCGGTTTCATGTCTTTTTATGATTTTGTCATGATTATACTTTGTTCTCTCTACCTCATTTATATAGCGCTCGCGCGGCGCCCCATCCTCCGGAGCCCGCCCAGGCGCTCGCCCTCCCCCACTCGAGACTAATCGAGCAGGGTGCTGCTGCGTACGCGGCTCAGCGTCTCCGGCGTCATCTGGAGAAAACTGGCCACATAGACCAGGGGTGCGCGGAGGACAATCTGCGGCGCCAGTTTGCAAAACTTGCGGTAGCGCTCCTGTGCCGTCTCGAAGCGCACGAGGTCGGCCATGACCTGCGAGATCACGAGGCTCTCCTCCAATATCTTGCGAAAGAGGATCTGTATGTTCACATTGTGGAGGGCCACCTGCTCCAGGCGATGCTTGGGGAGCGCATAGATATAGGAGGCCTCCAGGGCCTCTACCTGCAGATGGGTGGGCTCTTCGTGAAACAGGCTCTCGATGCACATGAAGATGGTGTGGTCCACCCCCAGGTGCTCCGTGATCTGCTTGCCGTTCTTGAAGTAGAACTGGCGGATCAGTCCGCGCTCCACATAGTAGATGTTGCGGCAGACCTCGCCCTCCCTTAGGATTATCTCGCCCTTGCTGAACTTCATGGGCACCAGCACGCTCTCCAGCACTACGAGCTCCTCGTGGGTCATCGTACTGTACTTGCGTGCCAATTCGCGGGCCACCTCCCTGGGGGTTGCTATCGGTTCTCTCATCGTGTCTCCTCTTTTCTCCTTTTATATATCTTGTTGGCCGAAAGATGTTCTTCCGGCGGTTAGTCCAATTTCAGCACGGCCAGGAACGCCTTCTGAGGCACCTGCACGTTGCCGACCTGCTTCATGCGCTTCTTGCCCTTCTTCTGCTTTTCGAGCAGCTTGCGCTTGCGGCTGATATCTCCGCCATAACACTTCGCCGTCACGTCCTTGCGCACCTGCTTCACGGTCTCGCGTGCGATGATCTTCGCTCCGATGGCCGCCTGGATGGCAATGTCAAACTGCTGGCGCGGTATCAGTTCCTTGAGTTTCTCACACATTCTGCGTCCAAAGGCCACGGCGTTGCTCTCGTGGGTCAGCGTGGAGAGGGCATCGACGGGCTCGCCGTTGAGCAGGATGTCGAGCTTGACCAGCTTCGAGGGGCGGAACGAGTCGATATGGTAGTCGAACGAGGCGTAGCCCTTGGAGATGCTCTTGAGCTTGTCGTAGAAGTCGATGACGATCTCGCCCAGCGGGATCATGAAGACGAGCTCCAGTCGGTTGCCGCTGACGTAGTTTTGGCTCACGAGCTCGCCGCGCTTGTCGAGGCAGAGCTTCATGATCGGGCCGATAAACTGGCTGGAGGTGATGATGCTGGCCTTGATGAAAGGCTCCTCGATATGGTCTATCATCGTCGCGTCGGGCAGTCCCGAGGGGTTGTGCACCTCCTTCACCTCTCCCTGCTTGTCATAGACCATGTAGCTGACGTTGGGGACGGTCGTGATCACGTCCATGTTGAACTCGCGGTCCAGTCGCTCCTGGATGATCTCCATGTGGAGCAGTCCGAGGAATCCGCAGCGGAATCCGAAGCCGAGGGCCTGGGAGCTCTCCGGCAGGAAGGTCAGCGAGGCGTCGTTGAGCTGGAGCTTCTCCAGCGAGGCGCGGAGGTTCTCGTAGTCGTTGGGGTCGATGGGATATACGCCGGCAAAGACCATCGGCTTCACCTCCTGGAATCCCTCGATGGCCTTGGCGCAGGGCCGTTCGACGTGGGTGACGGTGTCGCCCACCTTCACCTCCTTGGCGTCCTTGATGCCGCTGATGATGTAGCCCACCTCGCCAGCGGAGAGCTGCGCCTTGGGCATCATGTCCATCTTCAGCACGCCCACCTCGTCGGCGTCATACTCCTGGCCGGTGTTGAAAAACTTCACCTTGTCGCCCTTGCGCACCACACCGTTATCGATCTTCACCAGCGTGATGATGCCGCGGAAGGAATTGAAGACCGAGTCGAAGATGAGGGCCTGCAGCGGCGCTTCCTTGTCGCCCGTCGGCGCGGGGATGCGGTCCACGACGGCGCGGAGGATGTCATCGACGCCCTCGCCCGTCTTGCCCGAGGCCCGGATGATCTCCCCGGGCTCGCAGCCGAGCAGATCGACGATCTCGTCCTCCACCTCCTCGGGCATGGCGTTGGGCATGTCTATCTTGTTGATGACCGGGATGATCTCCAGGTCGTGGTCGATGGCCATATAGAGATTGCTGATGGTCTGCGCCTGCACGCCCTGTGTGGCATCGACGATGAGCAGCGCGCCCTCGCAGGCGGCAATGCTTCGCGACACCTCGTAGGAGAAATCGACGTGGCCCGGCGTGTCTATCAGGTTGAGCAAATATTTCTTTCCCTCCATCGTGTACTCCATTTGGATGGCGTGGCTCTTGATGGTGATGCCGCGCTCGCGCTCCAAATCCATGTTGTCCAACATCTGACCCTCCGTGACTTGGATGGTCTTGGTGCGCTCCAACAGACGGTCGGCCAGTGTGCTCTTGCCGTGATCGATATGGGCTATGATGCAAAAATTCCGTATATGGTCCATTCTTGTATTGTAATTTCAAAATGCAAAAGTAGCAATAAAAAACGAGATACACGACTTCCAGCCCGTTTTTTGCTCGCCAACCGTGCAAAACCGTGCCACGGGACGCGCTTTGGCAAAACCTTTGTGGCTCTTTTTGCCACTTAGAGGAAATAAAAAACACGATTTGGCGTTATTTCCATAGCGTGGCGATGGCGGGCCCGGGACACGACCTGCCCCAGGGAGGCTTCGCCATAGCCGACATTTACAGAAACTAAAAGAGAAAAACTGACATGAAACAGACAATTTTAGTGACGGGCGGAACGGGCTTCATCGGTAGCCATACCACCGTGGAACTGATCGAGGCTGGCTACGACGTGGTCATCATCGACAACCTTTCCAACTCCAAGATAGAGGTGCTCGACGGCATCGAGAAGATCACGGGTGTGCGCCCGGCCTTCGAGCAGGTAGATCTGCGCGACAAGGCTGCTACGGAGGCCGTGTTCCAGAAGTATCCGGCCATCGCTGGCATCATCCACTTCGCCGCCTCCAAGGCCGTGGGCGAGAGCGTCCAGCTGCCCCTGCTCTACTACCGCAACAATGTTGTCTCGCTCATCAACCTCCTGGAGCTCATGCCTGCCTATGGCGTCAAGGGCATCATCTTCTCCAGCAGCTGCACGGTCTATGGACAACCCAAGCCCGAGAACCTGCCCGTCACCGAGGACGCACCCCACCAGAAGGCCACCTCGCCCTATGGCAACACCAAGGAGATCAACGAGCAGATCATCTACGACTTCATCCATAGCGGCGCGGCCGTCAAGAGCATCGTCCTGAGATACTTCAATCCTATCGGCGCCCATCCCTCGGCGCTCATCGGCGAACTGCCCAACGGCGTGCCCAACAACCTCATCCCCTACGTCACGCAGACGGCGATGGGCATCCGCGAGCAACTGACCATCTTCGGCAACGACTACGACACGCCCGACGGCACCTGCATCCGCGACTACATCTATGTCGTAGATCTGGCCAAGGCGCATGTGGCCGCTATGGCGCGCGTGCTGGACCAGGAGACCGAACCGATCGAGTATTTCAACATCGGCACGGGCAAGGGCAACTCCACGCTGGAAATCGTCACGACCTTCGAGGAGGCCACGGGCGTGAAACTCAACTGGAAGTATGGTCCGCGCCGCGAGGGCGACATCGAGAAGATTTGGGGCGACTGCACCAAGGCCAACAAGGTGATGGGCTGGAAGGCGGACACGCCCCTGGCCGACGTGCTCCGCAGCGCCTGGAAGTGGCAGGAGAAACTGCGCGAGGACGGCGTGATGTAGAATAACCGAAGTTTCGCAAGTGGTTCAAGAACGGGCTGAAGGCCCAA
>ULUE01074458.1_pt1 | contig 13169 bp, 15 predicted proteins | sample 1958211 | NCBI WGS metagenome assembly ULUE01 (sample SAMEA4835752, study PRJEB28245) | human gut metagenome | biome: gut microbiome; material: fecal sample | place: Denmark | collected 2008 | reverse complement strand
GGTGTGACGGTAACCAATCCGTCCACCTAAACCCCAAAAAACTTAAAAGTATGCTAGTACGCATTAATTGTTTCACGTGAAACATTAAAACAGTGCAATTCCGTTTACTTTTATTCCCTCATAAGAGGGTGTTGCATAAAAATACAAAATAAAGAAAAAAGGAGAAAAAAGCTATGGCAAGATTACCAATGGTAACACGTACCATCACAACAACAAAAGTCAACGTCCTTTGTTTGGACATTGAACACGCAGAACCATGCAACAGGGTTATTACAATCCCACGCACATACAAAGATGAGGAAACCATCTTGAAGAAAGTAAAGCCCCTTTTAGAAACAGATACTTTGAAAGTCGTACACGTAGTAGATACAGAAACAGAAGAGACTCTTTACGGTATGACAGAACAGGAGTTTGTAGAACTTGCTCACCCACTGTTAGATAGAACAGGAAAAACAGAAGAAGCAACAGAACCAGAAACAGAAAACGAATAATTAAAAAGGAGAATAGAAAATTATGATTACAATTAAAGCAACATCAAGAGAGTTTACACCAGTTGAAAAGTATCTTATGACAACTTCACCGGACATTACCTCCATGAAAGATGTAGCAGACGGTGAAAAAATCACAGTTGACGGTTACCTCACATTTGAAGACGTGAAAGAAAAAACAGGTGAAGTTGTAGAGGTGTTGAGTATTATCACGCCAGACAAAAAAGTGTTTAGCTGTCAGTCAGCAACTTTCAAACGTTCAATCAGTGATATTCATGATGTAATGGAAACCACAACATTTACAGTAATCAAAATCAGTGGTAAAACAAAAGCAGGTCGAGATTTTATCAATTGTGTTCTTGACGTTGAATCAATCTGATAAAGTTGATTAAACAGGGGGGGGCAACCCCCCTATTTTATTAAAGGGGTGAAAATATGGCAAAGAAACGGAAACAAACAGAAGTAGAAAAGTTATACTCAAAACAACTAAAAAGAATCAAACAATTTATTCGTAGAGCAGAAAAGCGTGGTTTTGTATTTAAAGAAGATATAATACCACAAAACCCTAAAAAAGTAACAAAAGCAAGTGTAAGAAAATTAGAGAAATTAACGCCAGAAAAGATATATAAAAAATCGTTATATGTAGAAGAATCGACAGGTGAAATTGTAAAAGCACAGAAAAGACTAAAAGAAGAAAGAAAACAAAGAGCTAGAAAAGCTGCTAAAACTAGAAAAGAAAGACAGAAACAACGCCGTAGTTGGTCTTTTAAAGACGCAGAAAAACACCGTGAGCAACTACCATCAGAGGGAAAAGAGGTCTTTAAAAATATAATAGATGATTTTGTAAGTAGATTACAAATTGATACAAGTTGGGTAGGAAGAAAAAGGCGCAGACCTGTAGCACTACAAGAAACTATACGTTCACAAAGTGTATTACTAAGTTTAATTAATCAGCAAATAGCGTTATTTGGTGAAGAAGAAATTGGAAATAGATTACAAGCAAATTCGGATAAACTATCAGAACTAATATCTATAGTATTGTGGGACAGTAAAGCGGAAGCAATACAGTCAGCAACTCGATTATTTATGGAAATAGTAACAGGTAATAGTTTAACGCCCTCACAGTTACAAGATTTAGATTTAGAATCAGAATATAATGAGGATTTTGAACAACCAGAATGAAACAACGTGAATATCGTTATTTTATGGGTGATTTTGAAACAACTGTGTATAAAGGGCAAGTAAACACAGAAGTGTGGGCTAGTGCGCTTGTAGAACTATTCAGTGATAAAGTAACAATTCTACATAGTATAGCCGAAACTTTTGATTATTTAGTATCATTAAATTGCAACGTTGTTGTTTATTATCACAACCTAAAATTTGATGGTGCTTTTTGGTTATCATATTTATTAGTTGATAAAAAATTTACACAGGCATATGATAAAATTGGAGACAAAGAAACTGACGTAAAATGGAAACAGCAATTTAAAATGTTTAACAACACCTTTAAATACTCCATATCTGATAAAGGAATGTGGTATTCTATCATAGTAAAGGTAAAAAATCATTTTATAGAAATACGTGATTCTCTTAAACTTTTACCTTTTTCTGTCAAAAGAATAGGTGAAAGTTTTGGTACAAAGCATAAAAAATTAGATATGGAATATACTGGTTTTCGTTATGCTGGGTGCGAGATAACAAAAGAAGAACAAGAGTATATAGCGAATGATGTTCTTGTCGTGAAAGAAGCACTAGAAATTATGTTTAAACAAGGGCATAATAAATTAACCATAGGCTCATGTTGTTTGGAAGAATATAAAAAAATATGTCGGTCATCTTTAGAAATTCAATTAGATTACGCCGAAATGTTTCCTAATCTATATGATTTTAAAATTGATAAACAAGAACACAAATATGATAATGCCGGTGATTGGTTACGGAAATCATATAGGGGAGGCTGGTGCTATTTAGTAAAAGGAAAAGAAAACAAAATAAAAACGAATGGGACAACGGCTGATGTAAATTCTCTTTACCCCTCTATGATGAGTAGTAAAAGCGGAAATAAATACCCTATAGGTTTACCAAAATTTTGGACTGGAAATTTTATTCCAGAAGAAGCACTAAGAGAAAATATGTATTACTTTGTAAGAATAAAAACAAGGTTTTACATAAAAGACAACTATTTGCCATTTATTCAAGTAAAGGGGGATTTAAAATATAAAGGAACGGAATCACTAGAAGATAGTGACGTATATAACCATGAAAACGGTCAAAAGTTTCCGTATTATATAGATAAAAATGGAAATATACAACAAGCTAAAGTGGAACTAACTTTAACCATGACAGATTATCAACTAATAAAAGAGCACTATGAGTTAGTTGATTTTGAAATTATTGATGGTTGTTACTTTTATTCTATGGTTGGTATTTTTGACGAATACATCAACAAATATGCTAAAATAAAAAAGGAAAGTAAAGGCGCGTTAAGAGAGTTAGCAAAGCTATTTTTAAATAACCTATACGGTAAAATGGCAAGTAGCACTGATTCTTCTTTTAAGATTGCATACGTGAAAGACGATAAATCTATAGGATTTATGCAAGTAGTAGAAAACGAAAAGAAGCCAGGTTATATTGCTATAGGGTCAGCTATCACATCATATTCAAGAAATTTTACAATAAGAGCCGCACAGAAAAATTATTATGGTTCAGAAAAAAGGGGGTTTATATACGCAGATACAGACAGCATACATTGTGATTTATTACCGCAAGAAATAAAAGGCATTGAAGTAGATGATAAAGAGTTTTGCTGTTGGAAATTAGAAAGTTGTTGGGATAAAGGTATATTTACAAGGCAGAAAACTTATATTGAACACGTCACACACGAAAATCTTATTCCATTAGAAGAAAGTAAACAATACAACAATATCAAATGTGCTGGTATGCCGAAAAAGTGTAAAGACTTATTTGAGCTATCCATGCAAGGGATAGCTGACATTAACGAAAATTGGAGTGATGAAGAAAAAGAGTTTTTATTTGATAAAGACAACAACCCGATTGTTAGAGATTATAGCGACTTTAAAGTTGGGTTGAAAGTACCAGATAAGCTTAGACCAATTCGCATACGTGGTGGAGTCTTACTTGTTAATACTACTTATGAAATGAGGTAAAAATATGACATATGGTGAGTTATTAGGTTTTCTAGTAGAAGAATGTGATAACACAGACTGTCAGCATTGTATTTTATATGAATTATGTGTAAAGTATGATACAACGCCAGAAAAAGTTAAACAGTATTTATTAGAATGTGAAAAAGAACTGTAAATAAAATAGCATGAGGAGAAGAAAATATCTTCTTTACTCATGCTATTTTTATATCTGTAACTTTTGTACCATTTAAAGCGGTCAGCGAAACCGAAAAGTAAACAGGTAGTATTTTTTCAACTGTGCTCTCCTGTTTATTCATTAATGGAAACAAAAGAAGATACCTAATAACTTAAAGCTGATAACACAGCTTCTTTGCAACGCATATCTTTAAATCGAAAACAACCATGCTCAAAGAAATAGCGCAAATTCAATAAAAAGAAATCATTACGTTTCAACATAACATAATTTATATTATGGTCGTCAGTCGTAACTGAAATTCTAGTTAAAAAAGAACTATCTGCATTATCATCACAGTATATCAAACCACTTTCAGTATATTCACGTAATGCAAAGTCGCTGCCCTTATATCTTAAAGTGCAAAGATATTTTGACTTTCCGACTGGTTTTTCAACAAAAGCCTTGTTGTCATTCAGATACACACATTCACTACTATATGCAGTATAGCTATTTTTAGAAAAAGCTCTGTTAAATCCGCTATTTTTCTGCTCTATACTTGCGCTTTCAATATACCCTTGTTCAAGGACGAATCCGTCCCCCCTTAAAAACTTTGTATCGTCTTTGAGTCTGCCAGAAATACCCATTTCCACATAGTAAGGATTTATAATACTAACTGTGTTACTTAACATATAAACTGGCACATACCGAACCTGTTCACCTTGCCCCCTGGCTATGGATGTGTGAATACTAATAAATTTTTTAGTTTCGTTGTCACAATAGTGATTTGTTTCACTCTGAAATTCGTCAAAAATCATACGCTGAATATCTGAAAATAAGTGACTATATTTTTTAATTTGGTCTGCATTGTTTAAACTAAGAGCATAACCACAACTTTTGTCATTTAAAAACAATTCTTGAAACGTTCCTTTTGCTCTACGTTTAGAAGTCATAGTGTAAGACGGAAAGAACAAACTCCCTAAATCTTTGTAAAACTTATCAACAATATCATCTAACTCGTAATTGAACCTATATAACAGGCCAAACTTTTCGCCTTTGTCTAAAAAACGATTTATGCAGAGTCTGCCAAAATAGGTTGTTTTTCCACCTGTACGATTAGTGGTACACATATATATTTCTGGTTTATTTCTGTTTATGTCAAGCATGGACAAAAGTTTAGTTCCGTCATAATATTTACCCATAAATTTATTGCTCCTTTTATTAAATTATACCACACCTATTGACATTTTGCAACAATTAGTTTATAATAAAATTAAATTAAATAAGAAAGGAAGTGAAAAAAGTATGGCGTTTTACCCTGTTATTATTGCACTGATTTTTAATGCTCTTGATTTAGTAACTGGTATTATTTCCGCAGTAAAATCAAAAGACATTAAATCAGCAAAACTACGTGACGGATTATTTAAAAAGGTTGGGTTTATTCTTTGTTACCTTGTTGCATGGTTGATTGACACACAAGGAAATTATGTTGGGTTTCACATTGACGTTGCAATCTTACCTATTATAATTCTTTACGTGTGCACAACAGAATTAGTTTCAATTCTGGAAAATATCAGTAAAATTAACACAGATATTTTACCAGAAAAATTGATGGAACTATTTCATATTTCAGACATTAACAAGGAGTGATTTTTTATGAAAGTGTATCTTTCACCCTCTGACCAGTGGAGCAATATTGTTGCTGGTGGTGAACATTCAGAAGCTTTTCATTGTATCAAGATTGCAGATTATGCTAGAGCCTATTTAGAATTGAATGGGTATGAAGTTAAGATAGGTTCATCAGTTAAAGAAAATACCTATAAAAACCGAGTAAAAGAAAGTAACGAATGGGGGGCGGATTTACATATTCCTATTCACACGAATGCTGGTGGCGGTCATGGTACACTGGTGTTGTGTTATCCTACCAGACTAAACAACAGACATGTTATAAACATTTACAAAGAAGTTGCAAAACTTACACCCACAAAAGATAAAGGAATTCAGACTACAACCAATCTATATGAAATTAATGCTACAAATTGTGTAACAGTTTATCTTGAATGTGAATTTCACGATAATGAAGACACTGAAAAATGGATTGATGAACACGAAAAAGAGCTAGGCAGAGCAATTGCAAAAGGGGTGTGTGATGCAGACGGTAAAGTTTCTTTTGCAGAATTAACGCCCATTAAGAAAATTTATAAAGTGCAAGTTGGCGCATTTCATAACCGAAAAAATGCAGAAAAGCTAAAAAAAGAATTGTCTGATAAAGGGTACAATTGTTATATTGTAGAGGGATAACATGCCAGACATTAATAAATCTTATTCGTGGGCTATTGAAACATGCAACGCACCAAACGTAGGATATAGTAACGCATATCGAAATCAACAAACAGTCGGTGGTATCACATATTATGATTGCAGTTCATTTATAAACTATGCGTTACTAGCTGGTGGTTTTGAAACTCCTAATTACGCTCCAGCTCATAACTCATTTACAACCTATGATGAAGCAGAAGTGCTATTGTCGCTAGGTTTTACAGAAGTATCTGCAACAGGTGAGTATTTAGCTGGCGATATAGGGTTAAATCCAACGCATACAGAAATGTGCTATCAAGGTGGGCAAGGTTCTGGAATTTTCATGGGAGCGCACACAGACAAAAGACCGCTGGCAGATCAAGTGAATATCAGTCCTTACACTTCATCATTTCAAAGACTTTTCAGATACGGTGAGGGTGGTGTAACAGGATATGGAGCAAGCATTTATGTTGTATCAGCTATGTGTGGTAATTTTTGGCAAGAGTCAAATATTAACCCGGGAGTTTGGGAAAAAGAACCACACGAATGGACAGCATTAAATGTTGGGTATGGGTTAGGTCAATGGACTAACACAGACGGTGACACCCATGGGAGACTTTATCAGTTGCATGACTGGTTACAAACAAATGGGTATGCTGATGATGACGGAAACGGACAATGTGCATATATTGTACACGAAAATGTGTGGATGCCAAAAACAGGGTATCAAGATTACGCTACACTGGAAGATTTTTTAAAGTCAACTAGCACAGATATTGAAAGTCTAACACACTATTGGAATATGTGCTGGGAGGGAATACACGATTCGTCATGGGACTATCGAGTAGAACGTGCAAACGCTTGTTATAATTTTATTTCAAGTAATGCAAACAACACCAATATTACTAACTGGGTAACAAAAGACGGATATTTAACAGAAGCAGAAATATTTAACAACGCTGTGATGTTATACCGCTATTTCAGTGCTGGTGGAGGCGGAGGTGGGTTACCATCAAAAAGAAAAACAAAATTACCACTTTATATGATGATACGTTATTTTTAAATGTTTCACGTGAAACAATTTATAAGAAAAAGGAGTTGATAAAATGTTATTTACAAAAGGAAAGTATAAACACGAAACAGGTTTTGAAATTATGGTAACAGAAAACGGAGATATTCTTATTTCACCAGACCACCCGCTTTCTTTAAGATTATCCGAAATTTTTGATAAAAACAAGTGGACAAAAGTTGAATAGGGGGTTATAATATGAGCGTAAAAAATAAAGACGAAATTTTAGAAGCAATTAAAACAAGAGTAGGAGATAACACTGATGACGAAACAATTTCATTACTTGAAGATGTTAGTGACACGCTCGCCGACTTAGAAACAAGAGCAAGTGGTGGTGACCAGTGGAAAACAAAATATGAAGAAAATGATAAATTGTGGCGAGAACGTTATACGAATCGTTTTTTCAGTAAAGAACCAGAGCCAGACCCTAAACTAGACCCAGAACCAGAGCCAGAAGTGAAAAAAACATTTTCAGATTTATTTAAGGAGGGTTAAATATGCCTAAAAGAATTGCAGTTAGCACATTAAACGCAACAACAATGGACATTCTTAACGTAATCAGACAGAATGCTAGTTATGATTATCAGCAGAATGTGCCAGAAGTTACAAAGACATCAGATATTCCAAAAGTAGGTGCAGTAATTTATGGTACACCAGCTTTTGCGAATCAGTTCATTAATGCACTTGTTAATCGTATTGCAATTGTACGAATGCAGAGTGCAACATTCAACAACCCATATTCAATTTTGAAAAAAGGATATCTTGAATTTGGTGAAAGCGTTGAAGATATTTTCGTTTCAATTGCAAAAGCGGTAGATTTTGATGTTGAAAAAGCGTCAAAAAGAGAATTTCAGCGAACACTACCAGATGTGAGAAGCGCATTCCATACAATGAACTGGCGAGTTATGTACCCAGTTACCATACAAGATGAAGATTTACGACAAGCTTTTCTTTCAATTGAGGGCGTGCAGAACATTATAGCAAAAATTGTTGATTCCGTTTACACTGGTGCTGAATATGACGAATTTTTGCTGTTTAAGTATCTGTTAATTAAAGCTATCAGCCACGGAAAAATGTTTCCGATTTCTACCGGACAGGCGAACGATTTAACGGATGCCGCTGTTAAATTTAGGGGGACATCAAACCTTTTACAGTTTATGTCATCACACTATAACGAGTCTGGTGTTAGCACAAACACACCAAAAGACAGACAGGTTATTTTCATGGATTCAGCATTCAACGCAGAATTTGATGTATCGGTTCTTGCTTCAGCTTTCAACATGGAAAAAGCAGATTTTATGGGTAGACTGTTTCTTATTGACAGTTGGTCTGAGTTTGACAACGAACGTTTTGACATTATCAGAGAAAATTCTGACGGTATCGAACCAATTACCACAGATGAGTTAAATCTAATGAAAGACGTAAAAGCGGTATTGCTTGATGAAAATTGGTTTCAAGTTTACGACAACAATAACAAGTTCACTGAAAAGTATGTGGCTAGTGGTTTGTATTGGAACTATTTCTACCACACATGGAAAACTGTTTCTTACTCACCATTTGCGAACGCTGTTGTATTCGTTCAGAGCACAGCAACAATCACTTTACCGACTACATTTACAGTTGAAATTATCAGCAAAGACCACAGTGAAGAAGCTACATTATTTACGTTAAGTGCTGATGCAGTCGGAGCTAGCCTTGAGCCGAATAGTGTGCATTTTGTACAGGATGAAAGCACCACCACAAATGGAATTGGTATTCAGAAATACGGCGCGGTTATTATTCCAGCTTCAAAAGAAGCTACCGAAATAACTTTAGTGGCAGAGATTAATGGTCAGACTTATAAGGGAACTACAACCATTTCAAGTGCTAACAATGTTGGAGATACTGTAACAATGAACAAAGCGTAAATAGTCAATCTAGGGTGAGCTAATAACTTGCCCTAGAGTTTTTTGAAAGAGGTTAATATATGTATATCGAGCCTAATACCAATATTCGTATTTTAAAAGACGTTCCTTTAGATAAAACATTTGACCATACCATATATTTTGAAAGCACCAGTGCACAGGCTACTTATTTCATGGGATTGCAGAAATACAATTTGAATAATTACACGTACCAGAGAGTTAAGCGTGGTTATGCAAGGGTTGGAATAAAAGCTGATAATTTGTATGACTGTAATTATATGATGTTTCAAAATACCTCATATGGCAATAAATGGTTTTACGCATTTATCACTTCTGTTGAGTATTTAAACAACGAATGTTCGCAAATTGAATTTGAAATTGATGTAATGCAGACATGGTTTTTTGATTACAGTTTAGACCAGTGCTTTGTTGAAAGAGAGCACACAGTAACAGATAATATTGGAATTCACATTGAGCCAGAAAACGTTAATTTAGGTGAGTATGTGTTTAACGATTACAAAGATTTATCTGTTGCGCTAAATAAACTTGCAGTTTTTGTTGCTGTTAGCGACACCGATGAAGCACCTAATGGAACTGTTTATGACGGTGTGTATGGAGGTTGTACCTTACACGCATATCCACTGGATAAACCAGAATCAATAAACACTCTTTTAACAAAATACGCACAGAAACCAGACGCAGTTGTGGCTATGTATATTGCGCCAGCTATTGCGACAGGTGCAGTTATACCAGATGAGGGAATGACAATCGTTTTTTCAAAAAATGCGTATTCATTTAATAGTTCAAGTGGTGCAGTAAGTGATGAAATGAAAATAGATGGATATAAACCAAAAAATAAAAAACTATACACATATCCATATAATTTTTATTGCATTACAAATGCGGGAGCTTCTTCACTAAATTTAAGGTATGAGTTTTTTGAAAACCTAACACCGGCATGGAATATAACAGTACCAATGACAATGCCTATACAATGCGTATTACGACCACGCAATTACAAGGGTGCTGAACTAAATTTAAACGAAACCTTAACACTGGCGAATTATCCTATGTGTTCGTGGAGTACAGATGCGTTTCGCGCGTGGCTGGCGCAAAATGCTTTACCATTAGCGTCAGAAACAGGGGTTAAAATGGTAAGCGGTTATTTAGGAGGTGGAGTTGTAGGTGCGACTGTAAACACTGCAAACACAGTTATGAAAGCACTGTCGGAGGGGTATCAAGCTTCAATTCAAGCGGATGTTGTAAGGGGTAGTATTAACACTGGTAACAATAGTGTTGCTAGTGGACTACAATCTTTTTACGGCGGTAGATGTTCCATAAGTGCCCAATATGCCAGAATGATTGATGATTATTTCACTGTTTATGGTTATGCTGTGAAAAGACTGAAAATTCCAAACAGAAATAGTCGTCCACATTGGAATTATGTTAAAACTATAGGGTGCACAATAACAGGTAGCATTCCCAGTGATGATATGAGATTAATTTGCAGTATATACGATAATGGCATTACTTTTTGGAAAAATGGGTCTGAAATAGGGAATTATAGTTTAGACAACAGTCCGCAGGGGGTGAATAAATGAGTAACAGAAAAAGAGAAAAAACACTGTTTGGTGAAAGTGCTACTGTAAATAATCTAACATATATGCAGTATTTGAACAGATTAACAGAGTTGAGCGTATCAATGTTTGAATGGAAAAATTTACCGCCAACCGTAGATGCAAGGTATCTGGAATTACATTTGTTTGAGACTGGGTCTATGGTTTATTTTGATGATGACGTAATAGGCAATCTTTGTTTAGACTGTTTACCTAGCGGAAGATTAGACGTTTACGGAAATCCTGTGTTAAGGCGTGCTTATTCTGGATATAATAACTACCAGAAATTGTTAAAAGAAAGCAACAGTGTAATTATCTGGAATAACTATTTGCACACTAATTCAATTTTAGAGGTGAAAATGTTTGCAAGAAGATTGTATAACCTGGATAGAATTATAGATGTAAACGCTAATGCACAGAAAACACCAGTGCTGATACAGGGTACAGAACAACAGAGATTGACCTTAAAGAATTTATATAAAGAGTATGATGGTAATTCACCTTTCATTTTTGGCGATAAAAACCTTGACTTAAATTCTTTAAAGTGCTTACAAACTGGTGCGCCATATGTTTGTGATAAATTGTATAATTTGAAACAAATGTATTGGAATGAAGCGTTGACCTATTTAGGCATTAATAACAATGGAGCACAAAAGCGTGAACGTATGTTAGCTATTGAAAGTTCACAGGCACAGGGAGGAACTATTTCAAGTAGGTATTCCAGATTGCAGAGCAGAAGAGAAGCTGTTGAAAAAATCAATGCAATGTTTGGAACTAATATTGAAGTCAATTACAGAGAAGATTTTATGAGTATCTATAAGGGGCAAGGTGCTGATACCACAGAGGGAGAAAGTGAGGTTGTGTTAAATGAGTAAGTATACAACTGAGGTTCGTTTTATCTGTGAAAGTAAGTCTGGACTTGAAAATTCTAAAGGGTGTGATGATGTTGACGAAATTTTAAATAATAGCTGGAATAAAATTTTTACAACAAAAGCTGAAATTTTCGACGAAAATTACAGGGCTGTTATTTGCAAGAAAATTTTAAAACATTATTATTTAAGAGAAATTTGCTCTGAAACTGTCGGCATTTGGAAGTTGTGGTTAAATACAAGGTTAGAAGAAATTTTACCGTATTATAATCAACTTTACAAAAGCGCACTGTTAGAATTTAACCCATTGTATGATGTGAATATTACAAGAACGCATAATAGAACTATTGACGAAAATAAAACAGAAAATGGAACTAGCACAGAAACAAGTACAGATAAAAATACTGGAAGTGGAACAAGGGATAATACTGCAAGTGGAACTAATAAAAATAGTGGTACGAGTAATGTTAGTGATAGTGGTTCTAGTAATAGTAAAGACTTGTACAGTGATACACCACAGGGAGCTTTAACTGGGATTGAAACTGAAACGTATTTGACTAATGCTAGAAAGATTACTAATACAGATAGTAGTACAAGTGAAAGTAATAATAGTGGTAGTGGTGAATATAAAGATACTGGAAACGTTAAGTATAGTGATACAAGTGATAGAACAAATACAAAAAATGGAAGTAATAGTAATACTGGAACGGTGAATAATACGGAAGAATATTTAGAAACAGTTAGCGGTAAACAGGGTAGTGGAAGTTATAGTAATATGCTTAAAGAGTATCGTGATACATTCCTAAATATTGATAGAATGGTTATTGCTGAATTTGATGATTTATTCTTTGGGCTATGGTAAAGGAGAAAAAAGTATGAGTGATGAAAGAACGATAAAACCTAATACGCCAGCTGATTTTACACCACAGTTGGGGGATTATAAGACTTTGCAACCGTTTAGATACTGGTGCCAGAAAGTGTTGCCATTGGTGTATGATGACAGTTTGAGCTATTATGAATTGCTTTGTAAAGTGGTTGACTATCTGAATAAGACAATGGAAGATGTAGAAACCTTGCATGGTGATGTTACTAGCCTACACGCCGCTTACACCGAATTGCAGAATTATGTAAATAACTATTTCAGTACGCTTGACGTACAGGCAGAAATTAATAATAAGCTTGACAGCATGGCTAAAGATGGCAGTTTAACTAATTTAATTAAAGCTTACATTGACCCTCTTGTTAATGAACAGAATAACAAAATCACAGTTCTTGAAAATAGAATGAATACGTTTGCTAGTTTGCCAGAGGGCAGTACAAGTGGCGATGCCGAATTAATTGATATTAGAGTACCAGCTAACGGATTTAATAATGATGCACCATATCCAACAGCCGGTGCTGCAGTTAGAGGGCAAAGTGGGGCACTAAAGAAAGATTTATCTGAAATTTTTGAAAAAAGCTTTACATGGGTCGATAATTTGATGTTTAATTGCAACGGTTACCTTGATACAACAATTGATACGTTTAGCACAGCAAAAATTGATGTATCAGCTTTTAATGGATTTCGTATTTATATTACCACTTATACTGCATATAACGGCACGTAT
>ULUE01008113.1_pt1 | contig 13219 bp, 8 predicted proteins | sample 1958211 | NCBI WGS metagenome assembly ULUE01 (sample SAMEA4835752, study PRJEB28245) | human gut metagenome | biome: gut microbiome; material: fecal sample | place: Denmark | collected 2008 | reverse complement strand
AACCCTCAAGCAGCTGGACCCCCGGCAGGTGGCCGCCCGACCGCTGGCCTTCCTGGCCCACGGATTGGGCGCGTATGAAGGCCCGGAACTCAGGGACGCAAAAGATTTCTGGAACATGCTCCGCCATTGCGGCATCCCCTGCAATGAGCCGGTGTATTACACGGACAGTCTGGAATCCACCCGCCAGGCCGTGCGGGATATTGACAGGCTCCGCCATACGCTCCCCTACGGCACGGACGGAGCCGTTATTAAAATCAGCTCCACGGCTACGCGGGAAGCGCTGGGAGCTACGGCTCGCGCGCCCCGCTGGGCGGCGGCGTATAAATTCCCCCCGGAACAGAAGGAAACCACCCTGCTGAATATTATCGTGCAGGTAGGACGCACCGGGGTGCTGACGCCCGTGGCGGAATTGCGGCCTGTGCTGCTGTCCGGTTCCACGGTGGCGCGGGCCACCCTGCATAACCAGGATGAAATCGACCGGAAGGACGTCCGCATCGGAGATACGGTGCTGGTGGAAAAGGCGGGGGAAATCATCCCCGCCGTTCTGAAAGTGAACCTCTCCAAACGCCCGGCGGACGCCAGGCCCTACAGCATTCTGGAAGCCACGAAAGGGCTGTGCCCCGCCTGCGGCAACCCCATCATGAAGGAAGAAGGGAAAGTAGCCTGGCGCTGCACCAACTTCACCTGCCCCGCGCAGGCCGTGACGGGCATCACCCACTTCTGTTCCCGTTCCGCTCTGGATGTGGAGAGCATCGGCTCTTCCGTGGCGGAAGCTCTGAGAAGCTCCGGTCTGGCATCCTCTGCGCTGGACCTTTTCTCCCTGACTACGGACCAGCTCGCCAACCTGAACCTGGGCACGCCGGAGGAACCGCGCCGCTATGGGGAAAAAAATGCCCGGAAAGCGCTGGACGCCCTGCAAAACGCGCGAGGGCTTCCGCTGGAACGCTGGCTCATCGCCTTCGGCATTCCTCTGGTGGGGGAAGTTGTCGCCAAGGCGCTGGCGGACACGCATCCCGACCTGAAGCATGTGGCGGATTCTCCCTACCTCCGGGACATCGTCCGCCTGGATGAACTGATGGAAAAAGCCGCCAAAACCAACCCCAACACCCGCGGCAACAAAAAGGCGGTGAAGGAAGGCGCGCTTTCCGCAGAAGCGGTACAGGAACGCCACCAGGAACTGATGGAGGAAATCGACCGCCTGACTGCCCCCTATCTGGCAACGGGCTACCTGCGTAAAAACACGGCCAAATTCAGCTATGGCTCCGAAATAGGCGTGGCGGCGGCCAAATCCCTCCAAAGCTTTTTCGCCTCCGCAGCAGGGAATCACACCATGGACGTCCTGAACGGATTGGGCATCAATCCCCAGTCCCAGTCCTACCGGGCCAACTTTCTGGAAATCCCGGCGGGATCCCTGTCCGGAAAAACCTTCGTCATTACGGGAACGCTCAGCCATCCGCGGGACTACTTTGAACAGCTTATCGCCTCCCACGGTGGAAAGGCCACCGGAGCCATCTCCAAATCCACATCCTTCCTCCTGGCAGGCAGCGGAGGAGGCTCCAAACGGGACAAGGCTCTCAAGCTGGGCGTGCCCGTCATTTCCGAGGAAGACTTCTACAAAATGATTGGAAATTAATTGCCGCAAAACAGCGGGAACGGGAAGCAGGAACTGAAACGCGCGCATCATGCGTCCGGCTGCCTGTATCTTCGTATTCCCTTCTCTTTTTTCCGTGCGCCTTTTTCCGGAAATTTCATTCCCGAATCCAGCAAAAAAGCTTGCTACGGGCAGACATCTGTCCCCTAATAAACCGCGTATGCTGAACCTGCCCAATGCCATTACCCTGACGCGTATTGCCCTGGTAGTCGTCTTTACGGCAGCAGTCAGCGTCGCGGACCAGTATTCCTGGGGATACCTGGCCGCCCTGGTCACGTTCATTCTGGCTGCCTGCACGGACTGGCTGGACGGCTACCTGGCCCGCCGCCTGAACCAGGTCACCACCTTCGGCAAACTGATTGACCCCCTGGCGGATAAAATAGCCGTCTCCGCCGCCTTCATTTACCTGACGGGGGAAGGGCTCTGCCCCGCCTGGATTACCATTCTCATCATCAGCAGGGAATTCCTGGTCACCGGACTGCGCCAGATCGCGCAGGATCATGGCGTCATCATCCCTGCGGGAACGTCCGGCAAATGGAAAACCGCCTTCCAGCTGGCCTTCTGCATCGCCTGCCTGCTGGCCCTGACATGGACGCATACGCCGGAATACCTGCCCTCCATCGCGGACCGGCTGGCCGCGCTCTGCCTGTGGCACGGTTCCGGCGCATCCAACTTGCTGTACCAGGTTACGCTGTGGGGCTCCGTCATCCTGACCGTTTATTCCGGAGCCGTTTACTGCGCGGGTGCCCGCAAATTCCTGCAACGCTGAACGTTGTCTTTTCCCCATCCGTCAGGAGAGTGAAACAGCATTTTTCATTTTCCGGAATATTCCGTATCCCGGGCGCATGATTTCATTCCGCCAGGCTCCTAGATGAAAGAACGCACACGCTGAACCTTCCTCCATTGATTTTCGTGCACATGCAGAAAAATCCCTCCCCCCCTTGAAGCCATCCATCCTTTGTTCCGGGAGAGGAGCGCCTGTACAGCTCTCAAGCCTCTTTACCTGTCCCTGATATGACGTTCCTCAAAAATATTGAGGGGATCATCGTGCTTGGCAGTGGGTTTGCCTCCGGTACTGCCTGATTTTTGTTTACCGGCCTTTTCCCATAATCTTTCCAGGGAAACAGGAGTTCCGTTCAAATCATACCGGCCAAGAGCAAACTGTTTACTGTCTCTGTCAAAATAGTAATTGTAACAATCCTTTCTTGGATAACAGAAAGACTTTTTGTTCGGGGCGGAAGCAAAAAACTGTAATGATCCCGCTTCAGAATCACGAATCGAAATCTTTCCTTCTTGATCAACGCAAAGAAACAACGAATAAAAGATACCCTTTCGAGCATCATAACTGTGCCATCGGCTCCAAGCGTCATCCCTTCCCTCCTCACCCCTTATCCCGCCAAAGAGAAGCTCCCCGTCTTCCTTCCGTTCAACAAAAGTCTGTACAATATATAAATAATCTCTGCTGTTTTCCCTGTACCACGCAACATATTTTGAATCATTCTTTGCTTTCCTATCAACACGAACACCAAAAACAACCTTTTTCTCATCATTATCAGCGTACAATGTGTCTTCCTGTTCAAAAGTTACATATCTTTCATCCAATTTGTAAAATAATTCCTGCATGACACTCTTCCATTGAGGTTCATTGGAATATAATGGGGTTGGCAGATACTCCCCGGTAAAAAGGTTTGTACGCATGGAAATAGACTTCCTTTTTTGCAACATTTTCTTTAAATATTTCATATTGAAAGAATTATCTTCTTTCACAAAATCCACCGGATATTTGTAATGATACGAATTTGCCTGTTCAAAAAGAGCATCAATAACATTTTGATAATATTTTATCCCTGCCTCAGGAGTAAGGCGTTTTTGTTTCGCTTCAGCAAGAAATCTGACAAATGGATGCTCCTTGCCATTCCTGCCGGAATCCGGAAAACCGGCTTCCCCGCCCCGGTTTTCCTCCCGCGTCAGATTATTCAATAACCGCTGATCAGCTTCTGAAAGTTTTTCCAGTAAAATGGTTTTGACCTTTCCTCCATTCACGACCAGCTGAATTTTATTACCCACCCTTCCCTCATACGTTGCTTTTAACTGATGCCCCGTCACCGCTGTCCAAATCCGGGGCTTGCTTAAATCCGCCCTTTCTTCCGATTGAAAATCCGCAAAGAGAGGGCTGCCGCAACATACGGCCAATACGGAAAAAATGACCATTCCATTCTTTATTTTTGTTTTCAGGGGCATAACTCATTTAACATGGTTTATCCAATGAATAAATATACGGATAAAGAATCCGCTGATTGGAATATGTTGTCTCTAATATGGCAGCCTGCATCCCTGATGCAGATGAAACCTGAATTGGAATAGGAACAGGACCTCTTGGGCGCTCCCTAAATTGTTCACCAAAAATGAATCAGGCCATTCATGCGCAGAATTTAGGGTTGACGGCGGATTCTTTATCCGCTTCATCTAATAATTCATTTATACTCAGTTTTTATAAAAAATTCATGACAAAAAATGTTTCTAAAGCAGAGGAAAGGCGCTTCCAGGATACAGCCGCGTGCCGGAATACGGAGCCATGACAGAGCAGGCGTTTTTATTTTTCTTGACAGATGCTCTTCGTCGTGTTCTGATGAAGCCGTTCCCGCCGAATGGTGTTTGGTTGTTGATTGTTGATAGTCATTTGCGGTTGGCGGAATACGGGCGTCTCCGTATTGATCTTTTCAGTATCGCTCCTGCGGGCTTTTTTGTTCCGTTATTGCCGTGATTCCGTCAGTTCATTGCAGCCGGGGCACATTCACAGACACATCCACAGACATGGTATCAACTACATTCAGGGAGCTTGGCTTGTCGGCTCCCATTCTCCGCCAACTGGAGAATCTGGAGTACAAGACCCCCACTCCCATCCAGGCCGCCTGCATCCCCCTGTTACTGCAGAACAAGGACCTGATGGGGCTGGCGCAAACCGGAACCGGAAAAACGGCCGCGTTCGCCCTGCCCCTTATTCAACAGCTTTCAGAACGTTCCGGAAAGCCGCCGGGCCGCCGGGTAAGGGCGCTTATTCTGAGTCCCACCCGGGAACTGGCTGCGCAAATTCATGAAAATATCCGCGCCTACGCCAGAGGGTTACATCTGTCCACCGCCGTCATCTTCGGAGGCGTGGGGTATGTTTCCCAGTTCAAGGAACTGGCCGGAGGCCTGGATATTCTGGTAGCCACGCCCGGCAGACTGATCGACCATCTGGAACGCCGGACCGTCAGTCTGGACGGCGTGGAAACCCTGATTCTGGATGAGGCGGACCATATGCTGGACATGGGATTTGCCCCGGCCCTGAAAAAAATCGTCTCCAAAATCCCGAGGAAACGCCACACGCAAATGTTTTCCGCCACAATGCCGGACAATATCCGGCAACTGGCCCAGACCCTGCTTCAGAAACCGGAAACGGTGAGGGTCTCCCCTCCCTCCTCCACGGCGGACAGGGTGGAACAGTTCCTTTGCATGGTCGGCTCCCAGGCGGAAAAAAGGCCCCTTACCCTGGAACTGCTGAAACAGCAGGAGCTGCCTGGCCGCACGCTTATCTTTACCCGGACCAGGCATGGAGCAGACCGCCTGGCCTCCTTCCTGTCCGGAAAGGATTATCCGGCTTCCGCCATTCACGGGGACAAAAGCCAGGGCAGGCGCGAACGACTGCTCCGTGAATTCCGTTCCGGGAAAACGCCTGTCCTCGTCGCCACGGACATCGCCGCCCGCGGCATTGACGTAAAAGACGTGCAGCTTGTCATCAACTATGATCTGCCGGAAGAACCGGAGGTCTATGTGCACCGCATCGGCCGCACGGCGCGCGCCGGAGCCGCCGGACAAGCCATCGCCCTCTGTTCCCCGGAGGAAATCAGGAAAGCCAGGGACGTGCACAAACTGTTGGGACGCCTCCTTCCCGTGCACCCTTCCAGCGCCTCCGTCCCGGATGAATTGCGCGCGGTCCCAGAAGCGCGCAGGAAAAGGAGCAGCTCCATGCAGGAAAAACGTTCCGCTCCCCGCAGGAAGCCGCGGAAAGGGTACGGAAGGAACGGCAGCCGTGCGGAAGCATGATTTTAATCATTCAAAAAACTTTTGAACGGAATTGAAGTCAGCGCGGTCTCACTTGCTGCAAACGGTTCTCCTGATCGTTCCAGTCGGGAAGCTTCAACCGGAGTTTCAATCATGAAAATAACCTCGTTCATCATCAGGACACTATGCGCGGGCACCGTCGGTTCCCTCGCCTGCCAGGCCGCCATGCAGGCTTACGCGGATGACGTTCCCTCCACCTTCGTGGAAGGAAATTATTCCCCGGAAGTAGCCCGCTACGTGCAGAGCATCGCAGGCGTGGCGCTGGCCTCGGGCATTCATGATGATGACGAAAACGCCACCAGCAGTTATCAGGTTCTGGCTCAGGTCCTTAATAGCGGCAATGTAACGGAATTGCCGGAAGATCTGAAACGGGCCATTGGAATGCTGACTGGCTACGTCCCCGACCCGAATGAAACCATCCAGCCGATCATGTCCAGAAAACAGATTGAGAGGATGAGAAAGATGGCGGACCGCATCAAGAACCTGATGGAGGAAAAATACGGAGTGGACCTGGAAGACTGCACGAACATCATGAAGCGCACTCTGGCCCCGTCCATCCCGGACATCCTCCGCTCCTGCGGCATGGAAGGCACCCAGCTGCCTGCCACCACCGCTTTCCGCCCCAGGCTGGGCAAGGCTCTGAATGAAGCCTATGCCAGGCTTGCGGCGCCAAAACTTCCCGCCGCCGGCATGGCGCCATAACCGGACCATCTACGGATGATCGGGAAGATGATTCCGATTCCACGGCATGCGGGCCCCAGCCAAGGGCCCCCTGGATAGAAGCCGCAGGAAACGGAATGATCTTCCCCGTCGCCGGGAACGGAAACGGCAGCCAGCGCTGGCGGCAACAAACAACACCCTCCGGATGTCCTCCGATGCAGGGCCGATCCTTCGGAACGCGGAGCGGCGATACGCTCGCTCCCCTGTTTTATTCCCAAGCAACGGCATGCAACATCGGCACAACCGGATGATGCCCTTACAGGCCCCGTCCTTCCCGCGCTGCGGCAGGACCGGGGCTTTTTTCATATCCGGGATTTTCAAAAGGCGGCGGCATACCCTCCTGATTTCCTCCAGGAATCAGGGATATTCCGTTTTTACAGAGGAATGCATTTTTTCATCATCTGTGAAAGAAAGCTTCTCAAGCCTCAGTATTTATGGCAAACTAGGGATTCAAATCTTTCACAAAATTACCATCCATGGATAATTCATCATCACGCCGTCGTTTCCTTCAGACCCTGGGCCTGGCCACTGGCGCCCTGGCTGCCGGTTCCTTTGCCAACGCCCAGGAAGTAGCCCCCCTGGCTCCCAAGAAAATCACCATTCCGGACCCGAATAACATCGGCCCCATGACCACGTGGCCCCCGCGCAAGCCCGGCGCCATCTACATGGGCGGCTTCAGGGCTCCCAAGCTGGACAAGGTGCGTGTGGCCTTTGTCGGCGTGGGTGAACGCGGTTCCATGCACGTGGGCCAGATGGCCGTTATAGAAGGTGCGGAAATTGTCGGCATTTGCGACCTGTATGAAGACTGGGCCAAGCGCAGTGCGGACGTCGTGGAAAAGAAAACGGGCAAGCGCCCCCCCATTTTCACGAAAGGACCGGAAGACTACAAGCGCATGATGAAGGAAGTCAAGCCGGACGCCGTCATCGTCTGCCCCAGCTGGGAATGGCACTGCCGTGTTACCTGCGACGTGATGAAGATGGGCGCCCACGCCTTTGTGGAAGTGCCTATGGCCGTCTCCATCAAGGAACTCTGGGAAATCGTGGATACCTCCGAAGAAACCAGAAAGCACTGCATGATGATGGAAAACGTCAACTACGGACGTGAGGAACTCATGTACCTGAACATGGTGCGCCAGGGCGTCATTGGCGACCTGCTGTACGGAGAAGCCGCCTACATCCATGAACTGCGCGGACAGATGAAGCAGGCGGAACGCGGCACCGGTTCCTGGAGAACCTATCACTACGCCAAGCGCAACGGCAACGTGTATCCCACGCACGGCCTCGGCCCCATTGCCCAGTACATGAATCTGGCCCGCAAGGACGACTGCTTCGGCAGGCTCGTGTCCTTCTCCAGCCCGGCCCTGGGCCGCGCCGCGTATGCCAAGAAAAATTTCCCGGCGGATCACAAGTGGAACAAGCTGGACTTTGCCTGCGGCGATATGAATACCTCCATCATCAAGACCACCATGGGCCGCACCGTCCTGGTGGAATGGGATGAAACCAGTCCGCGCCCCTACTCCCGCCTGAATCTCATCCAGGGCACCCTGGGCACCCTGGCCGGCTTCCCGACCCGCGTAGCCGGGGAAAAGCTGGGCAACGGAAATTATCATGAATGGATTGAAGGCAAAGAAAAACTGGCCCCCATTTTTGAAAAGTACGATCACCCGCTCTGGAAGAGAATCGGGCCGCTGGCCCTGAAGATGGGCGGCCACGGCGGCATGGACTTCGTGATGCTCTTCCGCATCATCGAATGCCTCCGCAATGGCGAACCGATGGACCAGAACGTTTATGAAGGTGCCTTCTGGTCCTCCGTCTCCGAACTTTCCGAATACTCCGTGGCCCAGGGCGGCATGCCCCAGGTATTCCCGGACTTCACCCGCGGAGACTGGAAAACGACTGCTCCGCTGGGCATCGTCCAGTAACAGCCGGCAACCTTCCCCGGCCCGAAGCTTTTGCGCCTCCATGGCGTGTTTCCGGGCCGGGGCAAAATGCCTCCTCTTCCAAAAACAGGCCCAGCTTGCAGGCGGCCTGTTTTTTATTGCTCCAATGACACATTCTATTCCAGGCGTTGAACGACGCTGCAGGCGCTCCACTTGCCCGGAAAAGCTCCCGGATGACGCCAAAAAGCGGAACTCCATGAAATTTTCCTTCTGCGCGGAACCGTATTTAGACAAGAAAAACATCCTGCGGCAAAACGCCGTTCCCCTTACATCGCACACGCCTTCATGCTTTCCTATTGTACTAATATTCATCCCGCAGAATCCTGGGCGGAAACCAGGGAGGCTCTTTTCACCTGCGTTCCCCGCATCAGGCAGGAACTCGCGGCGATGGACTCCCCTCTGAAGGATCTCCCCCTGGGCATCGGCCTGCGCCTGTCCGCCAGGGCGGCAGCGGAGCTTCTGGAAACGCCGCACGCCGCGGAAACCCTGAAATCATGGCTGGAAGACCAGGGCGCGCGCGTAGAAACCCTTAACGGGTTCCCTTACGGAAATTTCCACGGGCAGCGCGTGAAAGAACGCGTTTTCCAGCCGGACTGGACTACGCCGGAACGTTTTGAATACACCTGCAACCTGTTCCGCATTCTGGCACTCATTGGAGACGAACAGGCTGACAGGCTGACCGTCAGCACGCTCCCTGCCTCGCACAGCTGGTTTCATGCGGATGAAGAACGCATCTTTTCCCGGCTGGACGCCATGAGCGGATTCCTGGATGTGCTGGGCAGGCAGACCGGCCGCCTGATGCAGCTGGGGCTGGAACCGGAACCCTTCGGCCATTTTCACGATACGGATGGAGCCATCCGTTTTTTCAACGGCCTTCGCAACCGTTCCCGCCGTCCCGAACTTATCGAACGCCACCTGGGGCTGACATACGATACCTGCCATTTCGCCATTCTCCGGGAAGAACCGGAATTCACCCTCTCCGCCTGGGAGGAAAACAACATCGCCCTCTGCAAAGTGCAATTTTCCAACGCCCTGGAATGCCGCATATGCGGGGAAGAAGACCTGGAACGCCTCCGGCAGTTTGACGACGGCGTTTATTTCCATCAGACCAGCATCCTCCACCGGGAAGGCTCCATGCTTTTCCCGGACCTGCCCAATGCCCTGGCCTATGGACGGGACTATGCAGAGGAAATACGGGATTCCCAATGGCGCATTCATTACCACATTCCCCTGTACGCTTCACCGGAACCACCCTTGAAAAGCACGGAAGAATTCATCCTGAAAACGCATAATTTCCTCCGGGGCCGCAAAGGCCCGCAACCGCACCTGGAGGTGGAAACCTATACCTGGAGCGTCCTGCCGGACCATATGAAGATCCCCCTGGCAGCCCAGATTGCCCGTGAACTGCATTATATTGAAACCCTGTAAAGCCATGATGCCCCGCATGCATCCCTCCGCCGTCCTGTCTTCCGGATTCCTGCTGCTGTCCACCGGTCTTTCCTCCTGCACATTTCTTCCCATGTTTTCCTCCGGAGGGCAGGAAACGCCGCGGACCCTGGGCGCACGCATGGAAAAACACACGGAAGTCCTGCAAAAAGACATCGGGGCAAGAAACGCCAGCCAGCCCAAATCCATGGAAGCCGCCGCCAAATACATCGCCGGGAATTTCTCGGACATGGGGTACGCCGTCACCATGCAGCCCGTATCCGGAGGAAACGTGAAAAAAGGAGCGGCCATTTACAACATCCTGGTTTACAAGCCCGGCCTGTATTCCAACAATCAAAGCATCGTCGTGGGAGCCAATTATGATTCCAGCGGACGGCGCAACAACGGCAGCGGAACGGCCCTGCTGCTGGAGACGGCAAGAGGCCTGAAAGACATCCCCACCAATCACAATATCTATTTTGTCGCATACGCGAACGGAGCGGAGCCCGCAGGGAAATCCATCTCTTCCGGAGCCTGCGTGCATGCCGGCACCCTAAGCGGCAGCATTGGAGCAACCAACATCCTGGGCATGATCAATCTGGAACCCCAGAAGCTGGATGCCGGAGGGGAACGAAAACAGCCGGGCCCTGAAGCCTCCCGGGAAGCCGTTCTGTTCACGACCACCCCGCACGGCAAGAAATTTGCAGGCCAGTGCGCCGCCCCCTTCGCCAAATCCTGGAAGCAGGTGCCCACTACCTTCTACCGGGAACCTTCCGCCCTCACAGGCAATGACCGCCATTACGCGGTCCTGGGCATTCCCACGGTCTCCTGCCGGAGCAAGTATCCCGTCACGGATGCCCGTACGGAAGAGTATGTGCAGGCGCTGACGGACATGATTCACCAGGTAGCGGACAACGACGCGCCCGAACCGGCAAAAAACGCCGGCCAAGGCGAAAAAGCATCCTGACGTTTCCCTCTCTCCCCGTTACCGGGACAGCTTTCTCCTTCCGTGGCCGCCGCCCAGCATCAGCACAGGCATGAAGGAAAGGGCCACCAGCGCAATAACCATAGGCATCCAATTGTCGGAATACCTCTGCATCAGGAACGAAGTCAGGGAAGGGCCGGCCAGCGTGCCCAGGGAATAACTCAACAGCAGAAGCTGGTTCATAGTCACCAGTTCATCCCGGGAAGCTTCCTCGCATCCCCAGGCCATGGCAACAGGGTACAGGGAAAACCCGGCCAGCCCCAGAGCAATCAGGGAGGGAGCCATCAGCCCCCCCTTCAGCATCAGCCCGGCACAGGCCGCCGCCACCAGCAGGGACTGGCATTTCATGACGAAAGCGCGGCCGTACCTGTCTGCCAGCCGCCCCATGGGCCACTGCCCCAGAATGGCAGCGGCAATCAGCAGGGCCATCCAGTATCCCACGGAAGAGTGATCCATTCCCTGGTGCTTCAGGAACAGGGGCATCAGGCAATAAATAGTACCCAATACCACGCCGGAAATCACACATCCCACAACACCCAGAAAGACGCTGCGGCGTCTCAGCAGTGTCCGAATCTCTATATGGGAGGATGATGAAACCTGTCCATTGCCCGGCTCCAGACGCGCAAACATCAGCGGAACCATGCCCGCCACTGATAAAATGCAGACTTCCGTCACAATCAGGGGCATATCGCTGGGGAACCAGCCCAGAAGCAACTGCCCCAGCACCGTGCCCAGATAATAAACCACCATATAGGAAGCCAGCAGAATGCCGCGGGTTTGCAGCGTTCCGGCCCTCAGCAGGGCGCTTTCCACCACCACCCAGACCAGGGCGCAGCTGATTCCCGCCAGCAGCCGGAGGCCGCTCCAGGCCGGCACGCCGGGAAACACAGGCAGCAGAACGGTGGATACTGCGCATAAAAGGCATGCATATTGGTAACTTCCTTTGAACCCGGCCCGTCGAATCACGCCGCCAGCCAGCAGCGTTCCGGCCAGGTTCCCGAGAAAAAAGAAAGCCCCCACCAGCCCTGCCTCCCAGGTGGCGGCATCAAATTGCTCCATCCACAGGGGAACAACCGTATTCAACACGGCAAACGCCACTGTCTGGAAAAGAAGCCCCGCCAGCAGCAGGGCAATAGGCCAGGTAAATGTACGCATCACGATAAAGAGAGGACTATAGCACCAAAGCCGCATCAGTCAACCGCCTCTTCCGTCGGAAAGAAAAACAAAAAAAGAGCCCCATCAACAAAAGACACAATACATTGATTGTAAAATTGTTAATAAACAATTCAAAATATAAGGGACTGTCATATTCCCCGGCGCAGGGAAGCGGGCAGTATCTTCATCTGCTCCCGGTACTTGGCCACCGTTCTGCGGGCGATGTTCACTCCTTTTTCCCGCAGCGCGGCCGCCAGCCCGGCGTCACTGAGGGGTTTGGATGAATCTTCCTCCGCAATCAGCCGCCGCATCAGCTCCTGGACGGCTCCGGAAGCCACGGCTCCGGAGGCCGCACCCTCCGGGGAAACGCCGCCTTCAGACGGAACTCCCGCACTGAAAAAGGATCTCAGCTCTTTCATCCCCCACCTGCACAACAGGTACTTGTCCCGGCACGCCCGGGAAACCGTGGAAACGTGAACGCCCATCTCCTCCGCCACCTCTTCCATGCCCATGGCTTTCAGGCGAGACGGACCGGACCTGAAAAAATCCTCCTGCCTCCGCACGATGATACGGGCCAGGCGCAAAACGGTCTCCTGCCTCATATCCAAAGCCCGCAACAGCTCTTGTCCCTCCCGGAAAGCCCTGCGGAGATATTGCCTCAGCTCCCGGCTCCCGGAACCCTCAGCCATTAACTCCATATACCGTTCATTCATGGACAGGCGCGGAAGATACTCGGAAGTGAGGACAACCTCCAGCACGCCGGAAGGGTTCTCCTCCACAACGACGTCAGGCAGCAGATGAGGGTTGCCGCCGGGGGCGTAAGCCCCCCCCGGATCAGGAGTCAGGCTTCTAATCACCTCCAGAGCCTCCGCCACGTCTCCCGGCTCCACGTCCAGCAGACGTGCGGCTTCCTCATACTTGTGCGCCGCCAGTTCCCGCCAGCAGCGTTTGACCAGGCGGAAAGCAAGCGAACGCTTCAAACCGCGCTGTTCAAGCTGAATCAGCAGGGAATCCCTCAAATCCGCCGCCCCCACTCCGGGCGGGTCCATTTCCCTCAGCGCCGCCAACGCTTCATCCATATCCCGCATGCTGAAACACCCCTGCTCTTCCAGTTCCTGCGGAGACTCCGTCAGAAACCCGCGTTCGTCCAGAGCGTCAATCAGCAGGAACAGGGCGTCCCGGGCGCGCCCCGTCAATGCGGAATGCTGCGCCTGGTCCATCAAATGGGTTTTCAGGGAT
>ULUE01060820.1_pt1 | contig 13364 bp, 11 predicted proteins | sample 1958211 | NCBI WGS metagenome assembly ULUE01 (sample SAMEA4835752, study PRJEB28245) | human gut metagenome | biome: gut microbiome; material: fecal sample | place: Denmark | collected 2008 | reverse complement strand
GAAAGCACAAAGTCGAGACTTAGGCGCAGCAGGGGAGCTTGAGGGGACAAGGTCCCGCTCAAATTGGATTATAGCCATCAAAAACGTCTGATTCTTCAGACTTTTTGACGAGCGTAGCGAGATTTTTTGTGAAATAATTTTTCGCAAAAAATGTGGCGTGTTTTAGGTTGGTCAAAAATTCAATATTTTTGACCAACCTAAAAAGTTTACAGCGCATCCGCATTGCGGATGCGCTGTAAACTTTTCATTTCAGGATCTTATCCGTAAGTGAGCGGATCTGCTCTGCGAAGTGCTTGAGGTCTCGATTCGATCTGCCTTCGCAGCCTTTGACGACCTGCAGAAGCTTTTCGGCAGCGCCGACAAGAGCATCGTACAGCGGGTTGCGGCGGCTCTTGTACTCGGTCGGCTTTTCGACCGGAATACCCTTCGTGACCTTCACGAACTCGTCGGCGACAGGGTCATACACCGTGCCGCTGTATGGCGCAAATGCGTTGTAGCCCTCGGACTTGAGCGTCTCGGCGAATGCTTCGCAGGCGTCCGGGTCGCCGTGGTTTACGATGATGCGTGCGGGCTTTTCGGCAAATGCGTGTACCCACGATATAAGTCCGTTCTTGTCGGCGTGGCCGCTTACGCCGGGCAGCGATGCGATCTCGCAAAGCACCTGAATGTCCTCACCGAAAAGGTGGACGGTCTTTGCACCGTCGTGCAGCGCTCTGCCGAGCGTTCCGACCGCCTGATAGCCGACGAACAGCACCAGCGATTCCGGGCGCCAGAGGTTGTGCTTCAGGTGGTGGCGGACACGTCCGGCGTCACACATACCGGATGCGGAGATGATGACCTTGGGCGTCTTGTCGCTGTTTATGGCGACCGACTCCTCCTGAGTTGTTGCGACCTTCAGACCGTTAAAGCAAATGGGGTTTATGCCCTTACGGATGAGCGCCTTCATCTCCTCGTCTACAAACTGCGTGTCGCATTGCAGGAAGATGCCCGTCGCTTCGATCGCAAGCGGACTGTCGATGTAAACGGGGAAGTCGGGGGCGCTTTTCACAAGCCCCTTTTCCTTTATTTCACGGATGAAGTACAGCATCTCCTGCGTGCGTCCGACGGCAAAGGAGGGGATGACCACGTTGCCGCCCCTTGAGAGGGTGCGGTCGATGATCTTAGCCAGCTCCGACACATAGTCGGGGCGCTCGGCGCAGTGGATGCGGTCGCCGTAGGTGGACTCCACAACGGCAAAATCCGCACTTTCCACGGTTTTGGGATCGACGAGGATGGGCTGATCCGTGTTGCCGATATCGCCGGAGAACACCGCCTTTCGCTCAACGCCGTTTTCGCTCAGCCAAATTTCGACGGCTGCGGAGCCGAGAAGATGTCCGACGTCGGTAAAGCGCAGGGTGACGGAGTCGTTTATGAATATTTTTTCACCGTAGCCGCAGGGACGCAGGCAGCGCAAAAGCCCCTGAACGTCCTCCAAATCGTAAAGCGGTGCTACGGGCGGCTCACCTCTGCGCTCGGCTTTGCGGGACTTCCACTCGGCGTCGCTCATCTGAATGTGCGCACAGTCCCGAAGCATGATGTCCAAAAGTGAGCAGGTGGCGGAGGTGGCGTAGACCGTACCCTTGAAGCCGTTTTTGTAAAGCAGCGGCAGTCTGCCGGAGTGGTCAATGTGGGCGTGGGTGACGATGACGAAGTCAAGCAGCGACGGGGAGACGGGAAGCTCCTCGTTTTCAAACAGGTTCTTTCCCTGCTCCATGCCGTAGTCCACAAGACCCTTCTTGTCGCCGACCTCGATCAGGGTGCAGGAGCCGGTGACCTCATGCGTTGCGCCTAAAAATGTTATCTTCATGCTGCGTTAACCTCCGGGGAACCGTAGTCTTCTCTGTGCGTTATGCCGTACAGGTAGCGGTAGTACAGGGCGTTCGTGATCTGATAATAGGGCGTGACCCAGATCTGAGCGGCGTAGCCGACGTACGGCAGTCCCGTGAGGAGAAACCAGCCGATAAAGCTGAGGTCCATGAGAAACAGCTCAGCCTTATGACCCTTCATCATGCGGGAGCTTTCACGGATGCATTCAAGCACCGACATTTCGGGATGCTCGATGATAAGGTACAGCGCCATTCTGTAGCGGTAGCTCGCTATGATGCCGGGAATGACAAACAGCAGCGACCACAGGAAAACAAAGATGCCTGTGAGTATCCAGTACAGGATCAGCCGCAGGATAAACGAAAAGCCGCCCAAAATGTCGGAAAACGAGGAGGTGCCGTTCGTCGTGTTCAGCGAAAAGACCGTGAAACCGATGCCAAGTATACCCGATATGAACATGAGCGCAAGCGTGAGCAGCACCGCAACGGGGTTGGTCAGATAGCTCATGTAGCTGTCGACGAACTTCTGTATGTTTGCTTTGACGACGGGGTCGCTGTAAATTTCGTCTACAAGCTCGTCGTAGCTTGCGGCGTCGCTGCTGCGGACAACGTCCTGCCTCGAGATTTGGATCTCGTCCGTATAGTCGTCAACGGAGATGTAAAGCGTCAGGATCGCAGTTAAGAGAAGCGATATGACAAGGGTGATGCCGATGTAGATCAGCGTCATTAGCAGCGGACTCGGCTTTGCGGAGGTAACGAGCCGTTTCGCCTCGGCCTTGAGCTGTAATCTTAGCATAAATCTTCCTCCTTGGAGTTTGCGTGCCGCCTGTCGGCGGTACGGTATTGTTATGAGTGTATTATAGCATTTACAAAAACAAAAGTGAATATAAAATGTTAAGGATCGCAGAGAAAATAACTTGACAGCGGGGCGCCGAAATGCTATTATAATCAAGCGCCATATATGCGCGAGTGGTGGAATTGGCAGACTCGCTAGATTCAGGTTCTAGTGCTCACTCCGGGCGTGCGGGTTCAAGTCCCGCCTCGCGCACCAAAAACCGACCGTCCTAACAAGGACGGTCGGTTTTTTGCTATTTGCTATTAATAATATGATATGCCGTGTTCGGGAGTGATATAAAATTGATGCTCCTCTTGATTGATGACAATGACGAACGAATAGTGACCGTTGTGCTCTTCCTCCAAGGGGAAAGCGCCTGATCCGGAATAGCGCTCTGTTTCAATGCTGCTCCTTTGATACGAACGCTATAATGAGACCGTAACAAGCGATGCGGTCTCATTATTCATTATTAAAGGAGAAACGAACATGAAAAACAACATTACTGAACTGATATTCATCCTTGACAAGAGCGGCTCCATGGAGGGGCTTCAGGCGGACACCGTGGGCGGCTTCAACGCCATGATTAAAAAGCAGAAGCAGCTTGAAGGAACGGTCTACGTCACCACGGTGCTGTTTGCAAACAGCAGCACCGTGGTGCATGACAGGCTGAGCATCGAAAAAATCGCTCCCATGACCGAGAGCGACTATCAGCCCGGCGGCTGCACGGCGCTTATGGATGCGCTGGGCGATACCATCCGCCACATCGCCGGCATCCACAGGTACGCAAGGCCGGAGGACGTGCCGGAGCGCACGATCTTCGTCATCACCACCGACGGCTATGAAAACGCCAGCCGCCGCTACTCGGCGGAGCGGGTGCGGAGCATGATAAAGCACGAGGAGGAGAAGTACGGCTGGGAGTTTCTGTTCCTCGCTGCGAACATCGACGCCGTCGAGACGGCGGAGCATTACGGCATCAATGCGGAGCGTGCGGTGAATTACAAGGCGTCTTCTACGGGAACGGTCGATATGTACGCCTGCGTTTCCGAGGCGATAACCGGCATCCGCAACGGCGGCGGTCTTAAAAAGGGCTGGGGCAAGTCGCTGGAGAAAAAATAAACACGAACACCGGAAGCGGGGGATCCCGCTTCCGGTGTTTTGTACTCACTTCTTGCGTCTTTTCGGCCGGGTCAGGTCGTAGCTCATGTCGAGAAGCGCACGCAGTATGTCGTCTGGTGCGCTGCCGTCAAGTGCGACGGTGAGCCAGTTTTCCTTGTTCATGTGATATGCGGGGAAAATGCCGCCTCCGCCTTGAAGCGATGCCACTAAGACGGGATCGCACTTGAGGTTTACGACATCAAGCGTTCCGAAGCCCGAAAGTCCGAGCCGGCCTCTCGGCACGTCCATTATAAGGGCAAACCATTTGCCGCTGCCGGGGTGCCGGAACACTTCGAAGCTCGGGTATTTCTGCCACGGACGATCGGTCGCCGCAATGTAGTTTTCAAGAATGAAGCTCTTTAATTCCTCACGCTTCACGGCCGCACCGCCTGACTTTGCTTATACTTCGGCACGGTAGATGAAGGTGACGACCTCGGCCCTGGAGCAGTCCTTGTCGGGCTTGAAGAGACCGCCGCCGTAACCCTTGGTGACGCCCGTTTCGTATGCCCACATGATCGCATCGTAGTAGGCGTTGTGCGGAACGTCGGTGAAGGGGTTTTCGATGCTGACCTGAGTCTTGCCCTCGTAGCGCCAGAGGAAGGTCACAAACTGCGCTCTGGTGCAGACGGCGAAGGGACGGAAGGTGCCGTCGTTAAAGCCGGTGGTGATGCCCTGCTCGGACGCCCAAAGTATCGCCGTGTAGTATGGAGCAAGCGCACCCTCGGAGGAGACGTCGCTGAAATGGTTTATGCTGCTCTTGGGTGCGGGGCAGCCTGCGACACGCCAGAGGAAGGTGACGACTTGCGCTCTGGTGCAGCCCTGATCGGGCTTGAATATGCCGTTGCCGTAGCCTGCGGTGATGCCGTTGTCGGCAGCCCACAGAATAGCGTCGGCATAGGGCGCATGGCGGCCGTTGACCTCAACGTCCGTGAACGGGTATGGAGCCTTCTGGAGCATATACACGCAGTCGACCGAAACGGCGAACATATCGCTGATCTTGTGATGCACTATTGCAAGCTTTACGGCTTTGCCCTCGTATGCCGAGAGGTCAAAGCGGTATTCGGTCCACTGAGGGGATGTGGTGTAGTCGCTGCCGAGCTGCGTAAAGTCGCCGCCGTCAACGGAAATGTAGACGCCGAAAACTTCCTTGGAATACTGGGGGTCCTTTGCCTTTGCGCAGAAGGAGAAGATGTAGTCCTTGCCAACCTTCGTTTCGGGTGTTATGAGCCAATCGTCGGGACTGACGGGCTCACTGTCTATGTAAGAATAGGAGGAAACGGAGCCGTCTCCGCAATGGGTGTCGTAATTCGTTGTACCGTAGTGCGCTTCCCAGCAATAACCGTCGCCGTCGGCGTCCTTGAGGCTCCAGCCTTCGGGCAGACCTACTGCCTCAAAGCCCTCGCTCCAAACGACATTGTATTTGCCGAAGTCATGTGCGGGGGCGGGGACACCGACGGGGATGTCCGCCGTAAGCACTCTGCCGTCGGCGCTGACGTAGGCCTTTCCGTCAAACTCGGCGCTGCCGTTGCAGACGATCTTTCCGGTGTACACGAAGCTGTCACCCTCGGCTGCCTTCGCGAAGGCGGAGTAGTCGGAGGTCTGGAATACGACGTGGAGATAGTATTTGCAGTCCTTGTCATACACCGTGGCGCGTTCGCCGTCAACGTCGGGGTTATATACGCCGTCGCCGTTGATATCGCTCCACCAGTAGAAGTCCTTGAGCATCAGATCGCCGTAGGAAAAGTCGGGCTGCGAGAGCTTGCTGCCCTGCCTCGGTGCATCGTACATCACGTCAATGTTGTCAATGACTCGAATCTCCGCAAGCGCCGCAGCGGGCAGCAGCGAGAGTGCCATCATAAAACACAGTACGATAGCTACAAACCTTTTTTTCATAGTCATGCTCCTTTCGGAATTGTTAACAAGTCAATTATACATTATTTGTACGGACAAGGCAATTGCATTTGCGAAAATCTGCCATGTTCACCAAAAACACGAGCCCGTTTTTGGCATATGTTCCCAATCTACGGTATTTGTGCAGGAGTGTCGGCTTGTCACTTGATTTTTTGCGTGAAAAGCTGCATAATTAAATGATACAATTTACCGCAAAGGATACGGATATGAAAACACTGAAAAACAAGTATCTTCCCGTCCACGACCGCTTCGTGTGGGCGGAGCTTATACTCATGCTGCTGTGGACCTTTCTCATGTGCGTTTATATCGCACCCGGCTCGTTTACCGCAGAGCTGCGGATAATGCTTCAAAATCCGCTGCTGCTGTTTCTCAATATCATGCCGCCTGCCGTGCTGCTTCTCGTTTTATACTTTGTGACGGCGAACAGCTTTATCTCCGGCGGCGTGACGAATCTGATCTTCGGCCTGCTGAGTTATGTAAACCTGCTGAAGATCGACGGCAGAGACGACCCCTTCGTTCCGGCGGACATCACGCTCCTGCGTGAGGCGCTCACCGCAACGGGCGAGTACCGCCTAGATATGCATTACGGCATTGTTGCTATATTGCTGCTGTCAACCGTCGTACTTCTTGCCTTGGGAATCGTCATCGGCAGGGGAAAGCGCCCTCGCACACTCGTGAGGATCGGCGGAGCGCTGCTGTCGCTTGCGGTGTTCTTCGGCTGCTTTTTCACGCTCTACCGTGACCGTGAGCTTTATGCGTCCTTCCCCGTGAGCAACGAGTACAACATCACGACCGTGTTTAACGAGCTGGGCTTTAACTACTGCTTTTTGTATAACACGGAGCTGTACTCCGTCGATAAGCCGGAGGGCTACTCGCAGAGCGACATAGAAAAGTTCATCGACGAGTTTGAGCCGACGGCGCCGGAGACGGACGAGCGTCCGCAGGTGATATATATAATGTGCGAGGCGTTTTCGGACCTTAACGCCGACGATGCTTTTGCCTACACCGAGGAGGACAGTCCTTTAAGCGGCTACTTCAAGGTGATCGAAAGCCCGAACAGCATAAGCGGCAAGCTCGTCGTTCCGAACTTCGGAGCGGGTACGGCGAACACCGAATTTGACGTTATCGGCGAAATGCAGACGAACATGATCAGCCGCACGAGCAATTCCGCCTTGCGCAGCTTTCACAAGAACACCCCCTCCGTGGCGTATGTCATGCGCTCCCTCGGCTACGGGACGCTGTTCATGCACCCCGGCGACAGCTGGTTTTATAACCGTGACAGCGCAATGAGCTTCCTCGGCTTTGAGGACAAGATTTTTGCGGAAGCTTTCGGCGAAACTCCGAACCTTGACACCGCATTTCTCGAAACGCTGAAATCGGAGATATCCTCCCGTACCTCGGACGGCGAAAAGCTTTTCACTTACGCTACCACGATACAGAATCACCAGGCGTACAACTACACAAAGTATCCCACCGTCGATATTACCCCGGTCAAGACGAACGTTGAGCTGAGCGCCGAGGCGCAGGAGTATCTGTCCGTTTACAGCTACGGTATTGAATGCTCCTCGAATATGCTCTTTGAGCTTACCGAGTACCTCAACGCTCTCGATGAGCCTTACGTTCTTGTGTTCTTCGGCGACCATCTGCCGAACCTCGGTCCCGACTATCTGAGCTACCGTGAGCTGGGACTTGACATAGGCAAGAACGAAACGCCGGAGCAGGTGCTCGACTCGTGCAGCGTGCCGTATATCATCTGGGGCAACGACGCATATCTCAAAGGCGACAGCATGGCGGACAGAGCGGAAAAGCTCGATCTGCCGGAGGACGGCAGAATAAGCGCCTGCTTTTTGAGCTCCGCCGTTATGGAGCTTCTCGGCTACGACGGCTGCGACGCTTATACCTCTTTCATGTGTGAGCTTCGCCGTGAGCTGCCCGTCATTAAGTCCGGCATCGTGTGCCGTGCCGACGGCGAGATCACCGATTCGCCGACGCCTCAGGAGCAGGAGCTTATAAATAAGCTGCACTGCTGGCAGTACTACCGCATGATGACGGAAAAAACCTCGTGATGCGGCGCTGTTCCCCCTTGAAAAATATTATGTAACCTGTTATAATCTGATTTGATACCGATTTGTTACCCATGGAGGTCTCGATATGAAAAAAGGATTCAGAATACTCGCAGCGGTGCTTGTGCTGTGCAGCCTCTTGTCCCTGCCCGCCTATGCCGTCACGCCGACGGCGGACATCGGCAGCGGTCTCGGCGTTTTTGAGGACGTTGCGCAGATGACGAGCTACACATTCTCCGATCTCGAAACCGGACACTGGGCGTACTACGGCATCAAGGTCTCCTACGATAAGGGCATACTTCTCGGCTATCAGGACGGCACCTACCGCCCCGAAAACGAGGTCACATGGGGACAGGCGATCGTTATCGCCGCAAGGATCCACGCAGCATATTACGGCAATGCGCTGAACGTTCAGGAGCGCCCAGGCGACTACTGGTACGATCCGTACTACCGCTACTGCGCCGCAATGGACATGATCCCCTCAAGCTGCCCCAAGGGTGTTAACCTTGACCGTGTTGCGATACCCCGCTATGCGCTTGCGTACATATTCAGCCGCACCGTGGACGCAGAGGATATGCCCACGATAAGCGACAGGCAGATAACCGACCTCGACACCATCCCCGCCGAGTACCTTGACTCCGTCAAGCTCATGTACTCCTCCGGCGTCATGAACGGCTGGAAGGATTACAGCTTCGGCGGCAACCGTGTCACCACCCGTGCGCAGATAGCAATGGTCATCGCACGTCTGCTTCAGCCGGCTGACCGTGTGGGTCATGACTCGAAGATAAACTCCGACATGGCGGCGTTTGAGGCAAACCTCGAAAACGACAGTCCCGCAGTTCAGGTCGGCAGCAGCTACTACTGCGTGTATAAGTACTACGAGGACACCTCAACTCAGCTTTACGCACTTTACCGCACCGACGGCAACAACAATCTCAGCCGCATTTACACCTGCAAGTCCGGCGAAAGACTTGACAACCTCAGCCTGTATAAGGGCAAGGTCTACTTCTGCGTCAGCACCATGGGCACCGCCGACGGCAAGCTCATGTGCCTCGATCCGCAGAGCGGAAAAATGACGACGGTCTACACCGGCAACGCCGTCGAAGCCTACTGCTTCTACGACGGCGGCATCTATGCGCTGATGTTCACCGGCTACGCAGAGCAGGTAGCGGATTATAAATTCACCTTCGGAACGATCTCCGGCGGCGAGTTTATCGGTGTACGGGACTTTGACTATAAGGACGTCATGTACTTCCAGCCCTACGGATGGAACGGCTGCATATACTTCAAGCTCACAAGCGAGATAACGCTCAAGAAGCCCGACGGCACCGACGGCGACACCACGCTTGCGGCAAACCTCTGGTGCTACGACATCGCACGGGGCGAATTTATAAAGCTCTCCGACATCAACATCAACACGAGCTTTTTCGACGGTCACGTCATGTACTTCATGGCGTATGACGCCGAGGGCAACTACGATCTGAACCTCTATGCCATGTCGGTGCAGGCTCCGGCGGTCGTCAAGACCGTTGGCACCTTCCCGGCGCAGACGGGCGTCAGGTACAGAAGCATTTACAAGTTTGAGGACACCTTCTACTGCCTCTCGTCCTTTAACCGCAACCTGTACAGCATGGACAAGTCCGGCAGCTCCCGTCTTGCACTCATGTGCGGCGGCGTGTACGACAGCCTTTGCTTTACCGACGACAAGGCGATACTCATCCCGAACACGCTTGCGACGAGCAACGTAAATGAGATAAAGGTCTACAACGCAAAGAGTCTCTCCTCCAGAGCGCTTTACGGCGACTGGATGGGCGAAAGCTGCTACTACAAGGGCGCACGCTTCGTTCCCGATGACGGGCAGCCGTACTACACGTCCGGCGACGAGAGCGTCAGCACGATAAGCGACATCTCCATCACAGTGCCTCAGGCATTCGAGCGAGACGGCGACTTCATCGTCCGTGCAAAGGTCGTAAACAACATGGCGGCGACCATTGACTTCCGTATGTACGTCGTCAAGGTCTACTGCGGCAACGAGCTTGTCGCATACGACGTAAATAAGATGGTCTCCATGGAGATGAAGCAGCACGATATACAGACCTTCACCTTCGTGATAGGCAAGCAGGACGTTCTCGGAAGCATCGACATGACAAGGAACGATATAACGATCGAGATCGTACCGACCTACACGGTGAACGTCGAGGATACGGGCGACAACGTAAAGGAACCCGATCCCGGCGAAATACTCCCTTAAATGAATATTAAAAATAAAAACTCCGAAGCTGGCTTCGGAGTTTTTTTGCATTTTACTTGTCGGCTTCCTTGCCGGGCTTGGATCTGAAGACGTAGAACTTCTGACCGAAGTAATTCGTTGCGGCGAAGAACACGAGTCCGACCACCATGGCGACGTTGTCACGCAGGGATGCGGAGTAGGACGCAAGCAGCAGTCCGCACAGCGGCTTTGCGATGCCGTGGGAGATGATGTAGCAGACTGCGATCTCAAGAACGTAGCGCCAAACGACCTTGGCGTCCCCGCCCTTGTAGCGGAAGGTGTAGTGTTTATTCAGGAAATAGCTAAGCACGCTGCCTAAGAAGTAGTTTGCGACGGTCGACACCCAAAAGTTGAGGTGCAGAAGGTTAAGGCAGATAAGACCGATGCCGTAACCGAACAGCGTATTTATTATGCCGACTATTACGAATTTGATCGTCGTAACGTCAAACAACTTGTGAAAGATCTCTTTCAACATGAACCTCAAGCTCCTCAATTTCCGAATTCAGAACGCAGAGACCGATATACAGCTCTCCGCAGCGAAGGCATATCGCACCTTGGGACAGGGGCGATGCCTTGCTCAGTGCCGCAAGGCCCTCTCCGCTTGCCTTGACGACGGCCTCCTTTTGCACCCACACGGAGCAGAACGCATCGGCGGGGGCGGGAGAGCGGGCGATGCTCTCGCACTCGGCTTCGCTGAAAAAGCGCTTTGCGGTGCTCATGTGAGACGCTGCGTCGGGCGTTTCAAGGTCGGCGCCGACGGGATGGTCCGACACGGCGCAGAGAGCGAAGCTGCCGCTGTGCGAAAGTGAAAAGTACACGGGGTCGCCCTCAAAGTATGGCTTGCCCTTATCCGTGGTCTTGTAGTCCGTTCTGCCGCAGGCAAGCTTTAAAAGAAGCTCGACGGCGAGCGACGCACGCTGCTTTTCCTCACTGCGGCAGCGCAGCGCCTTGCTGCGTCGGGCGGGCGAAACGGCGGCGAGAGCGGACGAAAGCTCAAGCCCGCTCCCGTCGGCGATATACAGTCTTACCTTTGCCATCTCAGGTACGCATGGCGTTTATGGTTCTCGAAATCAGCTCGTCAAGCTCCCAGCCGCACATCTCCGCACCGCGGATGATGACGTCTCTTGAGCAGCCGGCGGCAAACTTCTTGTCCTTGAATTTCTTCTTGACGGACTTGACCTCCATGCCCTCAAGACCCGTGGGGCGCATGAGCGCAACGGCGCCGATGAGTCCCGTAAGCTCGTCCACCGCATAAAGCACCTTTTCCATGTAAAGCTGCGGCTCGACGTCTATGCATATACCGTAGCCGTGACTTATGACGGCGTGGATCATGTCCTCGTCAATGTCAAGCTCATGCAGAAGCTCGTTTGCCTTGACACAGTGCTGCTCCGGGTACAGCTCGAAGTCTATGTCGTGAAGCATACCGACGGCTGCCCAGAAATCGGCTCTTTCGGGGTCAAACTCCTTGGCAAGCTCGCCCATTACCTTGGACACGGTCTCGGCGTGCTGTATGTGGAACGGCTCCTTATTGTAACGTTTTACCAGTTCTTCCGCCTGCTCAGGCGTCGGAATATAGCTCATATGATCACATCCTGACATTAAAAGATAACATATAATAACGCAAACGCTTTCGCATTTCAAGAGGGATAACAATAAAAATCAGACAGCTCGGGAGCTGTCTGACGGTAGCTGCGCTCAGGGCGTTATGACGTTTGAGGGGTTGGGGCTTGCACTCATGTCGGGACTCGGAGTCGTCGGAGTCTCCGTTACGGGTGCGCTGCTGTGCGGTGGGTCCGTTATCATGCCGTCGGAGTCGCTCGAAACCCGCCCACGCTCGGCGTTGCAGGCACAGAATACGCTCACGATAAGGCACAAAACCGCCACTATGATTATTGCTTTTCTCATGTTACACCTCCGTTACCGCATTATTGTTCCCCGAAAATCCGAGGATATGCAATTGAAAAATGAGGATTTGCGTGTTATATTAAAATTTATGGAAGCTTTAAAGAAAAACGAAATATTTACCGCAGAAATATGCGGTTACGGCTCCGACGGCGCAGGTGTCGCACGGATCCTCGGCAGGGCGGTGTTCGTTCCGGGGACGATCGTCGGAGAGATTTGGCGTGTGCGGATAGTCAAGGTGAGCGCCGCTGCGGTCTACGGCAGAGCCGAGGAAGCCGTCTCGCTTTCGCCGGAGCGCATAGCGCCGGAGTGCTGTGCATACCCTCGCTGCGGCGGCTGCACCCTGCGTCACATGAGCTATGAGGAGGAAAAGCGCTTTAAGCTGCGCCGCTTAAACGATGCGCTGACGCACATCGGAAAGCAGAGCGTCACGGCGCAGGAGATCATCGCCGCCGAGAATATTTGCCGCTACCGCAACAAGGGTATATACACCTTTAAGGAGGGCGTAAGCGGCATGGAGTGCGGCTTCTACGCCAAGCGCAGTCATGCGCTCGTGCCGGTGGAGGGCTGCCTCATACAGAACGAAACGGCGGATGCCGTTGCGTCCTCGCTCCTGCGCTTTGCGAGGGAAAACCGCATCCCGGCATACGACGAGGAAAGCGGCAGGGGCGTTCTGCGTCACGTTTTCGTCCGCACGGCGGTGAACGGCTCGGACGCCGTCGCCTGCGTCGTTGCGGCAAAGGGACTCGGCGTAAGGACGCAGAGCATGGTGCAGCGCCTTAAAAACGACTGCCCGAACCTGAGCGGGATCGTGCTTTGCGTGAACAAAAAGCCCGGCAACGTGGTGATAGACGGCGAGCTTTACACGCTGTGGGGCAGTGAGGTCGTGCATGACAGCCTCGGCGGCATTGAGTACGAGGTGTCGGTGCGGTCGTTTTATCAGATAAACCCGCCCCAGGCGGAGCGGCTGTACGAAAAAGCGCTTGAGTATGCCGAGATAGACGGCGGTACGGTGCTTGATATGTACTGCGGCGCAGGGACGATAAGTCTGTACCTTGCGAAAAAGGCGCAGAAGGTCATCGGTGCGGAGATAGTGCCGGAGGCAGTGGAGAACGCACGGCGCAATGCGCAGCGAAACGGTATAGAAAACGCCGAGTTCATATGCGCCGATGCGTCGGACGCAGCAAAGATGATGGCGTCGAGGGGCATCCGCCCCGAAGCGATCGTGACCGATCCGCCGAGGAAGGGTATGGACGAGTCCGCAATACGCACGCTTTCCGGCATGGGAGCCGAGCGCATAGTCTACGTTTCCTGCAACCCCGCAACGCTCTCCAGGGACATCCTGCGCTTTAACGACTGCGGTTACG
>ULUE01063443.1_pt1 | contig 13512 bp, 10 predicted proteins | sample 1958211 | NCBI WGS metagenome assembly ULUE01 (sample SAMEA4835752, study PRJEB28245) | human gut metagenome | biome: gut microbiome; material: fecal sample | place: Denmark | collected 2008 | reverse complement strand
TGACAAAAAACTCAAAGGAGTGTTATTGCTGAATAGTTACAGGGGTTCTTGAAACGGTTAAATATATATAAAATTAACCCATCCTCTGTTTGCTCCATTTGTCCTTTGGACTATTTTCCTTATATTTGCAGCCGCAGAGTCTCCACCTACTAAGGAAGCAACAAGTTCTGAAAAGGGTGGGGAAGCCGAGAGAGACAGAGGCGGTGACGCGCCTCCACACCTGGATTATTAAGACAGAAATAAGAATATTAACTTTAGTGTAACTATGATGAAGAAGACTTTCATGGCATTGGCCTTGACGCTGCTTCCCTTTGGCATGGCCTCCGCACAGGTGCGGATGCTCGTGGTCCCGAAGGATGGCACGGCGCCCAAGAGCTTCAACCTCGATGACATTCGCCGTATCGACTTCCTTGGCGAAACCAACACGTTCTCCATCGCATGCGCCACCGACCGTTGGTCCTACGAGTTTGACAAGGTGCGCTGCTTCAAGTTTGATGGCCTCGTCAATGACATTGCCACAGCCACCAAGCAGGAGTCTGCGGTCAGTATCGCCTACAGAGAAGGGCAGATCTTCGTGAGCGGCTTGGGCAATGCTCAGGCTAACGCCACGATTTACGACCTCAATGGATGCAGCCGCCTCAGTCTGCCCCACTATGATGGTCAGCCCATCGACGTGAGCGCACTGCCCAAGGGTGCCTATATCCTCCGCCTGGGCGACAAAGCATTTAAGTTCTTGAGATAACCATCCCTTCCGCCTCTTTCCAACTTCGGGACCAGGCGGGTCCAAAACATAATACCTAACCAAAGAAACAATGAAGAAATTCTTTACTACCCTTGCTCTCGCGCTGCTCACGCTGGCAGCTTCCGCACAGGAGAATCCCAACCGTGTCATCGTGAAGCAGAAGTACAAGGCCCCCGTCGGCTACCTCGCCGAGCGCATCGACAGCATCTATTTCACGAAGTTGGAGGGCCGCGTCGCTGCCGACGTCAAGTTTCTGAGCTTCTCCAAGGGCAACCTCACCGATACCATCCGCCTCGCTGTCACGAAGACGCCCGAGTGTAAGTCATACAAGATCGCCTGCATGCCCGCCGGCCAGGCCAATTCCTTTGCCAGCGATGCTGCCCTGGAACAATACTTCGACCAGCTCGAAGACTGCCCGACCTTCACCGACGATTTCACCAACGCCACGCTCACGGGTCTGGACATGGAGTTCCAGTCCAATGGCACCTATAGCCTCGTCACCTTGGGCTACGACAAGTACGGCATCGCCTGCGCCTCGTCGCGTGCCGACTTCACCACCCCCAACTCCGACTTGGTGGGCGACCCGAAAGTCCTCTACACCGTCGTGGAGGTGAAGCCCGACAACTTCACCATCTGGTTCCAGCCCAACGGCGACTGCTATGGCTACTACCTCTGCGCCTTCAAGGCTGGTACCGCCGAGGAGCTCTTCGAGAAGTGGAGCAAGGAGGAGGGCTTTGTCAACCTCCAGGATATGATCAAGTCTTGGGGTAGCGATAAGTACACCGACACGCAGATGTACAAGTGGTCTGGTATGGAACCGGGCACCGACTATGAGGTCTATGTCCTTCCCGTTGATGTCAACGAGGCTGACGCTCCCTTCCAGATTATCCCCGTCACCACCACGGAGAGCGGTGGCGAAGGCGAGGCCACGGTCACCATCAAGCTCGGCGACTTTGGCGAGGTCGGTGGCAACTACTTCCAGTATGTATGGTTCACGCCCAACGATGAGGCTACCCTGATGCGCGACTTGGTGCTTGCCAAGAACGATGTCATGACCCAGGACTATTGGGGTAAGGGCGACCTCGAGTTTATCAAGGAGTACCTCAAGAACGACGAGATGCCCGACTACTGGAACCGTTATGGTGAGGACTACTCTCAGTGGGGCGTCTATGCCAATACCGACTACTATGCCTTTGCCATCGCACAGAATGCCAAGGGCGAGTGGGGTCCCCTTGCCACACTGGAGTTCCGCACGCCGGCCTCTGCACCTGGCGCAGCACCTGCCAAGCCTGGCAGACCGTGTGTGCGTCTGGACAAGGTGGTCAATATGCACAGCCATTTCGAGCCGGGCAAGGCCCCCAATGTCATGCCGAAGAGCAGAAAGACTCGTGTCTCCCTCGTAGAAGAGTAATCACTCCTTCGTAAGAGAAACCGTATAGCGGCATCGGGCAAAGGCGCAAGCCTTGGCCGGGTGCCGCTTCCTTATTCCTTATTCCTTATTATATATGCGTATATAGATAAAAAACGTATATTATAGCCATTTGGTGCTTGATGAAATGACCTAAAAGTGTTATTTTGCGAAAAATAGGAAAATAAGTAGCCTATTATTTTTGTTTTTCATTTATTTTGCTTATTTTTGCATCACGGCTTTGGCTCTTATGGAGAATTATACATTCTTTATGGTGAGCGAGGCCGATGGCGGCAAACCCTCGTCGGCGCGCAGCCATAGAAACCGACGCAAAATAGGTATCTGGGTGCAACACTTCCCAGGCCGACCTTGACGCAGCTCCCTGGGGGCACCTTCCCATTCACGGGTTGAATAGACGAAGTTATTATCTTTTTTACATTATTATTATTAACCGGGATGAGGCCAACGGCTTCTTTTCCCCACCTAAGGAAAAAGTAGCTTACACGGACGAATCCCACAAAGAAAATCATTTATGAACAAAGCATTACGATTTGTTTGGTTGTCTTTGTTGACATTGTTCTGCGAAGTAGCTTCCGCGGGGACAGTGGTCTTCGACCCGGCGACCGATGTGAGTAGTGGAACGTCTTTGACAAAGGATGGAGTCACGATTACGATGACATCCGGGACCAGTTCGTTTGCAGCGACCGACTACAACGGCACGCTATCTTATGCCTTTAAGCAGAAAACGTACTTCGAGTTTACGACCGGGGAGTCTGTCAAGATCAATTCCGTTTCCTTTGAGTACCAGTCTGCTGGCGGCTATATTTACGACCGCAATAACAATACGAACAGTACTGAGTTTGAAGGCGGAAAGACCTATACGGTCAAAGGTGAGGGAGCCTCCTCATTGTTGTTCTCCGTCTTTTCAGGCCCCATGTACTTCTCCAAGATCACCGTAGAATGTACGGGTGGTGACGAGCCGGGTGGTGGCGAGGTAGGTACGACCTACTCCATCGACGACTTGATGACCGGTGCTACCGATGTGGCTTCCGCTACGCTGAAGTTCACCGATGCACAGGTGGTCTATGGTGACGGCACCAACTATATCGTTCGCGAGGGTGGCAAGGCCATCGACCTGATGGGCACCTCCCTCTCTCTCGAAAAGGGCGCTACGCTCAATGGTACGGTGACGATGAACGTCACTTACAAGAATGGTTTCTTGAAGGCAGAGGATGTCGCTGGTGTCACCAACGGCAACAATCTGACGCAGACCAACGCCACGGGCGAGAATGTCCCCGTGACGGCTACCATCGATCAGTTGGCCTCCAACTACAAGGGCGACTTGGTTCTGCTGAGCCAGGTCAATATCTATAATGACTCCTATGGCAATTTGGGACAAGGTGCTGCCTACTATGCACGCACAGGTTTCACGAATTTCGCTACGCTTACCAACATAGCTGACTTCTTGGACAAGGTGAGCTCCGACCAGGATGCCACCTACGACATCGTTGCTTGGTATAACGAGCCGGGCGCTGGTGCCATCAAGGCTAAGTTGCAGATTGTGGAGTTCCTTGGTGGCGAGGTGGCTAAGCCCGCCGCGCCGGTCATCAGTGGCAACCAGAACTTCACGGGTAGCACCGAGGTGACGATCACAGCCGAGGAAGGCGCTGCCATCTTCTATACCACCGACGGCACCGTGCCGACGAACTGGGATCCCGCCTATACTGCCCCGTTCACCATCACTGAGACAACGACGGTGAAGGCAGTGGCCCGCGTGAATGACCTCTATAGCGATGTCGCTGAGATGACGTTCACCAAGGAGGAAAGTGGCGTGACGGGCTCTACCATCGCCGATCTGGCCACAACTGCTAAGAGCCAGGACAACGTGACGCTTGTGCTCAACAACGCCAAGGTCGTCTATGCCAAGGACAACAACTACATCCTTCGCGAGGATGGCAAGGCTATTGACCTGCTCAACACCTCTCTCTCGCTGACGCAGGGAACGACGGTGAGCGGCCATGTCCAGGTTAATGTCACCTACACCTCAGGCATCCTCTCTACTTCTGATATCGAGGGTGTGACCACGGATGCCAACCTGACCGCAACGGGCGTGGCTGGCGACATGGATCCCATCGCTTGCACGGTTGGTCAGGTGAAGAATTATCCTGGCGACCTTGTCTATGTCGAGAATCAGGAGGTTTGGAATTACGGCACGACTTGGTACTTCTATGAAGGCGCAAGTAGGACTTCCGTCTATCTCACCAATGCGGCTGACTTCAACATGGTAGCCAACAAGTACTACAATGCTACTCTTTGGTACAAAGAAGTCTCTTATTATGGTGACGTCAATGCGACCATCGTCTCTTGCGAGCGCAACGTCACCTCTCTCAATGCGCCGTTTATTGATGGTACGGAGACCTTCTCCGACAATACGACGGTGACGATCACGGCCGACAATGTCGCTACGATCTACTACACGCTCGACGGTACTGATCCTACGACCGCCTCTACGGTCTATACTGAGCCGTTCACGCTCAGCGAGTCGGCTACGGTGAAGGCTATCGCAGCCTACAAGTCGATTGTCTCTCCTGTTGCCTCCAAGGTGTTCAACAAGGTGGATGCCAATGCGCCGATGACGATCGAGCAGCTTGCTTCTTTCAAGAGCAGCTTCGATCAGGTCACGCTCTCTCTCAACAACGCACTCGTCGTCTATGGCGAGGATGGTAGCTACATCCTCCGCGAGAACGACCGCGCTATTGACGTCCTCAACACGACGCTGCCGCTGACCATCGGCGCTACCGTCTCTGGTACGGTGAAGCTCAAGGTCAACTACGCAGCTGCTCCTGGCAGCTACGCCGCCTACCCGGGTCTTCTGACCACGGCCGACCTTGCCGACGTGACCAACGCCGACAACCTGACCGTCACGCCGGGTGCCACCACCGATCCCAGTCCGCTGGCCATCGACCTGGCGCAGATCCCCAACTATCCTGGCGACTTGCTCAAGGTAACGGATGCCACTGGATGGAACTATGATATCCCGGCGTTCTACAGCTATAGCCCGTTTGTGGAGTTCTTCCTCACCAATGGTGCCGACTATGGTGTCGTCAACTATGGCCACTACAACGCCACGGTTTGGTACAACGATGTCTCCAACAACCGCCTTCAGGGCAAGATCATCAAGTGCAGTAAGGTCATCACTTCTCTCAATGCTCCGCAGATCAGCGGTACGGACAACCGCACCGACTTCGACGAGAGCACCGAGGTGACAATCACGACCGAGGAGGGTGCCAGCATCTACTACACGCTCGACGGTACGGATCCCACGAAGGAATCTACGCTCTACACCGCGCCCTTCACCATCACCAACAGCTGCACGGTGAAGGCTATCGCTACCTACAATGCCATCGTTTCTCCGGTAGGCTCCGTAGAGTTTACGAAGAACGACTACGCGGGCACCAACACGATTTCCGACCTCATCGTCTATGGCGAAAGCAAGGATAGCGTTGTCGTCCACTTCGAGAATGCCAAGGTGGTCTATAGCGAGCAGGGTGACCTGGGCTACCACTACATCATCCGCGACGATGGATTGGCCATCGACCTGATGAACATCACCAAGTTTACTCTCCCGGTGGGTGCTTACAACCTGAAGGGCACCATGGCGCTGAAGGTCACTTACCAGAAGGGCTTGCTGATCGCCGAGGAGCTTGAGAGCACCAACTCTGGCAACATCTCCTTCGTATGGCCGGAGTCCTACGATATGGATCCGATCGAGATCGATCTCATCGACGTGAAGCTCCACAAGGGCGACCTCCTCAACCTCAAGAATGCTGAGATCTGGAGCTACAGAGGCACGACGAGCATCTACACCAACACGCCGAGCTACATCGAGCTGAAGGTGACCAATGCTGAGGACTTCGACCTCGAGAGTGGTTTCTATAACCTCACGATCTGGTACAACGATGCTTCTTCCGACTACTATGCTGGTAAGGTGAAGGTCATCAAGGCCGAGCGTGTTGATAAGCGTCCGGATGCTCCGGTGATCCTCGGCGAGGAGGAGTTTGTGGGCAAGACCACTGTCTCTATCGCTGCTACCGAGGGCCTGAATGTCTATTACACCCTCGACGGTACCGATCCTACCCGTCAGTCTACGGTCTATACCGAACCGTTCGCGATCACCGAGACCACGACGGTCAAGGCTGTCACCGCTTATCTCGACGACTACTCTGACATCGTCACCAAGACCTTCACGAAGGTCGGCGACTTCGAGACCAAGACTATTGCACAGCTCTTCGAGGGCCAGCAGGCTGTCGAGAATGTGACGATCAGTCTCAACAATGCCAAGGTGGTTTACACCGAGAAGCATGACGATGGCACGAAGGTGGCTATCCTCCGCGAGAATGGTCAGGCACTCGACGTCATCTCTGGCGTGCTCGACCTCCCGTTGGGTTCTACCGTCAGTGGTACGTTCTTCGCCAGTGTTGATTTCAACGGTGGTATCTTCACTACCCGCGACGTACAGGGCGAGACCAACAGCTATGAGCTCGAATACACCATGCCGAGCGACGAGGGCTACAACGATCCGATCGAGACGACCGTGGCCGATGTCCACCTCTATCCCGGCGACCTCGTTAGCATCAAGGGTCTCCAGGTGCTGGGCCAGGATGGTCAGTACTACGGATTCACGGAGGACTACAGCTTCGTCAACCTCACCGACAATGATGAGTTGGCCAACACCGTCTCTGGTCAGAAGTACACCGTCCTCGGATGGTTCAACGCTCCGGGTACCGGCTTCGCCGATGGCAACGCTTCTCTGAAGGCTGTTAAGCTCACCGCCCAGGATGCTACGAAGTATCACAACCAGACGATTGCTGAGCTCAACGTCCGCAGAGACCGCGAGGACAACATCCGTCTCGTGCTCGACAATGCGAAGGTGGTCTATGTACGCGCCAATCCTTACTACGGAACGAAGGATATCGCTCTCCGTCAGGATGGCAAGGCTGTCGTTCTCTACAACTCTACGCTGCCGCTTGAACTCAACAGCACCGTCTCTGGTACTGTGAAGCTCGACTTCTATGCCCTCGCTGGCATCCCGCAGCTGCGTGAGATTGATGGTGGTGTCACGACTGCCGACAGTCTGACGATCACGGCTGGTGCTTCTCAGGAGGTTGATCCTGTCGAGGTTACCATGGCCAACTACGACGAGCACAGAGCCGACGTCATCGTTCTCCGCCAGGTGAAGATCGTCTATGGCTCTCAGGCTGCCTACGCTATCGAGAAGGATGGTCAGAAGATCGCCTTCAAGAACGAGAACGAGGATGTCGATGTCGATGCACTCGTCAGCAACGACAACCTCTACGACGTCGTCCTGTGGTACAACGGCTACATCAATGAGGCTCCCGAGATGGAGTTTGTCAAGGCTGTCAAGGTCACCGATGTGGGCATCTATGGTGTGGAAGGCAACTTCGGTAAGGATGGCAACACCTACAACCTCCAGGGTGTGAAGGTGGGCAAGAACTACCGTGGTGTCGTCATCCGCGACGGCAAGAAGTTTACCAAGAAGTAAGTAAACATCTCTCTATAACAAAAGGGTGGGGAACTGATCCCCACCCTTTTTCATGCTTGTCCTCGCTTCCCTTGGTGCGAGGCGCCTTCCCCTTGACGGTTATAGTATCTATTGGGTTATAGCTCTTCCTTCAACTCATTGTATAGGTCCACAGGGCCTAAGTGCCAGTATTTGGTCTTCTCTGTTGACAACTTCTTGTAGAGTTTTGAATGATAGATGCGATGAAGGCTCTCCTGCAGCGTAAAACCATAGTCCTCGTGGAGATATTCCACCAGCCAGCTTATTTTTCCTGGCAAAAGCAGACGGAGGTTGTTTTGGTTTATCTGAAACATATTATTTCTCTATTTTAATTGATTCTATGAAATGTAGCGCAGTCAGTGCTTTTTCTGTGTGAAATAAGTACTGGTCAACCAGTTTGTAGGTTTTGAGCTCACGGATAAGTGTCTCGACACTGATAGCTCCAGTTTCGTATAATCCAAATTGTAGATATACTCTGTCATTGGCTACGGGGCCATACACGATGTCGTAATCGTGGATGAAACCTTTTTGGGTTCTATTCGCCATGACAAAATCCGCCCATTCCTTTGTGGGTTCTGAAAATGTAAGTCTTTTAAGGTCTGTCAGTCTTTCTTCGTTAAACTCATACACGTTGACATAACCACAGGTTGTGTTGTTTTCAATCATACGTCTTTCCACCCATTCTTTAGCTTGTCTTTCCGAGGTGGTTGTATAGAAGCCTTTGCCATAATCGAGCAAACGATTAGGCTGGAGTATCAAAGGGCGTTCTATGACCTCTAAACTTCCGTGATATATCTTCATATCTTTTTCTTTTTTCTGATTTCAATAAATTCGTCAATCTCGGCTATTAACCATTGCCGTCCTTGTGTGTGAAGCGGCTCAAAGCATTCGCTAAGATAGTCTGTCACTCCATATTCGGAGAATAAGTCAAGCACTCGGTCTCCTGTCAGTCCCTTGACAGCTCCGTATTCTTCTATGCAGAATGAAACGAAGAGGGCTATGTCTTTGTCTTTTTTACTCATCAGAGTTCTCCTTATGTGTTGTTTGCGTTTTTGAGATACAAAAATAATAAATTATTGCGATAGTCTGTTATGTAAAGGTATCTTTTTGGTATTTTTAAGGTCGTTTAAGCGTGGAGAAAGCAACTCGCCATTCCCCTTGACGCACCGCCTTGTAGGCTCATCCGAGATTTGATGTGGTGCATGAAGTTATGTCATGAAAGGGATAAGACGATGACAAGCGACTGCACAGACAAGGTTAACATCGATTGGCAACCAGGATCATCCAAGATGAAACTTAATTATGTGTAAATTTTCAGCGTAACCCATCTTATAATGAAGTGAAATGCGTATATTTGCACATTATAATTTGGGTTAAGACGATGACAAAGAATACAATGGCAAATAAACTTCCAAGGAAGTTGACTCAGAAAATGCAAATCGTTGGGGAGCAGATCAGGCTTGCCAGATTGCGTCGCAACCTGAGCATGGCACAAGTTGCAGAAAGAGCAACCTGCTCAGAAGTTACCCTATGCAAAGTGGAGAAGGGATTGCCTACGGTCTCCATCGGAATCTACCTGCGTGTGCTCTATGCGCTTCAGTTGGATGACGACATATTGCTGTTGGCAAAGGATGACCATCTCGGAAGGGCATTGCAGGACATGGGACTGACGAATCGTCAAAGAGCAACTAAAAAAGGATAGAAATGGAGCGTTTATTGGTTTTCGCAGATTTTGACTGGCTTGACAAGCCGGAACTGGTGGGAGAATTGTTCTATGAGAAATTGCGCGGTTCTGATAGTTATGCTTTTCAGTATGATGAGCATTGGCTTAAGGGGCATGCAGAAGTCAAATTTTCAGAGGACATCAACAACTATCCTGGTATGCAATATACACAACCAGGGCAAGATGTCTTTGGATGTTTTTCGGATGCGTTACCAGATCGCTGGGGGCGAACTATGCTCAAAAGAAGAGAACAAATACTGGCTTCTGAAGAAAAAAGAGCGGTCCGTTCTCTTTCCTCTTTCGATTATCTTATGGGCATCGATGACTTTTCGAGAATGGGTGGCTTTAGATTTAAAAAAGAATTGGAAGGGGAATTTATCAATGTCTCAGCTTCGCTCAAGATACCCCCATTGACTGAACTGAAGGATCTTCTACATGCCAGTCGCGAAATAGAGAAATCTGAAGAGGCTAATGTGTTACCTGAAAAAAAATGGATAGCGCAGCTTATACAACCCGGTAGTTCACTGGGTGGCGCGAGACCCAAGGCGAGCGTCTTGGATGAAAAGGGAAATTTATGCATAGCAAAGTTTCCCTCAAGAAAGGACGATTCTGACGCAGGCCTTTGGGAACATTTCTCTCATCTTCTTGCTCAAAAAGCAGGAATCGAGGTTGCTCAAACTAAGGTGTTGGGTGGTTTGGGAAAATACCACACTTTTTTATCCAGACGCTTTGATAGGAAGGACGAGGCAAAGCGAGTCCATTTTGCATCATCCATGTCTCTGTTAGGATTGAAAGATGGAGATAATGCACAAGGTGGTTATGGTTATCTCGACATGGTTGATTTTATCCTCCAAGGTTGTTGTGACGTAGAGCAAAATCTTCAGGAGCTTTACCGAAGGGTTGCTTTCAATATGTGTATTGGCAACTCTGATGACCATTTCAGAAATCATGGCTTCCTGTTGACACAAAAGGGATGGACTCTATCACCTGCTTATGATATGAACCCTACTCTTAATGAGTACCAGAGTCTGCTGGTCAATGAATCTTCCAATAAAGCCGATATCAGCGTTTTGCTGGATTCATGCGAGAGCTATCTGATAAAGAAGGAAATTGCAGCAAATATCATCCAAGAGGTGCAAACGGCTGTAAGCGGTTGGGAGAGTTTGGCAGTTCAACTTCAAATACCGGTAAGAGAAATGGCCTTGTTTAAAGATAGGTTCAAACTTAACCTTTAGTTTTTACGAATAGAAGAAAAACCGTTATTTGCGTCCCGAACGCATCCCGAAGGCATCCCGAACGGTGGAAGGTTTCAGAACTCCTCCGTAGGGGGCGCTTGGATTCTTTCTTTTTAGCTTCCATTGAGTAGGGGAGGTTGCTGTGGCTATCCTTCCATGGATAGTGGGCCGCTTGGGCGTAAAAGGCAAATGAGCCGTGTTGTGTATTATGAATATTCTCTTTTTATTTGAAAAAGGATGCGGTAATTGTAAAAATGCATCTAAAATATGAATTTCTATTAGAAATATTTTTTTATTTTCCAATTTTTACTTAATTTTGCGATGCTTGTGTAGCCTTCTGTGGAGAATAAGCCTGTCCTAAGAGGGTGAAACAACCTACTGTGAGTTTGACCTTGTGGCAAATAGCTCCAGTAGCGAAGATGGAATGAACGCGCGAGATCCTTGACCTCGTGTCGTCGTAGATGAAAAGAGAAATAAAGGCGAAATTATTTTATTATTAACCAGGGATGCCCCGCCATTTTAGAAACCACCCAAGAGGCAAGAATGTCGGAAATCCCATAAAAACAAACAATTATGAACAAAGCATTACGATTTGTGTGGTTGTCTTTGTTGACGCTAATCTGCGGAGTGGCCTCCGCGGGCACAGTAGTATTTGACCCAACCCAAGCGTCTGATGTGACAACTGGAGGAGGGACGACCATTACAAAAAATGGTATTACGCTGACCATAACGCAGCAAAATCAAACGTATCCGTCAAGTTTTGACGCAACAACTAAAGACGGTAAGGTGTGTTATTCAATAAGTCCTAATAGTCAATTTACAATAAGCTCTAATGCTCCTGCTGGAAATATCACTGCGATAACCTTTGAGTTTTTCTGGGATGAGAATCGACAATGTGGCCTTTACGAGTATGCTAGTAATAAATATGGACATTCATTGAGCACTGGTGTGAGATGTGCATTTGCCGATAATGGTTTTTCAAGTGTCCTAATGAAACTTTTTTGGGGCAGTGCCTATATAACAAAGCTTACTGTAGAATATGACGGTGGAGAAGATCCAGACCCAGGTCCCGGTCCTGGTGGTGACGAAGAGCAGACGACAACGATTGCCCAGCTGATGCAGGGGGGTAAATGTCACTTCTGCCAACATAAAGTTTACCAATGCACAGGTTGTTTATGCAGAGGGAAATAATTATATTGTTCGTGAGAACAATCAGGCCATTGATATTATGGGTAGTAGCTTGGCTTTGTCGCAAGGTGATAAGCTGAACGGAACGGTGATGCTCTCTGTTACTTATAAAAATGGCATTTTAACAACTACCGATATATCAGGTTCGACTAATAGTGACAAGTTATAATCTACTCCAAGTGGTTCGACGGACTATGACCCAATACATTGCGCTACTGTGGCAGATATGTTAAAGTATCCTGGTGATTTACTTGTTGTGGAGAACGCATCTTATGATGGTTACAATGGATACTGTGCTGATCGTAAGCGATATTTTACTATTTCAAATGCGACGGAGAAAGGTGTTGAGCCATATCAAAAATATGATATGACGGTTTGGTTTAATAGTGTACTATACACCAACCCAAAAGTAAAAATCGTCAAGTTGGAGCCAGTTATTACGTCTCTTGACGCACCCACAATTTCGGGCGAAACTTCGTTCGAGGAAAGTACGACCGTAACCATCAACTCCGACAAAAACGTCGCCGCTATCTACTATACGACCAATGGTGATGAGCCTACGACCAGCTCTACCCTTTATAAGGGTCCGTTCACTTTGACCGAGACTACAACGGTGAAAGCTATAGCGACTTATAAAACAGTTGTTTCTCCTGTTGCAACCTGCGTTTTCGAAAAGATTGATGCTAATGTGACTAAGACGATAGCTGAGCTTGCTGCGACTCAGAATGACTACCCCATGGTGAAGGTTAGCTTCACTAATGCGCAAGTGGTCTATGCTGATGGCAAGAATTTCATCCTTCGCGAGGATGGCAAGGCGCTTGACGTGATGAATAGCTCACTCAACTTGCAGCAGGGCGCATACTATCAAGGTACGGTAAGGTTGAAGGTGACTTGTGAGAATGGCATCTTGAAGGCCTCCGATGTCGAAGGCAAGACTGACGCCACGGATATTAAGGTTGTTTCTCAGCCAACGACCAAGCCCAATCCTATTGTATGTACGGTAGCAGAAGCGGCTCAGCATCCTGGCGATTTGCTCAAGCTGGAGGGTCACTCCGTGACAGTTTGGTACTCAAGTTATTATGTGTATCAAGAAGTTGGAAATGATTTTGCCTATGTATATTTCTCTAATGGAAAGGACAAAGGGTTACAGAATGGCAAGCAATACGATCTGACGGTATGGTATGACGAATACAATAGTGACCCATGGGCAACGATTGTGGAAGCAACGCCCGCCATTACTCATCTTGATGCACCAACTATTTCAGGCGACGAGGTGTTTATGGAGAGCACGAACGTGACGATTACCTCTGCTGTGGATGTGGACGGTGTTGCTATCTATTACACGTTGGACGGCACAGATCCTACGACGGCATCCCAGCCTTATAATGCGCCATTCCTTCTGACCGAGACGACAACGGTGAAGGCGATTGCAGTTTATAAGTCTATAACGTCTGACGTTGCTTCTTTGAGGTTTGAGAAATTCGATGCTAATGCTCCGAGGACAATTGCTGATCTTGCCAGTATTAAGGCTGACTTGGCAAGTGTGACGGTTAGTTTTGCCAAAGCACAGGTCGTTTATGCTGAAAATAATAATTATATTCAAGTTTCGCAAGTTAATAAAATATAACGTAACTA
>ULUE01096542.1_pt1 | contig 13530 bp, 9 predicted proteins | sample 1958211 | NCBI WGS metagenome assembly ULUE01 (sample SAMEA4835752, study PRJEB28245) | human gut metagenome | biome: gut microbiome; material: fecal sample | place: Denmark | collected 2008 | reverse complement strand
CCTCTGCCGACACCCACGGCGCCGAGGTTGTCGCCAAGGCCCGCGTCAAGGGTGCGAGAGAGAACGCCGTCGAGGGCTATCCCGACCTCTTCGAGACCTGGGGCCCCTACTACCGCAAGCTGCGCGAGGACCCGCACCGCGCCCACCGCACGCTGCTCAAGATCATGTCGATGCTGCAGGACACCAACATCTATTACCGCACGGATGCCGAGACGGCCGAGATCGTACGCCAGTCGAGCGGCCAGTTGCTCCAGCGGTTCTCCATCAATTCGCTCCGCGAGGCCGATGCCGAGTTCATCCGCCACAACATCTCGCCGGGTGGCTGCGCCGACATGCTCTCGCTGACGATTCTCATCAACGCTATCCTCCGATAGGGGCGGGCGCCATTCATATCAAAAACAGATAATAATAATTCTATTAAATAACAAAAAGTCATTTCTATTATGGTTGAACTGATCAAACATGGAGTGTATCTGCTCGACGGCCAGAAGGTGGTTGAGGATACAACGGGTATGCCCTCGGCCGACGAGGCTCGTGAGAACACCATCACCTACGGCATTCTGCGTGCCCATGACGTCAATGGTGGCAAGGGCAAGGAGATGCACATCCGCTTTGATGCGATGATGTCGCACGACATTACGTACGTAGGTATCATTCAGACGGCTCGCGCCAGCGGCCTGACGAAGTTCCCCCTGCCGTACGCCATGACCAACTGCCACAACTCTTTGTGCGCCGTCGGTGGTACCATCAATGAGGACGACCACGTCTTTGGTCTTTCTGCAGCAAAGAAATACGGCGGTATCTACGTACCCGCCAACCAGGCCGTCATTCACCAGTTTGCCCGCGAGGAGATGGTGAAGTGCGGCAATATGATTCTCGGTTCCGATTCCCACACCCGCTATGGCTCTCTGGGCAACATGGGTGTCGGCGAGGGTGGCGGTGAGCTCGTCAAGCAGCTCCTCCGCAACACCTGGGACATCAACGCCCCCGAGGTGGTCCTCGTTTGGCTTGAGGGCACGCCGCGCCACGGTATCGGTCCCCACGACGTCGCCATCTCGCTGGTCAAGGCTGTCTTCGAGAGCGGCTTTGTCAAGAACAAGGTGCTGGAGTTTGCCGGCCCCGGCGTCGCCAACCTCTCTGTCGATTTCCGCAACGGCATCGACGTGATGACTACCGAGACCACCTGTCTGAGCTCTATCTGGGTGACGGACGAGAAGGTTCGCGAGCACTATGAGCTCCACCGTCGTCCCGAGGCCTACAAGGAGCTGCGTCCGGGCAAGGTGGCCTACTACGACAGCATGGTGCGCATCGACCTCTCCAAGCAGGAGTCTATGATCGCCCTGCCTTACCATCCCTCCAACGCTGTCTCCATCCACGAGCTGCAGGCCGATCCCGAGACCGTGCTGCGCCGTGTGGAGGAAGACACGAAGCGCCGCTTCGGCGACAAGGTGCACCCCGACTTGGTGAGCAAGATCCGCAATGGCAAGGTCTATGCCGACCAGGGCATCATCGCCGGCTGCTCCGGTGGTACCTATGAGAACCTCTGCGAGGCTGCCGCCATCCTGCGCGGCCAGTCTGCCGGCAACGACTACTTCTCTTGCTCGGCCTATCCGCAGTCTTCTCCCGTCTATATCGCTGCCAATCGTGCCGGCGTGACGAGCGACCTCATCGAGGCCGGTGTCGTCATCAAGCCCGCCTTCTGCGGTCCGTGCTTCGGTGCTGGCGACGTGCCTTCCAACAACGGTCTGAGCATCCGCCACACCACGCGCAACTTCCCCAACCGCGAGGGTTCCAAGCCGGGCCAGGGCCAGATCTCCATGGTCGCCCTGATGGATGCCCGCAGCATCGCTGCCTCCGCAGCCAATGGTGGTGTCATCACCGCCGCCACCGACATCGACTACGAGGCCGACTACAAGCCCTACAGCTTCGACGACAAGATCTACGAGCATCGCGTCTATAGAGGCTATGGCAAGGCCGACGCCGAGCAGCCGCTCCGCTACGGTCCCAACATCAAGGACTGGCCCGAGATGTACCCGATGCAGGAGAACATGCTGGTCGAGCTGGCTGCCGTCATCCACGACCCCGTCACGACGACCGACGAGCTGATCCCCTCCGGCGAGACTTCCAGCTACCGTTCCAACCCGCTGCGCCTCTCCGAGTTTGCCCTCTCCCGCCGCGTGCCCGAGTATGTCGGCCGCAGCAAGGAGATCCAGCAGCTGGACCGCGACCGTCGCGCCGGCAAGGCCTCTGACCACATCCTCGCCGCCCTCAAGCAGGTCGGCGCCTCTGTGGAGACCACGTCCTTCGGCTCTTGCGTCTTCGCCAACAAGCCCGGCGACGGTTCTGCCCGCGAGCAGGCTGCCTCTTGCCAGAAGGTGCTCGGTGGCGACGCCAACATCTGCTACGAGTATGCCACGAAGCGCTATCGCAGCAACTGCATCAACTGGGGTATCGTGCCCTTCACCATCAGCAAGGACACCGAGTTCCAGTATGAGGTGGGCGACATGGTCTTCGTGTCCGGCATCCGTCAGGCCATCCTCGACGGCAAGGAGGAGATTGACGCTCAGGTCATCACCAAGAACGGCGTGAAGCCCATCCACCTGCTCTTCCAGAACCTCACCGAGGACGAGCGCACCATCCTGGCCGATGGTTGCCTGATCAACTATTACAAGGAGCACAACAAGTAAACAGCAAAAAATATGTTTGTCTGGCCACGGGCGGGGCGGGCCTCTGACGGCCCTCCCGCCACGTGCCTGCACGAAGATATCATCAAAGAATCAATCAATTACTAATAAAAAAGTAAATTCCTACAAAGCAATGGAAAAAATTCAGATGACCACCCCTATCGTTGAGATGGACGGTGATGAGATGACCCGAATTCTGTGGAAGATGATCAAGGACGAGCTGATCCTTCCGTTCGTTGACCTCAAGAGCGAGTACTACGACCTCGGTCTTCCCTATCGTGATCAGACCAACGACCAGGTGACGATCGACGCTGCCAACGCCAACAAGAAGTATGGTGTGGCCGTGAAGTGCGCCACGATCACTCCGAACCACCAGCGCATGGACGAGTACAAGCTCCACCAGATGTGGAAGAGCCCCAACGGCACGATTCGTTCCATCCTCGATGGTACGGTGTTCCGCGCTCCGATCCAGCTGCCGAGCATCAAGCCGCAGGTTCGCTCTTGGGAGAAGCCCATCACCATCGCCCGTCACGCCTATGGCGACGTCTATAAAGGCGTAGAGGTGCGCTGCGAAGAGGCTGGCGTTGCCAAGCTCGTCTTCGAGGGCAAGAGCGGCAAGAAGGAAGAGGTTGTTATCCACGAGTTCGACGGCCCGGGCGTCATCCAGGGCATGCACAACGTCGATAAGTCTATCCGTTCCTTCGCTCACGCTTGCTTCACCTACGCGCTCGACGTCCACCAGGATCTCTGGTTCGCTACCAAGGACACGATCTCCAAGAAGTACGACGCTCAGTTCCGCATCATCTTCAACGAGGTCTATGAGGAGTGCTACAAGGAGAAGTTCGAGCAGGCTGGCCTGGAGTATTTCTACACCCTCATCGACGACGCTGTTGCCCGCGTAGTACGCAGCAAGGGCGGCTTCATCTGGGCTTGCAAGAACTACGATGGCGACGTCATGAGCGACATGGTCTCCACCGCCTTCGGTTCTCTCGCCATGATGACCTCTGTCCTCGTCAGCCCCGATGGCAACTACGAGTACGAGGCTGCCCACGGCACCGTCACCCGCCACTACTACAAGTACCTCGCCGGCGAGGAGACTTCCACCAACCCGATCGCTACGATCTTCGCTTGGAGCGGTGCGCTCCGCAAGCGTGGTGAGAAGGACGGCATCCAGGCTCTCGTCAACTTCGGCGACCAGCTGGAGGGCGCTTGCTTCGACACGATGAACAGCGGTATCGTCACCAAGGACCTCGTCAACCTCATGGAGGGCGTCGAGGCCAAGGCTGTCAACTCGCTCGTCTTCATCCAGACCATCCGCAAGCACCTTGAGGAGCGTCTGAGCAAGTAAAAAGACGATCTATTGGGATTATAATAAAAATCCGACCCGTCACCAAGGGGTGGCGAGGTCGGATTTTTATTTTCTATGCGCTGACTTCTATCGCTTCACGAGGTGGCCGATCACCTGCTGGCGGTTGTGGCCCGCGCGATAGCCGACGTGTATCCAGCAGGCCTTGCCCCCGGAGGCGGTCTCCCAGATGAGCTGGTCAAACGGGAGGTTGTCCATCATCCAGGCGAACCACTCGCGGCCTGTCTTGATGTCGGGGACAAAAATGTCGGCGGCGCAGCCGCGCGTGTGGCCCGAGTTGCTCACGCCCCCTACAGCGGCGTTGAGCCGTGGCGACCGGTAGTCGCTGTTGATGCGGACGGCATGGCCGAGGTGGGCGCGCAGCGGCTCCAGGACGTGGAGGCAGAGCTGCTGAAGGTTGCCGACCGCCGAGAGCGGCGGCGTGTTGTCTATGCGCCGCGTGACGGCGACGAGGGAAGTGGTAAACTCCGTGAGGCAGAAGTGTTCTGATAAGATTATTGACATGTTCTTGATCATTTTTTGTTCTTGAAGATTGTTTTGACGACAGTTTTTTGAAGACTGCGAAAGCCCGTGAGGGGGAAGTGGGAAAGTGAAAACGTAATAATGTAATGTTGTAATGTTGTAGGACAGGCTTACACCATTTCCTGACGATACGTTTTTTTATACACTCCTTTGTCGAGTCTCTCGACCATTCCCTGGCGTTCCCATCGACTGAGCATGGTAAACACCCTTCCTCTCTGGACATCGAATCCTCTCACACTAACGGTGGCGCCATAGGCTTCCTCGGTGGTAAACTGACCGCCCAACTTCTGATAGATCGTGTCATTGCAACCTTTCTTTGTGCGCAGGGAGTCAGACGGGGCGTATGTGGCCGCGCGAAACGCCTCCTCGATACGCTCTCGGAAGAAGTAGATGGCGTTGTCGATCATGTAGTCGGCCAGCACGTCGAAAGTGGCGAGCATCTGCGGCGTCTGCTGGCGCTGCAGCAGGTTCTGCCACAGCGTAGGATCGGCTTTCAGTCGTGTCTCAGCGCCTTGCAGCCCGTGGCGTTGGATGAGCAGCTCGGCCACGCGGCAGAGCATCAGACAGGCCGTCATGCGCATCGCCGTGGGGCAGGTGCGGAAGCGCTGGCGCGCCTTGGTCTTGTCGTCGTTCTCCAGCGTCTCGATGCGGATTCGCTCCAGCCACTGGCGGCCTCGCTTCTCCAGCTTCGGCAGTTCCACGTCGCCGCTCATCAAGGGCAGCAGGTGGGCCACTTGCTGGATCTTCGCCTTGTGTTGCTCCGTCAGATGGTAGGGGCTCTCCGCGAGCGCCGAGAAGGTGTTGTCGGGCGTGCGGGCCACGGCCACACGGCTCTGAAAACCGTCCGTGTAGTTGGTGATGACGCGGTAGAGGGCGTCGGGCGTGCCACACATCACGACGTTCCACAACAGCTTCTCTATGTGGACGTTGACGGCGTCCGCCGATTTCGCCTCGCGGTCGTAGGGTGTGCCGTCGTAGGCCTGGCGCAGCATGACGGAGAAGTCGCACATCGCCGTGCGCCATTTCTGCGCCACGGTGTCGGCCTCGGGCGTAAAAGAAAAAGCGTGCTTGCCCTGGGTGTTGGCCAGTCGGTCGGCAAGGTTGGCCACGGTGTTGTTGAGGGTCAGGTAGCGCACGGGATATTTCGGGTCCTCGGGCTGCTCCTTCTTGTTCTTGGCCGCCCGCTTCCGCGCGCGCCATTCCTCCTCGGTCTCCAAGTAGCCTTTATCGACCATTTTTATCTCGGAGAGCCAAGCGGAGATCACGGGGTCGATACTGCCCTTGCCCGAGGCGAAGTCGCCAGCAATGTAGCTGATGAGGTTGAGCTGCGAGGGGTTGCCGTGGATATCGACGCGCACGCCCGTGGCGAGCATGCCGATGGCCGGCGTGATGGCGAAGATGGCGGGCATGGCGAGGTGCGGGCCCACGGCGCTGATACTCTCCCTCACGCCCTGCGGCATTTTTGGCAGCGCGTCGTAGTAGTAGAGGTCGTCCTGGAGCAGGGCGTCTTCCTCCTCGGCCTCCTCCCGGGCCTCGGCCCTCATGTCCTGTTGCACGGCCGTCAGCACGTCCTTCAGTCGTTTCGGCATCTGCGTCTTCTTCTCGCCCAGGGCCGATCGGATGCAAGCCATTTTCTCCGCCTCGGGAAATCCGTCGTAGCAGGGGATGATGCGGTCCAGCAGCTGCGGGTCGGAGTCGCAGATGTTGCGGAGGTTGACGGCCAACTCGAAGGTCAGCGTGTTGCGGTTGGACCGTATCGGGTGCTCTCCTTCGTTGTAGAAGGCCCACCATTTCTCGATGATGCGATCGTAGGGAATGCCCTTGTAGCACATGGGTTGCTCCTCTGAGGCCGTGGCAGCCGCTGGCTGGGGCTGGTCCGTCTCCGTCTCGGAAGTAGCCTCGGAGGCCGTGGAAGTGGTCTTAGACCCCGTGAATGTAGTCTCTTTGTCCGTGAAGGTGGTCTCCTTGTTCGTGGAAGTAGTCTCCTCGTTCGTGAAAGTAGCCTCCGAGCCCGTGAACGATTCACACTCTGCATTGTCAAAGAGGTCCTCATGGAGGTAGAGCAGGTCCTCGCTGGTGGTGGCAAAGAAAACGCGGGTGATGTCCTTCGCCCCAGCATCATACTCCACGCCTAATAGGTCGGAGGCCCAGCGCAGGTTGGCCTCCTGGTCCATCTCGGGATGGCGGCGGAAGACGACGTGGAGGCCGCCTCCGCGGGCGCTGCGCTCCAGCATGAGCAGGCCCAGCTCGTCCTTCTTCTCAATGGCCGTAGCGGCGACCAGATTCACCTCGTCGGCGCTCAGGTGGTCGATGTCCATGCCGACCGACTTGCTCAGCCGCTTCGCCCCTTTGAGGCACCCGTCCTCCGTGGGCAAGCAAGAGTAGTTGAACTGCACCAGCTTGCGCTTCGCCGCCGAGACGTCGGTCTCGGGCTTCGGATGGCGAATCGTTTCCACCCAGCGCTGCTGCGCCTGGCTGTCGCGATAGCGGCGATAAGCCTCCTCCGTCGCCACGGGCTCCATCATCTTGTGGCCCTGCTGATAAAAAATTACATGTACGCTCATGTCTGTTTCTTCCTCCTTTCTTTTACTTCGTTAGTTGATATTCGAGTAGGGCGTCGATAGCGTCCTGCGCCTCGTCCATGATGGCCTGGGCTATGACCACGTTCTCCGTGCGAAAAAACTTCAAGGTCAGTTGTACTGCGTCGTCCTGGGTCTTGCTGATGCGCCCGTGGGCGAGCTTGCGAATGAGCACGCTGCGGCTCTTCGCTTTCGCCCTTGGCACGAAGTCGAACGTCCCGTCGCTCATCTGCTGGCCTACGCCCGCCTTCCGAAAGCTCTCCACGGCCTGCGGCACGGGCGCGTCGGGCGCAAAAAGGAAATACTTGCGGTCGTCGTAGTAAGCCTGTCCGCCGATCTGTACATGCTGGCAATGGTCGCCATGGTTCTGATTGCTGTTGATGTTCTTATTATTCTTATTCATAGCTGTATAGTTTTTTATCCTCAAATGGAGGGATGCAAACGTTGTATCGTGTTGTTTCGATGCAGCCTGCTGAGTAGGGAAAACAACTAAAACAACTTTTACAACATGTAACAACGCTTCGCGAGGACGAAATTCCTCGATACTGCCTGCTGAGTAGGGAAAACAACTAAAACAACTTTTACAACAAATAACAACGCTTCGCGAGGACAAAACACGCTACGCGTGTATACAATCCTTCTGCAAGGTAAACAACTAAAACAACAGCTTCGCGAGGACAATATTGCAACCAGCTTTCCTGCAAGGGTAACTTGGTTGTAAAATATAGTACAGGTTGTATTTGTTGTCTTTTTTTTTACTTCCATAATTCCTTCATTTTCGGATGGTTCTTTTTGTGCGAGAAGAGACGTGGATTATTGCGCGCTTTACCATGGAATATCCTCCTCGTACTCAACTCAGGTATTTATTACTTTTTTTGTTTGCAAAATTGGCCTTTAGGCCAATCCTATTAATGATAGATTAACGTTTCGATTAACGATGATTAATGTTAAAATAAAACCATCGATTCATGTTCCGATTAGCAATGGTTCATGTTAAAACAAATCACCGATTCAGTCGATGGATGTCCGCCACGAGGATGTCCTGATAGTGGCGTCCCTCATACTCGTTGACCGTGAAGCGGAGGCTGACGGCCACCAGCTCGTCCTGGGAGAAGCGGCAGGTAGCCGCGTTGCCCAGCATCGTGCAGGCATACTGGTCGGCGTACTTTCCGCCGAGCTCCTGCAACAGGATGTTGCACTTCTTCACCTGTCCCGTCTCGCTCTTCTGACTCTGCACAGCGAAGGCCTCGCCCTGCTGCACCACTCTCATGATTTTTGCTTCCATAACGCTCTTCTTACTTTTCTTTTTTACTACAACTCATACTGAGGCTAAACAAAAACCTCCAGACTGTGAAACTGAAATACATACTCATAACGCTCTTTTTACGTCGCGCCTTCTCGCGACCTTTTATTATTATTTTGTTAGCTTGCCATCGTCGGCCTCGCGAGCCTCGAACTGACGGTGCAAAGTTAGGTAAACGCCAAATCCCACGCAAGGATTGGTGGTATTGGTGGTATTAACTTTTTGCCTGGTGGTATTAAGTTTTTCGTTTGGTGGTATTAAGTATGGGTTTTGAAAATTTAACTCCTCTACGTCGCTCAATGCTGTGTGTTTTTTTTGTATATTTTGATAATAACCATCCATTCGGTGGTATTAACTCTCCATTTGGTGGTATTAACTCACCATTTGGTGGTATTAACTTGGGATTTGGTGGTACTAATTTCTCATTTGGTGGTATCAAAATGGGATTTTGGTGGTACTAACTTTTGTACGTCGCTCAGTATCGAGTTTCTTTTGTATTCTATATATGCTTCAACCAATTTTCGAAAATCTTGTCCAAACGCTTTCTTTTTTCTTTGTCGATCATCCTCTTCGGGCCATTGGTTGATGTCGTCGCCCAAGTTTTTCATATTCCTACTAAGTGCGCGATGATCCAAATTGACATCGAAGAGCGCCTTCATGCTCTTGCAGAAAGCTGCAAGATTGTCCTCTATCCATCCTCGCCTCACCAGTTCGCAATAGAAAACGATCCAGTGGGCCTTGGGAATGTCCTCGCGCTGCATCCTGTCTATCAGCGCCAGCACGATGTCGGCGTGATTTTTGATGCCCGAGGCCTTCACCTGTGCTTCGCTGAAACGGGAGCGCAGATCGCGGAAGTCCACGCCGTCGCAGACGCTTTCCACCCGTTGCCTATCGTGGAGCGCGTCGATGTCGGCGCTGACGAGGGCCAAGGTCTGGACAAACCAGAAGAAAGCCTTCACCTTGTCCGGTTCCTTCCTTATTTTAAATACGAGCCTGCCGGCCTTCACCTCGTCTATCACATACTTGCCGTCGCGGTAGTCAAAGACCTCGCGAAAGCAGGCGTACGCCTTGTGGAACCTCGCTGGCTTGGGGCAGTCGCACTCGTCGAAGCTGACCTCCCTCCTATATACCTCCTTTTTCTTTCTGCCCGCGCTGTCCTTGATGCCGTCGAACACATTGGCCTGAAAGAGGTCCTCCATGGCTTCGTCCACGTACTCTCGCAGCGCCTCCACCTCGATATCATCTTCGAGGTGCTGGTCCTTCCATGCCAAAAACGCGTCGTTCACGTCCTGGCAGATAGTCTCCTCGTAGTGGAGCCGCTGGTCATGAAAGATTTCCTTGTAGTAGGCGGCGTCGTGCTTCGCGTTGATGACCCGGTCTATCTCCCGAAGCGCCGTGTGGAACTTTGCCAAAATCCTCCGCAGGACGTTGTCGAGGACCTTGTTGTCGCCGTGCTCTATCGCTTTGGCAAACATGCTGACCATAAGCCGAAATTCCTCGATACCCGCCATAGCACCCATCTCCGACTCCAGACACGATAGCAGTTCCATCATCCGTTGGACGACCGTTCTACACTCCTCCGGACTCGTTGTCATGCCACGGGACGAGGTCCTCGGACAGCTCACCCCCGTCGCGCTCATCGTCCACGTCTCGGGCTTGCTCCACGCTTCGTAATCGACGTCTTGGTCTATGTCGAAGACAAAGTGCTCCCGCAGCTTCTCGATCATGGACTCCGCCCTGCCGCAGATCTTGGTTAGTTCAAAAGAAAGCGAAATTTTGCAATACTTGTTGCATAAGATGCTGCCATTGCCGCAGCAGGCATACGTCGCGCGAAGGTTTTCCAGGGCGCAGAGTTGTTGTGTCTTGCCCTGTCTCATAGCTCCTGCATCTGCTTCGTCCAACACTCCTGCAAAACGGTCCCGCCAGCAGCCCTCAGGCGCCTGAGGTCAGTCTCGACGCTTACTGCTCTTGTTTCTCTACTCTTTAGATCTTTCGGTCTAAAACTACACTTCCCAATGCTTTGTATGACTTTTGTCATTATTAAAAGATTGTTTATTGTTATTAATTCTAAACCCATACCGTAGAGGGTGGGCTTAGAATTAAAAAAATCAAAGGTAAAACTATTTTTTGAAAAAACAACAGAAGTTCGTTGACTTTTTTCTGTTTTGCGGGGAGCAGCCTTTTTTATCAAAGAAACCGTCTTGCCCTTATCTGCGATGCCTGAAAGCCTTATTTCTACGTTATATCTGATTTTTCTGAAAAATAATCTTAAATTTGATGTCCAAAAACCGTGTCTTTCGTCTTTACTTTGTATTTTTGCAAAAGAATTACGAATTTAGGCACGAGAGATATGGTATTGCAGTTTAAAGTAAAGAACTTCCTTTCTATAAGAGAAGAGCAGACGCTGGATTTTACGGCTTCTGCCGACAAAACGTATGAAGACTACGACGTTGTTAAAATAAAAGGTGTTCGCATTTCCAAGTTGGGTGTTGTTTATGGACCCAACGCATCTGGCAAGAGCAACATCCTCAAAGCTTTGGCTTGGTTCATTTTTTATTTGGTTGCAAGTCGTTCCAAGAAACCTGGTACGGGCACTGGGCTGACACCATTCATGATGGATGAGGATAGCCGAAACCAAAACTCATCATTTGAATTGATTTTCTATATTGGTGATGTCAGATATGATTATTCTGTTGTCCTGAACAACCAAAAGATTTATAAGGAAGAACTATTCTTCTACCCCAATAATCGCCGTGCGCTCTTTTATGAGCGTACATGGAATGAGGACAAGGGCAACTCTTCGATTTCTTTCGGACCGTTGCTGAAGTTGTCTGCAACACAGAAACTGTTCATAGAGTCAAATTGCATTTCCAATGCTACGGTACTCACAACTTATAAGAATGCTAATGTTGAAAAGAATGTCGAACTTGACAAAGTCTTCAATTATTTTGAATGTGAGTTTATGCCTTTGCTCAGCAAGAATGATAATCTTGGACAGTTGGCTAACGATGTGGTAAGATTGGATGCTGACAGCAAGAAGTTTATCTGCGAGATGCTTGAAAAGGCTGATTTCAACATTTCCGACATATACATCAAGGAAGAAAAAGGTGAGGTTTCTGAGGAAGCAATGGAGAAGTTCAGAAAGATTGCAAAAATCTTGCATATCCCGGAGCCCCAGGACAAAAACATATCTACAGAAGAGTTGTTCTTCACCCACAAGACACCATTCTATACGGGAAGTCTTTCCAATATGGTGGAGTCGGAAGGTACCAACCGTATGTACGGTTTGTCTGCCCTGCTTTTCACTTTGATAAAAAACAATCAGACATTGTTATGTGATGAATTGGAGAATTCGCTGCATTACGACCTGTTCACCCACGTCATCAAGACTTTCCTTGTCAACTCGGATAGAGCGCAGTTGATCTTCTCCACCCATAGCCTTATGCTCCTTGACGAGGACTTTATCCGCAGGGACATGGTGTATTTTGCCAACAAAAACGAATCGGGCGCAACGGAGATTTATCGTGCCAAGGATTTCGGCCTTCACAAGGAAGTGTCCATCCTCAATGCTTACAGAGCAGGTAAGTTGGGAGCGAAGCCTCAATTGGGAAGTATATTTATTGACGAATAAGAACGGAGGTCAGCATGGAACAGAGGCCGCTTGAATATACCGTCAAAATCTATTGTGAAGGTTTTACGGAATGGTACTATTTTGAATGGCTGCGCACCAACAACCGTTTCAAGTTCTCTATGGAGCCGGACATTCCCAAGAACAGCCGTAGCTCATACAAACAGAACTTGAAACTCATAGACAAGGAACTTCGCAAGAACCCACAAGAACGTGCCGATGCGATATTTCTCGTCATCGACACTGATACCTTGGTCAAGGACAAAGCGCAATACGCCATTTATCAAGAAGCAAAGGAGAAATACAAGAGGCAAGGAGTGATTTTCATCGAGAGTCACCCTTGCATCGAGATTTGGTTTCTTTATCATCTCATGGACAAGTTTGCGCGAACCAACTTCGAGACATACGAGGCTTTGCGTCCTGTCATTGAAAATGTCCTGCCAAAATACGAGAAGACGGCTCGCTATTATCAGAAGAATAGCCTGTTCCGTGAGAGCATATTGAAAAGCCAAACAAACAGGGAAAAGGCAATAGACTTCTCTATCAAGGCATGTAAATACGAGCCTATTGAAAATGAGATTGCCAATTACACAGAAGTTTTCAAGGCTATCTATTTCTTCCGTTTGCTACAAAAGTTTGCAGAAATCAGGTTGCTATTGGCAGAAAAACTACGTACCAATGTTGCCATTCAACCAAGTATTGCAAGTCATAAGTCTTTAACTATCATGCATAACGAAAAAATGATTTGCACATTGAAATATTCGGGTACAATACTCAGATGTATTTTTGTGGATGGACAAACTTTTGACGTTGATGATACTAAACCATTGGATACAGCAGATTCAATAATAGGATATGTTGTAAAAATAATAAAATAACTACGTGTATAATAAGTTGTAGGCCATATAGTCCACATAGTCTATCGTGGCGTCCGTACTGAGTTTCTTACCCGCGCTACTTTGTCGTTTATAGACGACAAAAATGTATCTTTTTTATCGTTTATAGACGACAAAATAGCAACGCTATCTGCCCAAGAGAGGGATTTGCAAGCACAAAAACACCTATAAAGATGGCAAATATCGCCGTTGGGCGTGAGAAAACCCGTATTGTTTGTGGAGACAAGACCCTTCGAGGCTCATCCCGAATACACAGGGTTGTTTCCTATTAAATAGTTATGTGTCAGATAGTTATGCTTTGTTTCGCTTGATTTTCACCTTGTTGAGGACATGGGCTTCTGGGACGCTGAAAACGTGGGTAGATAGTTGTTTTTACTGTTCAAATGGCTGCCGCAGGGCATATTTTAGCTTTGTCGATGCAGTCAAACGCCCCCACAAAGCTAAGCATTTACTTCGGACTGTCTTCCCTCCCCCCTTGGTTTTTTGAGTTGGAACAGAGCAGGAGGAGGGCCTTGGTAACTATTCAGCAATAACACTCCTTTGAGTTTTTTG
>ULUE01093939.1_pt1 | contig 13543 bp, 8 predicted proteins | sample 1958211 | NCBI WGS metagenome assembly ULUE01 (sample SAMEA4835752, study PRJEB28245) | human gut metagenome | biome: gut microbiome; material: fecal sample | place: Denmark | collected 2008 | reverse complement strand
CCGCCGCTGGCCACCAGGCAGAGGAATGGCGGCTCCAGCTGTGGGTGGGTCAGATAGTTGGCTGCAATGTGCCCGCGCAGGTGATGTACCGGCACCAGCGGCTTGCCCGCGCCGTAAGCCAGGCCCTTGGCAAAGTTGACCCCCACCAGCACGGCCCCAATCAGGCCGGGGGCAAAGGTGACGGCCACCGCGTCCACATCCGCAATGGCCATGTTGGCATCCTGCAAAGCCTGCTGCACCGTTGCGCTGATGTATTCCGCATGGCGGCGGCTGGCAATTTCCGGCACAACACCGCCGTAAAGCGCCTGTTCTTTGACGCTGGTAGAAATAACGTTGGAAATTAAATGTTTTCCATCCTCCACAATCGCAGCCGCCGTCTCATCGCAGCTCGATTCGATGCCTAAAATATACATTGTATACCCCCGTGTGAAGTTAGGAGTTAGGAGGGAGGAGTTAGAAGTTAATAGGAACGAAAAGATTTTAGCAACCTTTTATTTTGATCTGCAGGGAACGGTCTTGACCGTTCCGAAACCTTGCTACAGATGCCATGACGGGATTTGCAGCAAGGTTGGCGGGAGCATTGCAATTTCTCATTGCTCATTGCTAATTCCTAATTAACTCCTAACTCCTACTTCCTACCTCCTACCTGTTAATGTGCTTCCAGCCAGGTCTTGCCGGTGCCGACTTCGGCGGTGAGGGGGACGGAATAGGATACCACCTGCTCCATCTCCTCTTTCAGAATACGCTTGACCTGTTCCACTTCGTTTTCCGGCGCTTCCACGATCAGTTCATCGTGTACCTGCAATAGCAGGCGGGCCTGCAGTTTTTCGTCCCGCAGGCGCTGCCAGACATGCACCATGGCCAGCTTAATGATATCCGCCGCGGTGCCCTGGATGGGTGTGTTGCGGGCCATGCGCTCGCCGGAGCTGCGCACCTGGAAGTTGGAGCTTGCCAGCTCCGGCAGCGGGCGGCGGCGGCCAAACAGCGTTTCCACATAGCCCTTCTCTTTGGCGTGTTCAATGCAGTTCTGCATGTAGCCGTCCACTTTCGGGAAGGTATTCAGATACGTTTTCAAGAAAGTATCTGCCTCCTTGACCGAAATGCCGAGGTCCTTGCCCAGAGAGAACGCTCCCTTGCCGTACATGATGCCAAAGTTGATGGCCTTGGCGGAGGTGCGCAGCTCATGGGTGACATCCGATTCCGGGATGTGGTAGATCTTGGCCGCGGTGGCGCGGTGAATGTCTGCCCCGGACAAAAACGCCTGCTGCATGGCTTCATCGCCTGTAATGTGGGCCAGAATGCGCAGTTCGATCTGGGAATAGTCGGCGTCCACCAGCGTTTCGCCGGGGGCGGCCACAAAGTAGCCGCGCAGGCGGCTGCCCAGCTCGGTGCGGATGGGAATGTTCTGCAAATTCGGCTCAGTGGAGCTGATGCGTCCCGTGCGGGCTTCGGTCTGGATAAAGGTGGAATGGATGCGTCCGTCCGGCCCCAGGGCCTTCAGCAGGCCCTCCACATAGGTGGAAAGCAGCTTGGAATAGGTGCGGTACTTCAAAATATCATCCACTGCCGGGCTGTAGGCGCGCAGGCTTTCCAGCGTTTCGGCGTCGGTGGAATAGCCGCGGGCCGTTTTTTTGCGGGGCGGCAGGCCCAGCTTGTCAAACAGGGCTTCGCCCAACTGCTTGGGGCTGTTCAGATTGAACTCGTACCCGACCTCAGCATAAATGTTCTGCAAAATGCCGTTCAGCTCGGCGCGCAGGCTATCGCCGAACTGGCGGATGCCCTCGGCGTCCACCGCAAAGCCGATGCGCTCCATGTCGGCCAGCACGCGGGCCAGAGGCAGCTCCATCGTGGCCAGCAGGTCGTGGCCGCCCTGCTCGTCCAGCTTAGTGGAAAGCACATCCAGCAAGGCGGAAAGCGCCCCGGCATCCGGCGCGGCGGCGCAGGCAAAGGCGGGGGCAGCAGCGTATTCTGCCGCCAGCTGCCCGGCCTGGTAATCACTGGCCGAAGGATTCAGTAGGTAGGCGGCCAGCTTGCCATCAAACACAATGGCCGCGCCAACGCCGCCATGCTCCAGTGCAATGTGGTACAACGGCTTTGCATCAAACACACGCAGCTGCACCCCGGCGGCATCCAGCAGAGAGGGCAGGCGGTCGTTATCCAGCACGTAAACGGAATCCCCCTGCACGGCGTACCAGCTGCCGTCCTTGTTCTGGGCCAGGTCATATCGGCCTTCCGGCGCAAGGGGCAGCAGGTCGGGCTGCACTTCCGGCAGAGTCTCTGCGCTGGCGGCAACCGCTGCCGGGGATTCATCCAGCCCCCAGCGGGCGGTCAGCTTGTGCATTTCCAGCTCAGCCAGCAGCTGGGCTGCGGCAGCCGGGTCCCCGGCAGTGCGGCAGTAGTGCTCCGGCGCAGTTTCGATGGGAGCGTCCTTGCGGATGGTGCCCAGCATGTGGGAAAGCTCGGCCAGCTCCTTGTTGGCTTCCAGCTTTTCCCGCTGTTTGGGTTTGATGGCTTTGTCGTCCAGGTGCTCATACACGCCCTGCAAACTGCCGAACTTCTGCACCAGGGCAAGGGCGGTCTTTTCGCCAATGCCGGGCACGCCGGGAATATTATCGGAAGCATCGCCCATCAGGCTTTTTACTTCGATCAGCTGCGGCGGGGCCACGCCGTATTTTTCCTGGATGGCGGCGGGGTCCATGGGCAGCGTTTCGCGGTTGGTGGCAAGCAGCACCGTGGTGGCATCGTCTACCAGCTGCAGGCTGTCCCGGTCACCGGTCGCCAGCAGGGTGGTGCCCCCGGCGGCCTCGTTGGCGGTGGCCAGCGTGCCCAGGATATCGTCCGCTTCCCAGCCGGGCTTGCTGACCTGCACAAAGCCAAGATCGGTCAGCAGCTGCTTTAATACCGGCATCTGCTCCGCCAGCTCCTGCGGCATACCGTGGCGGGTGGCCTTGTAGCCGTCATAGGCGGTATGGCGGAAGGTGGGGGCTTTTTCGTCCCAGGCAATGGCCACAGCGTCCGGGTGGTGGGCGGAAAGCAGGTTGAGCAGGATATTCTGGAAGCCGAAAATGGCGTTGGTGTAGCGCCCATCCTTGGTTGTCAGCAGCTTGATACCGAAGTAAGCCCGGTTCACCAGACTGTTGCCATCCAAAACCAGCAGTTTCATACAGGAACCTCCGAAAAAACGAAACACATCGATCGCAATAATAAAAATAGTATATCACAAATTGCACTGGTGTGGGGAGTGTGGTAAAATAATATTTTAGCTGAAGCAAAAACAAAGTTGGGAGAGAGTTAGGAGTTAGGAGGCAGGAGGTAGGAGTTAGGAAGTAGGAGTTAGGAGTTATTGGTGTGCGCTGGCGCGCACAATTTTGAATGTTATGGCAACACCGCACAATTCTCGCCTTGCGGCTTAAGCACCGCTCCGGCAGCTGCGGCACGGCATCTGCGTTGCCAAAATGCTCGATAAGACATCCAGTATTATCTGCGCTTTTGGCTTGGCATCTGCCGCACCTCGCTCGCCGTATCGGCACTTAGAATTATGCGGTATTGCCTTAGGTTTTATTGTTTTACCCCAAAAATTCAAAACGCGGCGCAAGCCGCACCTTTAACTCCTCACTCCTAACTCCTCACTCCTAACTCCTCGCTCTTCACTCCTGCCTATCAAAAATATGCAATTACGCAATCTAACCATTCCATATGCACAGCCTGCGGTGTTTGCGCCGATGGCGGGGTTTACGGATGCGGCGTGCCGGCACCTGATGGCGGACCATGGCGCGGCGTGGACGGTAAGCGAGATGGCCAGCGCCAAGGCCATTACCTTTGGCGATGACAAAAGCGTGCGCCTGCTGCGGGACAAGGCCCCCCACGGCATTTATGCCGTGCAGCTGTTTGGGGCCGAGCCCGAAACGATGGCGCAGGCGATCCGGATCATTCAGGAAAAAGGCGTGCAGTTTGATATTCTGGACATCAACATGGGTTGCCCGGCCCCCAAGATCACATCCAGCGGTGCAGGCAGCAAACTGATGCAGGACCCGGAGCTGTGCGGCCGCATGGTGGCCGCTGCCCGCGGAGCCCTGGGGCCGGATAAGCCTCTGACCGTTAAAATGCGCATTGGCTGGGATGCCGAGCAGCTGACCGGCGTTGCCGTGGCCCGGCAGTGTGAAGCAAACGGTGCAGACCTGATCGCCGTGCATGGCCGCACGCGGGAGCAGATGTACATCCCGCCCATTGATGTGGATGCCATCACGGAGATCCGCAAAGCGGTCGGCATTCCGGTGCTGGCAAACGGCGATATCACCACGGCGGAAGACGCAAAGCAGATTTTGGAGCAAACCGGCTGCGCGGGCGTGATGATCGGCCGCGGCGCGCTGGGCGACCCCTGGCTGTTTGAGCGCATCAACGCCGTATTGACTGGCCAGCCGGAGCCCGGCGAACCCAGCCTGAACGCCCGGATGAGCGCCCTGCGCGCCCAAATCTACGAAATGTGCGAAGAAAAAGGCGAATGGACCGCTATGCCCCAGGCCCGCGGCCAGGCCATGCACTATATGAAAGGTCTGAAAGGCGCCGCGTCCCTGCGCCGTTATTGTTCCATGCTGGAGCATTTTACCGATGTGGACAAGCTGATTGAGGCGGTATATAAGCTCCAAGGGTAGTTAGGAGTTAGGAAGTAGGAGTTAGGAGTTTATGGTGTGCGCTGACGCGCACGATTTTGAATATGAACCTTTTCTTATTTTCAAATTTTCGAAAATGCGGCGCAAGCCGCACCTTCAACTCCTAACTCCTCACTCCTACCTCCTAACTATTTACTTACTTTTTCGTTAGCTCATCCAGGTTCTGCGTATAGCACGGCAGCATGTGCTCAATGAAATAATCGGCTTCGGGGCTGTGCATGGCGGCCAGATCGGCTTTTTGCTGGGCGAGAGCGGCGGTGAACTCGCGGTTGCCGCTTTCCACCTCCTCCATGCACTTGATCAGGGCCGAAAGCCGGTCTGCGGCTTTCAGCAGCTTGCGCTCGGCATCGTTCAGCACACTGCCGGTCAGGTAGCTGCCTTCGATCTCATGCAGCTCCGGCGGCAGCAGATCCGCCATGGCAAGGGCGCTTTCCCGTTCCACGGCTTTGTAGGCGGTGCGCAGGGCTTCGTTCTTGTATTTGACCGGGGTAGGCATATCGCCGGTCAAAATTTCCGGCGCATCGTGGTACAGCGCCGCGGCGGCCACGGTGTCGGGGCGGATATCGGCCCCGGTGTGGGTGATGTTCCGGGCGATCAGGCAAAGCGCATGGGCCAGCAGGGCGGTATCCGCCGTGTGCTCACTCAGGCTTTCCTGCCGCATGCAGCGCATCAGCGCCCACCGCGTAATATACTTCATGCGCCCCAAAAGAGCGTGAAAAGGGTATAGAGACAAAACAAAGCACCTCACTCTTGAAAAAATTAGGGCAATACCGCATAATTCTAAGTGCCGATACGGCGAGCGAGGTGCGGCAGCTGCTAAGCCAAAAGCGCAGATAATACTTTGTGTATTATCGAGCATTTTGGCAACGCAGATGCCGTGCCGCAGCCGCCGGAGCGGTGCTTAAGCCGCTAGGCGGGAATTGTGCGGTGTTGCCTTAGGAATTAGTAATTAGGAATGAGAAATTAAATGGTGGGCAATGGGACAGACCTTTTGCTAAAATACGAGGAGCCAAAGAATGGCAGATAATTGCTCATTGCTAATTCCTCATTTCTAATCTCTAATTATAAAGTATATCACATCCCTTCAAAGGAGGGAATTGAATTGAAGATTGGCGGCAAGCTTTTGGAGCGCAAAACAGGCGGGCGGTCACGGTATTGGCAGGTGTTCTGGCTTTGCTTTGCGGTGGCGGCGGCGCTGTTTTTGCCCCACTGCATCATTGATGGCATGAACGGCGACTTTTTCCACTACGCCGGGGACTTTAACGACCAGCAGATTTCCTTTTATTCCTATGCCAACAATTTTGTTAAGCAGGGGGGCAGTTTCAGCTGGGCAACGGACCTGGGCAGCGGGTTTGTGAACTCCTACAGCTTTTATCTGTGCGGCAGCCCGTTTTTCTGGCTCACCCTGCTGCTGCCCTATCGGTGGACGCCCTGGGCCATGGTGCCAATGCTCTGCCTTAAATTTGCTGTGGCGGGCGGCGGGGCTTACCTGTGGATGCGCCGCTGGGTAAAAGACGAGCGCTGGAGCATGGTGGGCGCGTGTCTGTATGCGTTCTCCGGCTTTACGGTATACAACGTGTTCTTTAACCACTTTTTGGACGTTGTGGCGCTGTTCCCCTACATGCTCAAAGCGCTGGATGACGCCGTGCTGGACCGCAGGCACGGTGCATTCCCGTTTTGGGTTGCGGTCAACCTGCTCAACAACTATTTCTTTTTTGCCGGGCAGGCCGTGTTTTTGATTATTTATTTTGTCTGCATGGTGGCGGGCGGCCGGTACAAGCTGAACCTACGCCTGTTTGGGGCGCTGGCGTTCCAGACGGTGCTGGGCTGCTGCATGGGCTGTGCGCTGCTGGTTCCGGCGGCACTTTCGCTGGTGCAGAACCCGCGTACAATCGATCCATTCAATGGGTACGGCTACCTTGTATACGGCAGCGCCCAGCAGTACCTTGCCATTTTTTACAGCGCTTTTTTGATGCCGGATGCCCCCTACCTGAAAGACCTATTCCAGGAGGGCATCTTAAAGCACACCAGCATGACCGTCTACCTGCCGGTGGTGGGCATTGCGGGCGGGCTGGTGTTCTGCCGCGTGCGGCGGCGCCACCCCTTTGCGCGCATCATGAAAGTGTGCCTTATCTGCGCCTTTGTGCCGGTGCTGAACAGCATGTTCTATGCCTTCAATTCCAGCTATTATGCGCGCTGGTATTATATGCCGGTTTTGGTGCTCTGCGCCGCCACGGCTATGACGCTGCAAAAAGCCAACCTGTGCGAAACCGAGTACCGCCGCGCGCTGGGCCTTGTGGCGCTGTGTACCTTGAGCAGCATTACCTTTGCGCTGGTGCCCAATGAAAAAGACGGCACCACCACCATTGGCGTGGTGGAGGAACCGCTGCGCTACTGGGGCATTTTGCTGGTCAGCATGTTGGGCGTGGGGCTGTTCTGGCTGCTGCTGCATTACCGCAGGCAGCTGGCGGCACGGTTCCCGGCGGCGGTGCTGGCCGTGGTGCTGGGGTTCAGCTTTGTGTATGGGCAGGTACACCTTTCCATCACCAAATACGGCCAGTGGTACCACGATGCGGACTATGTGCAGCAGACCTGGCGCGAAGCCCCGGAGCTGAACGCCGTTCTGCCGGACGATGTCTTTTACCGGCTGGACGCTTACGACAGTTATAACAACCTTGGTCTGTGGCTGGACAAAAGCTGCATCCAGTTCTTTAACTCAACGGTAGCACCCAGCATTCTGGAATTTTACCCTACGGTGGGCGTTAAGCGGGATGTGAACTCCAAGCCGGAAGCCAGCCTGTATGCCCTGCGCGGTCTGCTGAGCGTGCGGTATACCCTTGTGCCGAAAGAAAAAGTTGAGGATTGGGAAAAAGAAAAGCTGGAAGGCTGGAACCTTGTTTCAAGCACCACAAGCTACCTGATTTACGAGAACGAGAACTGGGTGCCGATGGGCTTTACCTATGATTCCTATATTACGGAAGAGGACTTTGAAACGGTGAGCGATACCAACGCGGGCAATGTACTGATGAAAGCCCTGCTGCTGACCGATGAACAGGTGGAACGGTACGGCCAGATGATGCAGAACCTGACGGATGATGAGAAAAATAACATCAGCTATGAGGATTATGTGCAGGACTGTACGGCCCGGCGGGAAAGCGCTGTGACAAGCTTTACCGCAACGCGCACCGGCTTTACCGCGCAGGCGGATCTGGAAGCCGAAAATCTGGTACTGTTCAGCGTGCCCTATGACGATGGTTTTACCGCAACCGTGAACGGTGTGCCGGCGGAGGTGGAGAAAGTGGACAACGGCCTGATGGCGGTTGCAGCCCCGGCGGGCCACAGCGAGATCGTGTTCACCTACCACACGGCCGGTCTGCGGCAGAGCGTTGCCGTTAGCGCCGGCGCTATTGTGGTGTATGCCGTGTGGGTGGCAGTATTGCACCGGAAAAAGCGCCGGGAAGAGAGCAGTGTGGGGTAAATGATGCCCCGCCAAACCGTTGGGAGTGTGCACGGTCAAATTTAGGGCAACACCGCATAATTCCCGCCTTACGGCTTAAGCACCGCTCCGGCGGCTGCGGTACGGCATCTGCGTTGCCAAAATGCTCGATAATGTCGGGTTGCGGTACCCGCATCGTGCTTCGGGGGCAAAAGCCCCTCGCACTCTGCGACCGCTGCCCCTGCTTCGGTTCGCTGTTTCCGCCACTGGCGGCGCTCACCTTTGCAGCATCCAGTATTATCTGCGCTTTTGGCTTAGCATCTGCCGTACCTCGCTCGCCGTATCGGCACTTAGAATTATGCGGTATTGCCTTAGGATGTAGTCGGGGGCGGAAAATTGCGTTTTATCCCGATAGAGACCGTAGGGGCGCACATTGTGCACACGCGGGTGTGTGGCATATGATGGGGTGATATACCCGGATACAGCCCGATATGTGGAATCATGGCACAACACCCCGCCGGTGCCAACACCTGACCTGTGATTGCATTCCCCTTTGCGGGCCGATGGCGAGCATCGGTCCCTACGGATCGCTTGCAACGTTTGCAACAAATGGCAAGGTTTCTCCCCGGCGGGATGAGGACATCCCGCCTTACAGCTGATTTTTAACTATCTACTATAATTTATATATTAAAGTTTTTTCGCCGAAGCCTTTTTTTCAAAAAAGGCTGGAAAATCCCGCGTGGAAAATTCCTCGTAAAACAGAAAGTGAGAACAAAGATGCCGAACCATGCCGAACAGCTGGCGCAGGAACTGAACCTGAGCCTGAAAAACGTACAGGGTGCCATTGACCTGATCGATGCCGGGAACACCATCCCATTTATTGCCCGCTACCGCAAAGAAGCTACCGGCTCTATGGATGACCAGGTGCTGCGCAACTTGGGCGACCGCCTGGAATACCTGCGCGGATTGGATAAGCGTAAAGAAGAAGTGACCGGCTCCATTGAAGCGCAGAACGCCATGACGCCGGAACTGCAGGCCGCTTTGGCTGGTGCCAAAACACTGGCCGAGGTGGAGGATATCTATCGTCCGTATAAGCCCAAGCGCAAGACCCGCGCCAGCATCGCCCGCGCTCGCGGCCTGCAGCCGCTGGCCGATGCTACCTTGAAGCAGGATGCTAACTTTGACCCGCAGACAGCCGCCAACGACTACCTGAACGAGGAAGTCCCCGATGCAGCAGCCGCTCTGGCCGGGGCACAAGATATCATTGCCGAAACCATCAGCGATGACGCTCACTGCCGCGCCGAGCTGCGCCGCTACTACCATGCGTTCGGCATGGTCAAAAGCGTAAAAGCTAAGGACGAAGACAGCGTATACACCCAGTATTATGATTATACCGAGCCTGTCGCCAAAATCCCTGGCCACCGTATTCTGGCCCTGGACCGCGGCGAGCGGGAAGGCTTTTTGAAGGTGAGCATTGCCGTGGAAGCCGAGCGCGCCGGGGGCATTGTGGCCTGGATGTTCGCCCGCAAAAAGACCGGCGGCGCCAGCGCTGCCATTGTGGAAGCCGCGGCACTGGATGCCTACAGCCGCCTGATCCACCCCAGCCTGGAAAACGAACTGCGCGCCGAACTGACCGCCAAGGCCGCCGAGGGTGCCATCACTGTGTTTGGCGAGAATCTGCGCCAGCTGCTGCTGCAGCCGCCCATCCGCGGCAAAACCGTGATGGGCCTGGACCCCGGCTACCGCATGGGCTGCAAGGTTGCCGTGGTGGACCCCACCGGCAAGGTGCTGGATACCAACGTGGTATACCCGGTGCCGGAATTCAAGCGGGTGGATCAGGCCAAGAAAACCATCAAGAGCATGGTGCTGAAAAACGAGGTGGAGGTCATGGCCATCGGCAACGGCACCGCCGGGCATGAAACCGAGGAGTTTGCCGCCGCCGTAATCCGTGAACTGGCCGAGGAAAAGGGGCTGCACCTGCAATATATGGTCGTCAGTGAAGCCGGTGCTTCGGTGTATTCGGCGTCCAAGCTGGCGGCGGAGGAGTTCCCGCAGTATGATGTCAACCTGCGCAGCGCGGTTTCCATTGCGCGCCGCTTGCAGGACCCGCTGGCCGAACTGGTTAAAATTGACCCCAAGGCCGTGGGCGTGGGCCAGTACCAGCATGATATGCCCCAGAAGCGCCTGAACGAAACGCTGGACGGTGTGGTGGAAGACTGCGTGAACAGCGTTGGCGTGGATCTGAACACGGCGTCCGCCCCGCTGCTGGCCCGTGTGGCCGGCATTACCAACGCTACCGCTAAAAATATTGTGGCTTGGCGTGAGGAGGAGGGCGCGTTTACCTCCCGTGCACAGCTGAAAAAGGTCAAGGGCCTTGGCCCCAAGGCATTTGAACAGTGCGCAGGCTTTTTGCGCCTGCCGGGTGCCAAAAACCCGCTGGATGCAACCGCCGTCCACCCCGAAAGCTACCCCGCCGCCAAGGGCCTGCTGGAAGCCTGCGGCTGTGACGCCAAAGAGATCGGCACGGACGCGATGCAGAGCCTGCCGGTACGGGTGAAGAGCCGCGGCACCAAAGCCCTGTGCGAAGCACTTGGCGTGGGCGAACCCACCCTGATGGATATTGTGTCCGAGCTGTGCAAGCCGGGGCGCGATGTGCGCGACAGCCTGCCCAAACCCCTGCTGCGCAGCGATGTGATGGGGCTGGAGGACCTGAAGCCTGGCATGGAGCTGAAAGGTACCGTGCGCAATGTGATTGACTTTGGCGCATTTGTAGATATCGGCGTGCATCAGGATGGACTGGTGCATGTTTCCCAGATCAGTGATAAGTTTATCAAGAACCCGAGAGATGCGCTGAAAGTGGGCGATGTGGTGCAGGTCAAGGTACTGAGCGTGGATACAGCCAAAAAACGCATTGCCCTGACCATGAAAGGCGTGCCCCAGAGCTGAAAACCTGGCCGAAAACCGCAAAAATCAGCACTTTTCGGCAGAGCATGGAATTATGTTGCCGGAAGGAAAAGCCAAATGGACAGTTTGAATGTGCAACCTGCCAAAACAGGAACAAAAACCGTTAAAATATAGAGCTGAAAAGACAAAAACTGGAGTCAGAAAAGTCAAAAAATAAAGAAAATTCGTGAATAAAGCGAAAAAACTTTGGCAGCCTGTACAAAGCGGAACATGAACAAATTTGTCTTTTGTGCATCCCGATGAAAAAATGGCAACAATGAATCTAACATAGGTACGCCGGATAGAATTATGCTATAATGCAGCTGTAAGGGAAAGGAAATGTGGGTTCCGCCCTTACCGCGCAGGCATGATAGCCTGTGCCGGGTTTTATTTATGGAGGTCATTATTATGGTAAGACAAGTCAAGGTTTCCAACTTCGCAGAAGTACAGGGAATCGTGTCTGCCGCTGCCAAGTGCTACAATGAGGTCGGCGTGCATGACATGAAGGGCAGCATTGCTGATGCAAAGAGCATTCTCGGTATGATGAGTCTGGACTACAGCCATCCGGTCAAGATCGTCTGTGAGGACGAACATGACCTGGACTGTGTGATCCAGGCACTGCGCCAGTAAATTCAGCTGCCCGGCGGGCTGGCTTTCAGCCCCGGAGACAGGAATAAGGAAAAACAGAACAGGGCGGTTGGCCATTTTGGGCCGGCTGCCCTGTTTTTTTGTTGCTTGGCGGGCGATTTTGCCCCCACACCGTGCTTGCAATGGGCGGTCAAACGCGGTATAATGTTTTTACATTGCCATTTGCGGGTGGTGCCCGCGCGGCAAATTGAAAGTATAGTAAGGAGACCCCACAACATGAAACAAAAATTCATCAGTCTGGCTCTGGCAGTCATGCTGCTGCTGGGCGTAACGGGCTGTGCCATGTCCACCCCGGCCAGCGTGGGCAGCGTTGGCGGCGTTGATATCCCGGCCGGCATCTACCTGCTGGCCCAGTATAACGCCTACAACACCGCTTCCGGCGCAGCAAAGCTTGCCACCGGCGAAACCGCCAGCAACGTGAAAGCCGTGCTGAAAGCTGAGTGCACCGGCACCATTAACGGCGAGGAAGTTACCACCGACGGCGCAGATTACGTTGCCCGCCTGACCCTGCGCAGCCTGCAGTATTACGCAGCTGTGGAAAAGAAGTTTGACGAGCTGGGCGGCACACTGGACGAAGCCGCTACCGCCGAAGCCGCCAAGACCGCCGATACCCAGTGGGAGAATAACAGCGATCTGTACGCAGCAAACGGCATTTCCAAGGCAACCTTGGAAAAGTACCAGCTGAACAGCAAAAAGGCAGATGCCTGCCTGAAGCTGATCTACGGCGAAAACGGCAGCAGCCCGGTCACCGAGCAGGAATATGCCGATTACATCAATAACGATTGCTACTACCTGGAGCTGGTCCAGCTGCCGCTATTTGACCAGAGCACGTATACCTTTGCCAGCGACGACCAGAAAGCCGAGATTGAAGCCCTGGCCAACCAGTGCCGTGATGACTTGGCCGCGGCTACCAACGAATCTGCCCTGTACAGTGCTGCAATGACCTATGTGCCGCAGGCCTTTACCGCACTGGGCAGCAGCGTGGAAGCAACCCAGGCACTGTATTACACCGGCAGCGGTCTGTTTACGCCTTCGGATCTGTCCAGCTACAACACCAATGACGGCGGCAACAACATTACCGATGCGGTAAAAGCAGCCGGTACCGGCAACTGGACGGTGGCCGACCTTGGCATGAGCTACATGATCGTGCGCAGCCTGGACCCCATGGGGCAGGGCACGGTGGATGATTTTGTGAGCCGCTATAATCTGCTGGACGCTATGAAGAGCGATGCTTTGCAGGACGAGTTCTATGCAGAGGGCGCCGAGATGGAAAATAACCTTTCCGCCAGCGTGATGAAGACCTACAGCGCATCCAAAATCAAAAAGACCGTAAAGTAATCATCGGGCACCAAAGCCGGAGCAGTGCGGGTTCAAAACCGGCACGCCCCGGCTTTTTTGATTTTACAGAACAGCCAAAGATGTAAAAAAGGGGGAACACTTACATGAAGCAAACAAACATGCGTATGCTGGCATTGTGTGCGGCGCTTTGCCTGTGTGTGGCAACAGCAGCGCCCGCCTATGCGGAAAGCACCCGTCAGACCCCACGGACCAGCTTTGTGGAAACGCTGCTGGACATCCCGGTGCTGGGGGATATTCTGCGGTTTTTCAGCGGGGAGGAACCTTTGAGTCAGGCGGCAACGGCGGAAACCGCAACGGGTGAAACCGCTACGCCGGAAACCTCTACCCCGGAAACTGCCCCCACGGCCACCCCGGAAACGGCAACCCCGACCCCGGCCCCCACGCCGGGCGGTTCCTCCACACCGGAAAGTGCGGCAACGCTGCCGCCCACCGGTACCCCGCAGGTGTACCCCGCGCCGGATATTGTGGTGATGCCTACAGCCACCCC
>ULUE01071167.1_pt1 | contig 13722 bp, 14 predicted proteins | sample 1958211 | NCBI WGS metagenome assembly ULUE01 (sample SAMEA4835752, study PRJEB28245) | human gut metagenome | biome: gut microbiome; material: fecal sample | place: Denmark | collected 2008 | reverse complement strand
ATACAGTTATATTCCTTCTTTTCGACTGGTGTACTATTATATAATTATGTACTTATATAATTATATAAATATGTATAACCGCATATCGCACCCGCACCCAAGCTGCCGTCTCATTGCCTGCCGCAGAACGGCCTTCGGGTTGCAACAGCCTCCGGACATTATCGGCAGAACTACTCTCCTGTGACGGAATCGTCTTCGCCTTTCTTTTTCCGCTTGCCCAACGGGCCGCTGAATTTTCCCCGATTCAGTTTCACCCCGTATTTATTAAGTATGCGGAATACCGAACTGCGGCTTGAGAATCCGCTGACAGCGAAAATGTCATCGATCGAATGGCCGTTGTTGTACATATCCACGATGGTTTTCTCCCGCTCGGTCTTTGATAAGTTCAGCACCTTTTTCTTGGGAGAACGGATATTCATCTGCAGGTGCATGACGTGGGCGGAAGCTTTACGCAGCGCAGCCGTCTCTTCGGGTAATGCCCCGAATATTTCCAGCACCTGCGCGACTGTCGTTTCCGGGAACATTTCTCCCCGTGAGTCGATCTTGTCGTGAATGGAAACGATTCGCACCACCTTTATCCGGCAAAACTCGATGAATGAAGCCAACTCACGTACTCCACGCACGGCATTGCTGAATTTGGTTACGACGACTTCATCGCCCCTCTCAAGGCTTGCCATGAGCTGTTTCCACTGTGGCCGAAGCGTCTCGTGCTCGACCTGTTCTTCCACTATCTGTATGCACCCGTATTGCTGCATCCACGCCTTGTCAGCGTCGAACGCATCATAATGATTAGCCTTGAATATGTAACCGACCTTTGCCATGTTTCTGTACGCAGTTCATAAAACATTTGCAAAAGTAAAAGTTTTATTTGAATTAAAATCATACTTTGCCCGAAATCTTTATGAAATCATACTCGATATTTTCTTTTTCTTTCTTTTGTTTTCATTGAAAATCATATCGTTAAGTATGATATTAAAATTTGCATAAAATATGATTTTGAGTTGCATTTATCTTGAAAAGAATAATTAGTTTTGCGACACTTAAAACAGAAAACAGATGATTGAAAACATAAAATCATACTCAAATCCGGTCGTTTATGTTGCCAGAATCTCTGCCGCTTCACTGGCCGTTATCATACTTACATCATGCAGCGAACGGAACGGCAGACTACAGTCAGTCCCCGCATACGATCCTGCCGGTACATACCGGGAATACCTGTCCGAAATACGAAAGTCGGACGACCTTTCTTTCGAGGAACTGGCACTGCGGCTCAAGGAGTGGCAGACGGTACGGGATTCCGTATTCGCACATATCCGGCAGGACACGACCCGGCAAGTCCATACCGACACACGCAAGACATGTATTCTGCTGCATGACTCCATATGTGCGGAATTTTCCCGGCTGGTCCTTTCGCAGCCGCGCACCTACAAGGAGCTGCTGGCCCTGAAAGAACGGCTTTCTCCCTATGACGCAGACGAAGAGCTGCATCGCTCGGCTGAACAAATCCGACCGTTCTTTGCCGCTCTGGATAACCGTCCTCCCTGTCGGGGCGACAGAACCCGGATTCTGTCGAAGTATCGCACACTGCTTTCCGAGACTATCCGGAAAGGCATACACGGCTGCGATGATCTTACGGAATTTATCGAAAAGGAAGACGCCGTTTTCCGGGTCTTTCTCACTCATCTGCATGAACTCGGCGAGGCGGATCTGTCCGGCGTTACCCGTGATACGGAAAAGTGCTGCTCCGAGGTGTTCCTTGCTGCCGAACGGCAGGAAATCACGTATAAGGAAGCCATGATCTATATGGCCATGCGCACGAATCGCCGGTTGATACAGAACGTGCGGACATGTCTCGACGACATAAACCGGGGACAGGTGACAACACCCCGGCAGGCATACGCCTATATATGGATGATTCTCCAGTCATACGTCTCGCTGGACGGTTTTTGCATGACGCTACTCTCTGCCGGAGACAAAGCGGCCCTCGACCGCATTGCGGCGGAAACGCCCGGAGCGTTCGACGCCCTGCACAAAATCCTGTCATCAGAAACCGGCCGACTGGACGAACTGCCCGCAATGCTCATGGAGATCTTCATCGCTTCCATGTAAAGCCAATCACGAAATATACGATATGATTATGTTACGACATTTTTTAGACGACTTTATGTCGCTTGTTCCCCTGCAACTGCCGCAGTTGCTTGATGTGACGACGATGGAAGAGCCGCAGTTCTACGGCGACTACGTTTTACTTACGTTCCCTTTGCGGGATTCGTATGACTTGGAAGAGATCATGGACATGTTCGAGGACGACATGGAGCTGATTACACTCTACCATCACATTCCCGCCGGAATGGGAAATTTCGGACACAGCACCTGCGCCTATTCCAATCCGGCTTTCGGTCACATGTTCAAGATGAATGCGAAGACAGCCGCTGACGGCAAGGTCAGCCACGTTGTCGCGACGGTTTACGACTCGTTGGAACTGATGTACGGAGACCTCTGTCTCGACCTGCATCTTCACTCCGGAACGGGGCATTTCAAATACAAAAAGGAACAGGAAGACGTCCTGATGGATTTCATGTAACAAATACCGACCGACATAACGCCGAACCCGGCTTATGGACGGGACGAACAAAACCCAGCATCATGCGAAATACGATATACCGCCAACTGCTCTTCTGCATCGACGCATACCGGACATGGATAGAGGTCGCCAATGGCAGCCTCTATAAAGAACATGCCATTTCGAGAAACGACAGAACCGACTACCTCGTTTCCCGCACGCTGGTATTACGGGCGTTCAAGGCACACGACACATACGACGAAGGCATGGCTTGGATGATTCCCGAACCTGAACTGGACAAGGCATTGGCGACCCATCGCAAGCAGGACAGCGCGTTCAAGTCCCGGATCAAAAAAGGCGGAGGTTATTTGACTGCCAATGATGTCGAGACGATTATCCGTCTGGCTACCTACGGCGTTGTCCGGTTGGAACTCGTGGTACGGCCCGTTTCCGTACCCTCAAAACCCTATTACCTATGACTTGGATTATGCTGCAAACCCTTTCCCTCCCTCTGTTCATTGTATTGGCGACAGCACTGTACAAGAGCAGGCATCGTTTCATGACACGGTTTTATTATGCAATGGCACGTAACGGCAAGGCACGCAAATTTTATGTTCAGTCGTTGCTCGTCCTCCTGCTCCTGTTTCATTACGCTTATGCAAACGGACACCCCGGCGAGTTCGGTATAGTGCTCTCCACCGTTATATGTGTCGCCATGTTCTCTGCTAAGAGAACGGAAAAGTGGTTGTGTTGGCTGTCGGACAGGTCGAAGCGGTATGTCGCCCTTGCACTCGTGGCATTGGTTGTCAGCTTCGTGCCGCATCTGCACACCGTGGCCGTCACCATTGCCTTTATTCTTTTGGCCGCTTTGTTCTATCCCTCTGCGGAAGCCTTGACCGAACGAGAAGAGGGAAAAGAAAAATCAGGTAGAGCGGAACACCCCGGAACTTCTGCCGACACCCCTTACGATAATCATCACGCCGGATTGCCGAATAATGCGGATAACGGCAACCCGAATGAATCCGCACAATAAACAATCAAAAATTGAAACGAAAATGAGAAATAGAAATGAAATGTCCGCCACCATATCGGCGAATGTCGAGGTGTTCGACTACCTCAAAGAAAAAGTCGGAGAACGCAAGACACGGACCGAAGCCTACTGCGACCTGTTGGATAAGACACTGGCAGGCTTCGTCTCCCCGTTTTTAAGGAAACAGGATTACGACCTGCAGCCCTGTCAGTGCCATGTCACCGTTTCCGACCTCGCATCGGAATGGCATTGGCACAGGGCTACTGTCCGCTCCTTTTTGGACACGCTGGAAGCGTTCGGGCAGTTGCAGAGAACCAAGCTGACAAAGAGCGTCATTATTACCATGCCCTTGCAGACCGCCAATGTCCCGGCGGAGCGCACCGGACAGGAAGAGCCGGGCTTTGCCATGTCGTTGCAGGAGGTATTGTCCGACTGGGTGGTCGGCAAAAGGTCGTCGGCCGATGTCGGCAAATCATGCGGGCAACTCTTCCGTTGGACGCTGGCCCAGATGACCGAGCGGGATAGCCGCCTGTATCCGGACAACAGTTCCGACACGGCGTCGGCAAACACCACCCGGCAAGAAGAGACGCTTCGGGAAACGACTTTGGGATATATCGCCTACGCCGCTCTGCAACGTGTCCTACGTAAATCGAGGTTTGATGACACTGCACCGCTCGTACAGTTTTTCCGTTTCGATCTCGGAGAAGGATGGGGTGCATTCATCGAAGCGTCGAAAGAACTTGCAGAGCTTATTCTCGACGGAAAATCGGACGGGACATACTTCGATACGGACGGGGACACGGAACGCCTCAAATCGCTTCGCAGCCCCTTTATATCGCTTTTGGCAAAAGCACAGGAGAACGATTGAGCCGGTATCGGAAACAGAGTATTGTATAACCACGGGTAATCCGACCCGATTCCGGCACAGAAACCCTGCCAGTTGTAGCAGGCAAGCGGGCTTGCCCGCCTGCCACGAAACAAAGGGAGTGGGTAGCCTAATACCCCTATCGACTGTCGTCGAAGGGAAAGGTGTCCGTTGGGGCAGCAAGCTGGGACACGGGGGATTGTCCGAAACAACACGAAAACAGTATGGCAAATGCAAAACAGGTTCTTGATATTCAGGTATCGAAAGGTATCACGACGGCGCAAAGCAACGAGCACATGCGCCGATGGACGGAGAAAGGTTGGGAACGTGCGGTCGGGATAGGTAATTACGACCCTACACGTGAACACCTGAACTTCGAGATTGTTGCCGGCGGTAAGGTACGTCCTATTGACAAAAGCCGCAGCATTCCCGAACGGATGGCGGAAATATTGAACCGGAGAGGCATCAAAGACCCGAACGAGGGGCTGGCCGAGCCGAAGTACCGCACGGTGGTAAACATCATTTTCGGCGGTTCGCGGAAACGGATGCAGGAACTCGCATTCGGGAAACAGGCGGTCGATTTTGACAAAGGTGCGGACAATACCCATATTGTCAGGAAGACTGAAATCGAACAATGGGCGAAAGACGTCTATTCGTTCGTATGCGGTAAATACGGCGAACAGAACATTGTCGCTTTCATGGTACACCTCGACGAGTTGAACCCTCATGTGCACTGCACGCTCCTGCCGATAAAAGACGGACGCTTTGCGTACAAGGAAATCTTCGCGGGAAAAGACAAGTACGAGTTCAGTGCCAGAATGAAACAGTTACATAGCGACTTTTTCACCGAAGTCAATACGAAGTGGGGAATGTCGCGGGGAACGAGCGTTTCCGAGACCGGCGCACGCCACAGGACAACGGAAGAATACCGCCGTATGCTGTCGGAACAATGTACGACCATAGAGGAGAATATCGAGCGGCATCAGGAAGTCCTGTCCGCCCTTCATTCGGATATTCGTCTGGCAGAACGCCGAGTGAAGGGACTGACCTCTATGGTCGAGAACCTCAAACGGGAAATGACGGAAAAGAAAGCGCAACTGTCGGAACTCGAAAGCGACTTGCAGGCCCAAAAGGGTGATACCCTTGCCATCTCAATACAGAAGGAGAAACTTGAAAAGGAATTGGCCTCTATCCAATCGAAACTGGCAGACAAGCAGGAGAAATTGCAGGTTGCAGACAAACAACTCTCCGACTTGAAAGAGAATATGAATGCCGTTCAGGAACGTACCGAAGAGCTGAAAGAGGAAGCCTACCGATATTCCCGCGATGTCCATTCAAAAGTGGACATTCTACTCAAGGATGCGATGCTGGAAGAAATGGTCAGAGAACACCTGGATATATCGGCACGGTTGAAACTCCCGGAACGACAACTATTCGATGACACACTCGTGCAATCCGTGGCCGAACGAGGGGCGAAAGTCATGCACTGTGCCACGTTATTGTTTCTCGGCATGGTCGATGATGCCACGACATTTGCCGAAACACATGGCGGTGGCGGAGGAGGAAATGACCTCAAATGGGGACGGGACGAAGACGAGGATAACCGGGCGTGGGCGCTCCGTTGTATGAGGATGGCGTGTCGTATGATGCGTCCGGCCTCTGGCAAGAAAGCCAAACGATAAGTGGCAAAATATCCGATAAAGATTAGAATAAACAACAAATAAAAGCATTTGAAATATGACGAAAAATATCATTTTTATTTTCGCTGTGCTGTGCTCCTTGCAGGTACGTGCGAATGTACAACCTTCGGAAAGGGACACTGTACGCAACTTTTCCGTTTACAATGTCGGGGAGCAACTCCGGTCTATGCAACCTTTGTATCTTGATGGTGTGATTGTTCCGGCGTCCCGAAGCGGCAACTGGTTTGTCAGCATCGCCGGGGGAACGACCGCCTTTCTCGGCACACCGCTCGGTTGTGAAGACCTGTTCGGACGGTTGAAACCTTCATACAGCCTTGCTGTCGGCAAGTGGTTCACGCCGTATGTCGGAGCGCGTATAAACTATCAGGGATTGCAGTTCAAGGACGGAACATTGTCCACACAAGAGTATCACCATGTTCATGCCGATTTGCTGTGGAATGTTCTCGGACGCAGTTACACGAGGCAAGAGAATGTGCGTTGGACGCTCGCGCCTTTCGCCGGTGTCGGATTGATTCATAATGCTGATAATGGGCATAACCCGCTCGCAATCTCCTATGGCGTGCAGGGACAATATCGTATTTCCAGAAGGGTCAGTGCCCTTGTGGAACTCTCCGGCACAACCACGTTCCAGGACTTCGACGGATATGGCAAATCCAACCGTTTGGGCGACCACATGCTGTCGCTGACAGCCGGATTCTCTTTCAATATCGGCAAAGCCGGTTGGAAACGGGCTATCGATGTCAGTCCTTATGTCCGCCGTGATGAATGGCTCACCGATTATGTCAATGTCTTGACGGAAGAGAACAGACGTTATGTGGGCCGGCATGACAAAGACCAACGGGCACTTGCCGAGTTGAAGAAAATACTGGAAATCGAAGGATTGCTCGATACGTATAGTCACCTCTTTGAAGAGGACACAATCGAAGTCAATGGTTATCCGAGGAATAATTACAGTGGGCTGAACTCGCTACGGGCAAGATTGAAGAACCGGCATTGGGACGGTAAATCAGCTCTTGACGGCCAATCATCAAACATGAATACACAAGTTTTGGCAGCACAGGATACCTTGAAGAATGCCCGGAACAGTGGGGCTGATTCAGAAAGAAACGGGGCACAAAATGATAATTCCTTATCCGCTAACTCCTCTTCGGAGTATGCTCTACTTATGCAGTCCGGGAATGAATGTATCGGATCACCCGTCTATTTCTTTTTCAACCTCAATACAGCCCGTTTGACGGACGCTTCGCAGACGCTCAATCTCGATGAATTGGCACGGGTTGCAAAAAAATACGGGTTGGCAGTGAGTGTATCCGGAGCGGCTGACAGCATGACCGGAACTACCTCTATAAATAGAACTTTGAGTATGTCAAGAGCCGATTATATCGCTGCGGAGCTGGTCAAACGGGGTTTGCCAGCGGAGAATATCACCAAAAGCGGTGTAGGTGGTATTTCCGATTATACCCCTGACAAAGCCAATAGGCATACCAAGGTCATGCTGTATATCAAATAATACTTTTTGTTCATACGATAGAAATAATTTTTTCATTTTGGGAGAGCCTGTCCGTGAGGATGGGCTTTCTTTTGTCAACAGTGGTTACACCTTGTCGATAGTCCTTTATAATCTATTGATGGTTTGTCCTACCACTTTTTTGAACAACCTGCTGAAATACTGCGGGTACTGATAACACATGTGTTCTACGTCAATCCAAATAAGGTAACTTCACGGTAAAAGAGGCATCCGCAGATTCTATTTCGATACGTCGGCCGTAAAGCGCGTATTGGTGTTGCAGGTTCTTCAGCCCCATGCCGCTGTTTACGACGCAGGAGCGCAGTTGCAGGTTATTGGTTACGACAATACCCTCCGGGCCGACCGCAATCTGTACGGTCAATGGCATTTCGGGCGTGGTTATGTTGTGTTTCAACGCATTCTCCACCAACATCTGCACACTGGCCGGAACGATCTGCCGGTCGTGCCACCTCTCGCAGTCGGCGATTTCGATTCGCAAGGCATCGCCGAAACGAATACGCTCCAGATAGAGATAGGATTCGACGAAAGCCAGCTCTTCGGCGACCGTGACAAGCGGCCTGTCGTGGGTCGTTAGCAGGTAACGGTAAACGCCGGAGAGCTTCTTGGCGAAACGGTTGGTCTTTTCCGCATCTTCGTAAGCGAGCGATGCCAGGACATTGAGGCTGTTGAACAGAAAATGGGGGTTGATCTGGTTCTTCAATGCCTCGAACTGGAAAAGTGCTTTCTCCTTCTCCATTACGGCCAACCGGCGTTGCTGCTCGATCTGCCGGCGATTATAGAAGAACAGTTCAATGAAAAGCACGATAAGGCTGTTCCACAACACGATGGGAAACACGCTGCCCGCGATGCTGAACGGATGCGCATACAACCGTGCGGCGGCGTAATTGGCCACAACGGCGAGCAGTCCTACAGGCAGTGCCGTCAGCAAGATACTCAATGCGATTCGTATGATGTTCCGGTCGGGAAATCGCTTTTGGAGCGACTTGGCCACCCGGTAATCCGCATATCCGATAAGGATGCAGCAGGGCAGATTGACAAAGAAATTCACCCACAATCCGGCCGTCCCAGTTCTTTCCGGGGTGTGTACCAGAGAGGAAAAGGTCTGTATGAAAAGCAGCAAGGATACGGCAATCAGCAGGACGAAAAACAGAATCGTTTTCTTTTTCATGGCTCCTTCCTCTGCGTTTACCGGATGTCGTCGATCCATTTCAAGACCCGCTCCGTGCGGTCTCGGCTGACAATGACTTCGTGAGGACATTCCGGTGAAAAGAATATTTTCAGCCGCCCACCGAAATAACGGGAGACCTTCCCGACGGCCCGGATATTGGCGATACAGTTGCGTGCCACCCGAAAGAAGCGGGCTTCGTCCAGCATCGTCTCCAACTGTTCCAACGTATAATCGACAATGTAGCGACGTGAGGAAAACAGGTGCAGATAGACATATTTCTCCTCGCTGTAGAAAAACGCGATGTCGGATGTCTTGACATAGCGGAACGTGTCCCCCGACCGGACGAGAAAGCGGTTCTTGCGGATTCCGGTCATATAGGTCGCTTCGAGCCGTTTGAGTTCGGGTGTGGCGGTACGCGGCAGGCAATTCCGCTCGAACTTGCAGAGGGCCGTCTCCAACGCCTGCTCCTCGACGGGTTTGAGCAGGTAGTCGATGCTGTTTACTTTGAATGCCCGCAGCGCATATTCGTCGTAAGCGGTAGTAAAGATCACCGGAATATCCGCTGCCGTCCGTTCGAAAATCTCGAAACTCAATCCGTCGGAGAGACGAATGTCCACAATCATCAGGTCGATGCCTCCCGATGCGAGTTGCAGGACGGCCTGCTCGACGCTTGCAGCCCAGCCCGCCAACATATAATCGGGGCGCAGACGCTGCATCATTCTTCGGATCTCTTCGTAAGCCAGCCGTTCGTCTTCTATGATAATATACTTTGCCATTCTGTTTTCGCTTATGATTTTCAAAATTACGGCATTTTCGTGGTTATACCTAAAAACTCCACTTGAATCCTGCCGTTACCCGAAGCGATGCGTCGAAGTCGTAGCCGTCCTCGCGGAAACTGTCAAGGAATCCTCCGAAACTACGGTCCGAGATTTTTATCGAGCGTAGCCAGTTTCCGCCTATCCCCAAATAGACACTCGCCTTCGGGGAAATGCTGAACGTCGGCGACAAGGTTGAGCGCATCATCGTCGAGGAGTAGATTTTGGACTTTCCGTCGATTCGCATCACGGAGGAGATACCGTCCATCTCGATGGCGGTCAGTTCCAATTTGAATTTCTGGTTCAGCCATTTGGCCGCCGTCACTTTCAATCCGCTCGACATATCCACCCGAATCTCGTATTTGCCGGAGCTGCGCCAATTCAGATAGCCCATCGGCAGAATCATCGGTACGCCGAACGAGTTGGTCAGACCCGCACCCACGCCGATGTCGAGATCCTCCCGCAACTTGTAGACGAAAAAGATTGCACCGTTGGCCAGTATGCTACGCCATGCAATTTGATTCGGCGCGGCATAAACTCCGCAACCCAACGAGGCGATCAAGCTCCACCGTTCGGAGATGGGGCGTAGGTGCGATACGTTCAGGCTCGTATTCAGAATCCGGTCTGGATTCAGCGCGGTGGCCGCACCCTTGTTTTGAAGCGAGGCATACGTGTAGTTGAGTGTCGCCGACCATGCGGTGAGTTGTCCCCGGTCGTTCCGCTTCACGGAGAGAGGCAGCGTGTACCGCCCCGAAAAACGCCACATACCTCCCGAACCGAACCTGTTTCCTGCTTCGTCCCTCAAAGAAGAGGACGAGAGGTATTCGCTACTCACATAACCCTGTCCGAAGAGGGTAGCCGGAAAACCGATACAGATACTTACTATGAGAACTGCTTGAAATCGTTTCATTATTAGAGTTTTCTGCAAAGGTAGCCCGTACGTGACTTTACACCAATGCAGCTCCGACAGGGCGACGATTCCAGCAGATGAAATGCAATATGGAAAGGATAAATCGTTTGTCCCGTTTCCCGAAAACTACGACACCGGCGGTAAAATCGTTATCCCGTTCTTCATTTACGGATCAACGGCTATCTCCGGAAGTGCATCGACAAGATCTACGAGGTAACACCCGCTTCGGTTCATTTGCGTACCGAGACGGTTTGAACTTACAAGCCCTGACAAAAAAACGCTGCCATACGATGTATGACGGCGTTTCCTTTATTACCCCTATCGATTGGCTCTCGCAGGAGCGCAGTTCAGAACGGGAATATCAGCGGCAGCACCAACACCATCACGATACCCATGATGATTTGCAAAGGCAGGCCGACCTTGATGTAGTCCATGAAGGTGTATTGTCCGGCAGGCATCACCAGCGCATTGGGAGGCGTAGAGAAAGGCGAGGCGAAACACATACTTGCTCCTACGGCCACGGCAAACAATAGCGGAACTGGGCTGATGTCCATCTGCACGGCACTCTGTAAGGCGATAGGGGCGAGAAGCACAGCGGTAGCCGTGTTGCTGATAAACATGGTCATCAGCGAGGTGGTGAAGTACACGCCCGCCATCAGTGCGTATGGACCGTAAATGCCTAAACCCTCGACCAGCTTGTCCGAGATATAAGCCGAAGCTCCCGTCTTCTCCAACGCCAGCGACATGGGCATCATGGCGGCGATGAGCACCACGCTCTCCCAGTTGATAGTCTTGTACGCCGCCTCCACGTTGCGGAAGCAGCCGGTGAGCACCATCAGTATCGCGGCCACCATGACCGCCGTTACCGGAGCTACGGGGATGAAATCGAACACCATCATCACCACCATCAGCAGCATGATGGCAGCGGCTACAGGGGCTTTGTAGTCGAGCGTCACTTTGGCAGATTCGGCCAGCGGTTGTCCCAGCAGCACCCAGTCGGCGTCCTCTTGGTTCAGACGGGCGATGTTGTCCCATGTACCTTGTATCAACACCACGTCTCCGGAATGTACCGCCACATTGCCCAAGTCATGCAGCAGGTACTCCTTTTTGCGACGGATACCGAGGACGTTCACGTTGAACTTGTCGCGGAATCCCACCTCCTTCACCGTGCGGTTCACCAACCGCGAAGAAGGCATGAGCACGATTTCAGCGATACCTATGTTGTAGAAATCGAGCGAGTTGTCAGCCGTGCCCGCCTCTTCGGTCACGTGCTCGTCCATCATGCCGATTGTCAGGTCGGAAGCCAGTCGTTGCACATCGTCGAATGCACCTTTCACATAGAGAATGTCGCCCGCTTGCAGTACCATGTCGGGCGAGGCAAGCTGTTGCGTGATGGTCTTCAGGAACTTGTGTTTCGACACGTCGCCGCGCCGTACTTCCAATACGTCGATGGCATACTTCGCCCTCACGTCGAGTTCCACCACCGTCTTGCCGATGGCGGCCGAACCGCCCTGCACTTGCAGGCGGAACAGGTTGTGCGAGAGGCCGTACTCATTGACCAACTGCTTCAACGACTTCCCGGCACGACCCGACGCTTTCTTCCCCCGTTTCGAGAGGAACAGCTTGCTTAGGGGTAGCAACACCACGATACCCACCGCCAGGCAGACCAGACCCACGGGCAGGAACGAGAAGAACGAGAGCTTTTCGTAACCTGCCGCCACCAGTGTTTCCTCTATCACGAGGTTGGGCGGCGTACCGATAAGCGTCATCATACCGCCCATGCTGCTGGCAAAGGCAAGAGGCATCAGCAGCCGACCCGCCGCCATGTTGGCGCTCGCCGCAAGGCTCACCACGATGGGCAACATCAATGCCACCGTGCCCGTATTGCTCACGAAAGCCCCGATGGCCGCCGTGACCAGCACCACCAAGAGGAAGAGCTTCGTCTCGCTTGTACCCGCCAGTTTCAGTATCCGCGAGCTTATCATCTTGGCAAGCCCCGTCTGGAACACGGCGCCGCCCACCACGAACAGGCCGATCATCATGATGACTACCGAATTGGAGAAACCCGACAGAGCCTCTTCCGGTGTGAGGATTTGAAACAGCAACAGCGCGACGAGCGCACACAGGGCTACGATGTCCGAACGTATCCTGCCGTTCACGAAGAACACGGCAGCGAGGACAAGAATGCAAATAGTTGTCCACATATAGATTATCTTCTTTATTTCGAGCGACAAAGATACCTCTTTTCCGGTTTACATGAAAGCAGATACAGCCCGAATTTATGCTTCCTATTTCCTTTTTTCTTTTCCTGTATGTCATCGAAGAGACTTTCACCTATTCTTTGCAAAATACAGTCCCTTTTAATCTTTTATTCCTTCTATCTTATTGTGTCGTCGGCAACCGTTGTCGGCGAGATTTCCCATGCAAAGGTACAGCTTTGAGTGAAGATTATTTTAGATTTTTATCGGTTTGACTTAACCGATTGAGGAATAAACTTTTAGCGAATTATTTGAAAAGTAGAGGTAACGATTTAGCAATCGTGCGAATTTCAGCGTTTTGCGTTGCTATGCTGTCAAATAACTCTTTCATTATTCTTTCTCGTTACTTCCCGTGAAGGCCGCTATCTTCTCCGGCTGTGATTTCAGGCGTTTTTCCATTGAAATACCGTATAGGCATATATAATTTGAAAATGGACTTCAAGGCAAAGTAAAAAGGTCTTTACAGCAAAGTCCGTTGGAAATTATCCCCCTACCTTTGCAACAAAAACCAGAAGTTATGAAGAGAATAGTTTTGTTGGTATTGGGGCTGGTAAGTCTCGGTACCGGTAATTTAAGGTCACAGACAATGGAAAAATTGGATTCGAGGCAACATTCGATTGTTCTTATTGCCGCGAACACGGCGACCGGCAATTTGGACGTGCTGAAAACGGCACTGAACGAGGGACTGGAATCCGGGCTGACAGTCAATGAAATCAAGGAGGTTCTTATCCAGATGTACGCCTATTGCGGCTTCCCGCGCAGCCTTCAGGGCTTGACGACCTTCATGCAGGTCGTGGATGAACGCAAAGCGGCGGGAATCACCGATCCTGTCGGCGAGGAGCCGCAGGCCGTCCCCACGGAAGGCAAGTATGAACTGGGCAGGGC
>ULUE01031335.1_pt1 | contig 13892 bp, 9 predicted proteins | sample 1958211 | NCBI WGS metagenome assembly ULUE01 (sample SAMEA4835752, study PRJEB28245) | human gut metagenome | biome: gut microbiome; material: fecal sample | place: Denmark | collected 2008 | reverse complement strand
AACTAAAGATAGCAAGCTAAGGAACTTGCGAAACTTGAATGATATATTAAAGTGGGTTCACGAAGATGACATTCTCATCAAACTAACAGGTGAAAAAAAGGTTGATGTAGTGAATACATTATACAATGGGGTATTGAATGGTGTTACAGGAACTGCGTATACTATGATTCGTGTGGCATCTAATGCCATTTACAATCCTGTATTTGCACAGTTGATGGATAATCCAGACCAAGAGGATTCTGTTGACGAATTCTAAAAACAAGAAACTATGGATAAGAAAATCGAATATTATCAGTGGTTCTTCTCAGACCAACTTCAACAGATGGAGATTGACCAAAAGACGATTATTAATACTCCGATGGCACAACTCATACAGCAAGGAGTTGTGACGATGGGATACGTAGATAAGACAATTCTTGAAAAAGGACACATTGTACTAAAGTTTCCGAAAGGGTATGCGCCACGTCTGAAGGTTCCAAAATCATTTGTCGCCGTGAAGAAGAATGCTTTCTCAACTTATGGTACTCATATTAAAGAGTGGAAATGTAGTTTGGGAGAATTCAAAATTGACGGTACAATGCATACTGTTAGTTCGGATTTGCTTCCATTGTTTTTTTTACCATCAAAGGATGGGTATGAGTATGTTGAATGTTCGAATGTATCACTTTCTTTGTTCAACCTACTAAATGATGCACTATCAAAAGGCAAAAGCTTGACAGTAGTCATATATGACCCATTCCCACCTATAGACTATTTTCTAAACTTAAAGCGTTATATGGATATATTTCCAGATAACAAAGAGTTACTTATAGAACCAAAGATATCCTATGAAGATTGGCATCCTGAAGAATTGAGTTTCGATGAAAATAAGCCAAATGCTATAGCCGAAACTATATCAAAGACTCTTGAAACAGATGATTGCTGTCTTTTGCAAGGTCCTCCAGGAACAGGTAAAAGTTATGTTATAGCTACTATCATTGCAGAATATCTGAATACTGGTAAGGCTGTCTGTGCAACAACTATGGCAAACAAGGGTTTAATGGAACTCATTCTGCAGCCTCCATTGAAAGAGGCATTGAAAGGAGGTAAGGTGTCAAAGACAAACATATCTGCTGATGAACGTAGACTTGCTCCAACACTAAAAGATGTAGCGAAAGGATTACTTGTTCCTAATGGAGAATTATTGTGTGCTACAAACTACATTCTGTCAGGTGCATATAATCAGAAGAATATAGATACATATGGTATTCCGTCATACGACCTTGTGGTTATAGAAGAAGCTTCACAGGCTTTCTTGTCAGCATTGGTGGCTTTCAAATCGTTAGGCAAGAAATGCCTAATAGTTGGTGATCCCATGCAGTTGCCTCCTATTGTTAAATCATTGAACAAACCTCAATATAAAATGTTCAATGCATTGGCACAGGTGGAAGGCATGACGTCATTTGCATTGGGAACGGATACAAAGGCATACCGTATCATAACGTCACATCGTCTGACTCCAGCAAGTGCACTGTTGACAGGATTGTTCTATGACAACAGATTGTCATCAGTAAATAGAAAGAGACCTAATTTTTCAAATATACATAGCGAATATATATTGCCTTCTGGAGGCGTGTTGTATAAGGACACTAACGATATGAGGAATCAGCTATGCTCTGAAACAGCACTTCGAATTATAGAAGAGATCTTATCAGATTTCAAGCAATACTACCCTAAGGCAGAAATTGCAATAATTGCACCTTTTAGGGATACTGTAAGAGAGTTACAAAAGAATTTCCAAACACCAGATGCTCTTCATAATCTAACAATAGAAACAGTAGATAGAATTCAAGGTATGACAGTAGATTATACTATAATGTATTTACCTGCATGGAAGCATTCATTTGCTTTGGATGTAAGACGCTTCAATGTTTCTACTAGCCGTTCCAGAACAACAACTTTAATATTAAGCGACATTCCTCTTAACAAACTACACAGCGCACCTGAAAAAGTCTCTACATTTCTGTCTATGTGTGTAAATGATTCAAAAGGAATTCATTCTATAAAACCCGTGTTTAAAACAAAACAACCAGTTTTAGAAACTATAGAAAAGCATAAGGCAACCTTAAGCAGTTGTGGCTTAAAAATAGTTGGTCATCTCGATTTATCAAAGTTTGAACATTCAAAGAAGGAAATCAAAGCAGACAAGAAGAATATGTATGTCATAGATACCAATGTTTTTGTTAACTGTCCAGACATTATCAGTAAAATTGATGCTCATTCTTCGGTAATTTTATCGGCTAAGGTTGTTGACGAACTTGACAAATTGAAAATTACTCTTGATGAACGTGGTAAGACAAATGTTCAAAAGGCATTACGGTTAATTAATCAGTGCATGGATAAACGTGATGTACAAATAGTATTAGCCGATATGGCATTATTACCAGACGATTTCAGCAAGAAGTCACCTGACAATATGATTCTTACCGTTGCGTTAAAATATCGTAGCGATAATCCGATACTGCTCACTTCTGACAATGGCCTTCAGGTAAAAGCAAAAGGGTTAGGCATAAAAACCATAACACTTAAAGAGTTTCTAAAATGATAATTTTTGTATTGACTACATAATATAGAAAAAAATGAACATATCAGAACAAATACATTTAAAGCTCCAACTGAAGGAGAACTCCGAAGTGGAATACAAATCTGCTGCTGGTGGTTTCCCAAAAGCAGAATTTTGGCGTTCTTTCTCAGCATTAGCTAACACCAATGGCGGAACGATTATCTTAGGAGTGAAAGAAAAAAATAATAAATTCACGCCAGACGGACTTTCGGAAGAACTTGTTGAGAAATATAGGAAACAGTTTTGGGATGATGCACACAATAAGTCATGTGTAAACTTTCCGCTGTTGGTAGAGAGCGACATAGAAGAAATAATGACTGACGGAGGGCAATATCTACTTGCCTTTAAAATTCCTCGTGCACAATATGACTTACGCACCATCCACCTAACACTTACCCCATTTGGTCATACCTACAAGCGGAGAGACGAAGGGGATTATCTCTGTACAGATGATGAAATAAAGCAGATGTACTCGGACGCCAACAACATGAGAGCATCCGCAGACTCTCGAATTCTACGAGGTTATTCCATTGGTGACATTGATATGCAGACTCTTCAACAGTATCGCCGTGCATATAATATCAAACACGAAAATCACCCTTGGACAGAGGTTGACGACAAACAGTTCTTAGAAAATATAGGTGCCTATCGTAAGGATAGAGCCACATCAACCGAAGGATTTACGGTTGCAGGAATGCTGATGTTTGGTAAGAGCAATAGTATTACAGATCCAGAATGTTGTCAAGAGTTCTTTCCTGACTATCGTGAGCATTTGAGTGATGACATTCAGATACGTTGGACCAATCGCATATACCCCGATGGAACATGGGAAGCCAACCTTTACCAGTTCTTCATTCGTGTTTTGCCTTTGTTGCAACATGCGTTGCCTGTACCATTCAGTCTTGACAATAATCAAATAAGGAATAACACCACTACGGCTCATGTGGCTCTGCGTGAGGCTTTAGCCAATAGCTTGATTCATGCTGCATATACAGTGAGAGGTAATATAGTTATCGACAGATATTTCGACCGTATTGTGTTATCCAACCCTGGCACGATGCTTGTCAGTATGGAAGAATACTATGAAGGAGGACATAGCGTGTGCAGAAACCCAGTAATCCAAAAGATGTTTGTATTCTTAGGAATTGGCGAGAAGGGCGGCACTGGTGCCGATGTCATTGCAAAAGGATGGAAGGATAATGGTTGGAGCATACCAACAGTTGAAGAAAAGAGTAATCCAGACAGAATCGAAACTTGCCTAAAACTGGAAAGAAACACCAAGGATACTACGGAAACTCACAAGAATACTACGGAAACTCCTACCGACACTACGGAAACAACTACGGAAACTCCAGCTGACACTACGGAAACAACTACGGAAACTCTTACCAACACTACGGAAACTCCTGCAGACACTACGGAAACTATTCTAAAAATAATCAGCAATAATCCTAAGGTGACAGCAAAAGAGATAGCATCCGTATGTGGCATAACAGAAGATGGAGTTGCCTACCATATCAAGAAATTAAAACAAAGAGGACGGTTAATTCGCGTCGGAGGCACACGTTATGGAGGCGAATGGAAAGTTGTTGAATAATTCTGTGCTGAAAACGGAGGATACCCACCCAAAACGGGGACACACGTCCACTTCCTGGCTCCTTAGTCTGCCAAAGCCCATCCTACTAACGTCTTAACGTTATAACGTTTAACGTTTTTGTTTGGCACCTTTGCTTTGACGTTGCCCAGACAAGAGAAAGACGTAAGCTGGTAATAAAAGGCGCAAGAGGAACTGCCCATGGATAGCCTCCCTCACAACTAACCAAACATCCGAGCACCAGGGAACACGAAGAAGGATGGACACTTGTCGACAGGCCCGGACGATATCTGCTCTATTTGATGACAAAACAGATGAGCAAACGGTGCTTGTTCCAAAAAAATGCGTACCTTTGCAAGTGAGGGCGACAAGAAGTCACCAGACCAAAAGGCATGGACAAGAGTCGCTCTCGCAGGGAAAGACTTAAACAACATAATGGCCCATGGAGATACTCTCTCATTTTAGGACGATAGAAGAACTCACCAAAACATTGTCGCGCGAACAAGGTTTGCTGAGCGAGATGTTTGAAAAACGAAAACTGATGAAGTTTCCGTTAGGAGTGGCTTTGGAGCTCGTCGGGGGAAACGAGATGCGTCTCAGAAGGCTCATTGACTACGGGGTGCTGGTCGAAACGGGCAATACGGTAGAGATCGAGAGCGACTACCTCAACTTTTTCGAGGAGGTGCTGAACGTCAACGAGGAAATCAGCGTGCTGAGCGTCCAGGAGTGTATCAATACGCTGAAAGAGTATATAGGTTATTACCTGCAAGAGACCAACATCAACCGAAAAGCAGGCTACCAGGACAGCGTGCGGCAACTGCTGAAAAAGACTGGATTCAGAACCCTGAAGAATGTCGTGGACTTGAAGCGCAATATGGACAATGCCTACAAGCAAGAGCCCAACTACGTCATCAAGAAAAAGAAGCTGCAGAATATGGACGAGAAGGGCCATAGCATCCGAGCGATGATACAGGAGTGTGAGAAACTGATCGACAACGAACAGGCTTTCTTCCTCATGGCCAACGATCCCCACATGGCCAAGACGTGCAGCGACGTGAAACACGACTTTGTGGAGGCTTATCATGCGCTGATGGAGATAGATAGGCAGATCATCATCTATATCAACCAGATAGAACAACAGAACCAGCTCTACAAGAAAATACGCAAACTGAAATACCTGCAGGACCAGCTGCTCATCAAAACGGACACCAATCTGCTGCAGGTCCTGGAAAGCAACAACCCCGTCTGGATGGAGTCGCGACAATACAGCAGGATCCGCCTCTCGCTGGAAATGCTAAGGGAGAACGACCAGGCGACGGCCATTCTGAGGCGGATAGCAGAGCGCAACGGACTGAAGAAGACGGCCAGGACCGAGGCGGAATCACTGACCGACGAAGACCTACAGGAGCATACGCTGAGACTGAAGGAGGTGGATCCTACAGAGGTGTGGAATGCTTTTTCTGCGTCGAGCCACAATCTGTTTGACTTCATCCTGAGATACGACTACAAGGCGAAACGCAGTCTCGAAGACCATGCACCCCTCTTCTGCCAGCTGGTCATCCTCCATCCAGACGAATGTCGGACGACGGGGAGATATGCGACTTATCAAGACATTGAATACCCAATCATCTATGCGAAATAACACCCAAAAGATATATGAGCGACTGAGCCGGGGAGAGTTTCTCTCGGTTGACAGCGCGGACGCCTCCACCCGTCATCTATATGAGGACATAGAGGAAAACTACGAGGACTACGCCGACTACTTCAAGGAGATCGGCCTTCGGCTGGAGGCAGACAATGGTTATTTCTATTTCTCGCGAATAGGCGAGGGAAAGCAGTCTGTCGAGCAGAAGCTGGACAGTTTCTCCAAGTGGCTCGACTACCTGGACTTCCTGAAGTGCTACAATCAGTCGTTCGCTGCCGGCTACCAGTTTCGCAAGAGCCATCTGGTGGAGCAGATAAGCCTGGACATTGAACTAAAAGAGAAGGCAGGCCATCTGTTCAGAAAATACGGTGTAGACTCCTATCTGGAGATCGTAAACAAGCTGATTCAGGAGATGATGGGCATGGGGTTTGCCGAATGCATCAGCGAGCAGGACGAGACCTACAAGGTCACTTCCGCCTTCCACTATGCCGAGGAGCTGGTCAACATGATTCAAATAGCCAACGAAGATGAAACACCTGAATAAAATCATATTTATCAACAGCGCCAACATCCCGTACGCGGAGATTTCGGTGGATGGCAATGTGCATTTCACGGGCACGCAGGGCGTGGGAAAAAGTACCGTGCTGAGAGCGTTGCTCTTCTTCTACAATGCCGACAAGCATCGCCTGGGCATCCAGCAGGGACAGAAGACGTTTGACGAGTTCTATTTTCGCCAGTCCAACTCGCACATACTCTACGAGGTGATGCGCGACAACGGGGCCTACACCATTTTGGTAAGCCGCTATCAGGGACGGGCCTCATGGCGATTCATCGACGCGCCCTATCAGCGTGAATGGCTCATCGGCGAGGACAAGCAGGTGCTGAGCGACTGGGTGAAGATCCGTGAGCGCATAGGCAAGCAGGTGGCGGTTTCGGCAAGGATCGACTCGGGCGTGATGTTCAGGGACATCATTTTCGGCAACACACGCGACCATAAATACACGCGCTACGCGCTGGTGCAGAGCGCACACTATCAGAACATCCCGCGAAGTATCCAGAACGTGTTTCTGAACACCAAGTTGGACGCCGACTTCGTGAAGACCACCATCATCCAGTCCATGACGGACGAGGACCTCCCCATCGACCTGCAGACCTACCGACGTCTGGTGACTGACTTCGAACGCGAGTATGACGAGATAGACTGCTGGTTTCGTCAGACACGAGACGGCAACTACCCCGTGCGCCAGCAAGCGCTGAAGATAGCGGAACAGGGGAGAAAGATTGTGGCGCTCGACCAACAACTGCTGAACGTATGGCACGGGCTGAATCATGCCGTGGCAGAAAGCGAACAGCAGATCCCGCTCTTGGAAGCCGAGGAGGCAGAACTCAAGACGAGCATCGGCAAGGAGCGCGCAAAAGAGAAGGAGCTCGCCGACGAATATGGCAAAGAGAGAGACGCTCGGAACCAGGAGTTGGGTGCAAAAAAGAACAAGCTGAAAGAGATAGCGCAGACAAGAAAGGAATTTGAGGCCATGGGCATAGAGGAAAAGCTCGCCCTTGCCCGCCGCGAGGAGGCGACCAAGCTGGAGGCTGCCGAGAAACAGATGCTACTGGACGACCTTCTGAAGACGCACGCCTCGATAGAGGAGAAATACAACATAGCCAGAGGAAAACTGGAAAATGCTCATCAGGCGTTCGAGAATGCTCAGAAAGAGGCATACTATAAGAAGCAGGCCGCACAGCAGACGGAGCGCAAGCGCCTGGAAGAAGAGCGCACCAAGAACAGGAATCGACTCACGGAGGCCTTCAACGACTGGCGACATGAGTCTGACGAACGGCTGGAGATGTTGGCGGCAGATCAACACAGAGCTGACAGCGCATGGAGGGAACTCCGCCAGTGGCACCCTCGGACTGAGGACATCAAGCAGGTGAGGGAACAATTGCAACAGTTGGCTATGGACGAGAGAGAAAATGCGGCCCAGAAAAATGCCGTGAAAAGCCAGATCGACCGGATCACCGCCCAATATGAGGCGAAAGAGGCCGAACTGAGGCAAGCCTCCAGTCGCGAGCAGGAGCGCCTGGAGGGACGGCGCGACCAGGTGAGTGGCCAAATAGCGAAGATCGATGGTTTGCTGTCCCACCTGGAGGGTTCGCTCTACCATTGGCTTTGCGCCAATGCCGAAGGTTGGGAAAGCACCATAGGCAAGGTGGTCGATGAGGAGCGCATACTCTACGCCGAGGGTCTTGAGCCTCAGAGGGATACTGCGTCTGACAGTTTCTTTGGCGTAAAGCTCAACTTGGACAAAATAGACTCCGTGCATCATACGCCAGACGAGTATAGGGAGGAGAAGAAGGCGTTGGAAGAGGAGGTGCGGAAGATCAATCGGCAACTCTCCCAACTGCCCATTGAACTTCAGGACGAGATCTCTAAACTCGGGAAAAAATATGCCTCAGAGGTCAAACCGCTTCGCGACCAAGCGACGTTGCTAAGAGTAGAGGAAGACCAGATACCCAGCAAGCGACAGAACCTGGAAAACAACCTGCATAAGCTGGAGATGGAAGAGCAGGAACTCATCGAAAAAGAGGAAGAGGTTCGCCAGCGCACCTTCAACGAAGCGCTGCTGAAAGTGCAGGAGGAGAAGGACAGGCGCGAGAAAATGGAAGCCAAGAACAAGAAGGAACTCAAAGAGCTCGACACTGCCTTCAACAGATCGGCAAAAGCGCTCGACCACAATCTGCACGCGTTCGAAGAGGAGCAGGCCGCGAAAGCATCCGTCAGGCACAAAGAGTTTGCAAAGCAGAAAAAACAACTTGACGAACAGCAGAAAGCCGAGCTTGCGGGCAAAGGCGTGGACATTTCCCTGCTTGCACAATATCGCAAGGCGCTGGAGGGGTTAAGGGCGTTGTTGGAGAAAATCGAGACTGAGCGTCCCGACGTGATCAGATATCACTATGCGGAGCAAAATCTGTTTGCCAAAGAGCCCGAAATCAAAAAGAGCATCAAGGACATAGAGCAGCAACTCGCCATGATGCGCCAGCGCTATGAGGACAAGCGAACGCGACTGGAGAGGAAGCGACAGGAACTGGAAGAGCGCCAAAAGGCGGTTGGCAAGAATCTCACCCACAGGCGAGAAGGGCTGAAACAGTATCATCAGATCGTGGAGAATGAGCATCTCGTGCCAGATGGGTTTCTCTCCGACGACAAAGCCACAACGACCAACCAGGACTGTCAGCAACTGTTGAGCCAGCTGCGCGGCACGGTGAACCAGAAACGCGAATCGATAGACAAGCTGAAGGACGCGGTGGTCGGGTTCAACCGCAATTTCAAGCCGCAGAATGCTTTCCATTTCAACACCATGCCCGTGACGGACCACGACTTTCTGCAGATAGCCGCGGACCTGCAGGACTTCATGGACAACAACAAGATAGAGGAGTTTCGCCGTCGTACCAGCGAACACTACAAGGACATCCTGGGACGTATCTCGACGGAGATTGGCGCGCTGATGAAACGCCGATCGGACGTGGACCGTGTGATACAAGACATCAATCGCGACTTTGTGGAGAAAAACTTTGCCGGAGTCATCAAAAGCATTGAGCTCAGGGCCAACGAGTCGTCCGACAAACTGATGCGGCTGCTCATGTCCATCCACGACTACACGGTCGAGAACGAATTTTCCATCGGCGAGCTCAACCTCTTCTCAGGGGACAATCGCGACGAGGTGAACCGCAAGGTGGTGGACTATCTGAAGAGTCTCGCCCATCAGTTGCTGAACGAACCCAACCGTCCAAAAGTCTCTCTTGGCGACGCCTTCCGCCTGCAGTTCCGCGTCAAGGAGAACGACAATGACACCCTCTGGGTGGAGCGCATCAACAATGTGGGATCTGATGGTACAGACATTCTGGTGAAAGCGATGGTGAACATCATGCTCATCAATGTGTTCAAGAAAAAAGCGGCCAAGAAGAGCGGCGACTTCATCGTACATTGCATGATGGACGAGATAGGACGATTGCATCCCAACAATATCAAAGGCATCTTGCAATTCGCCAATTCGCGAAACATCTATCTCATCAACAGTTCCCCCACGTCGTACAACCCCTACGACTACCGCTACACGTATCTGCTGAGCAAACAAGGTGTGAAAACGAGGGTGGAGAAACTGCTTAAACGGCTCAATTAAGTGTATCATTTATGGCAATAAGCGCGTCTATAAAAACCTTGCTGAAAGGCGAGCAAGTAGCTGGTTCGAAAATGAGCAGGCAGCTGACTGACGAACTGATGGCAGAGGGACTGCTATCCGTAGTGGCCCGTGGATCAAGAAAATCGTATCGGGCGCGAGACACAGAGGCTTTGAGGAGATATCTCATCGACAAGGACGAAAGCTACCGTGTGCTGGGAATCGACGTCTCCGACTCGCGTGCCTCGATGGCGAGAGATACGGGCAACTCCAAACTAGCGGTCGTCCGATCATGTCCAGGATTTCCCATAAACAGTTATGAACCTATTGCGTGTCGGCTGAACGGATTGCCATGGATGGTGGATCCTCAAGAAGGCAGTTTCCTGTATGTTGCGGACTGGAAGACATTCGTAATTCCAGAGGATGTCATTGTGGTGGGAATCGAAAATATGGAAAACTTCCGAAAGATTCGCCGACAGCGAGCCCTTTTCTCTTCCGAGCTGGGCCTCCATCGTCTTCTGTTCGTTTCCCGCTATCCACAATCCACAGACCTCCGTTCCTGGTTGTGCTCCATACCAAACCACTACATACATTTCGGAGATTTCGATCTGGCCGGCATAAACATTTTCCTCACGGAATTCCATGCCCACTTAGGAGAGCGTAGTTCATTCCTTATCCCAAAGGATATAGAACAGAGATTGGCAAATAATGGCACAGGACAAAGGTACAATGCGCAATACCAAAAATTCAAAAACCTAGCAACCCATATTCCTGCTCTTCAAAACCTCATTGATGCTATAAACAAATATCGTAGAGGATATGACCAGGAGGGATATATTAGCATTTGACACTATGCTGCCAATCAACACCTTTACAGGAACAGACTCCTTCACGAACCCTTGCGAAGTATTGTCCGTGTTGTAGTCTTAACGTTATAACGTTTAACGTTTTTGTTTTGGCTTCTTTACTTTGACGTTTTCGAAAACGCATGCGTCTGTACCTGGGAAGAAAGTTTTATCTTGAGCTTGCGCTGCCGCAGCGGCTCACACGGAATAGCGAACTGCGCAAAAAAGCCAAACGAATTGCCACAAAAACACCAAACAAAACACCGCAAAAACACCAAACAAAATGCCGCAAAAACACCAAACGCCTTGCAGAATCCGCAAGAAACCAGTATCTTTGCAGCATCATTATATAGCAAACAATATGGAATACCTCAAAAGGACTGCCGATGAGCATTTGAGCTTATTACGTGAACCCGACTTGCTGATGGTTATCAAAGGTGGAGAAATGGCCTACACTCGTCCGGATGGTGTCAAAATCAACACATACCTTGTGGTTGACAAACTTACGCATAATGCTTTTTGGTAAATATGAACGGCGAATCATACAGATTGAAAGAAACTAAGAAATTTAATAAGAAAATCAAATAATTTCGCAAATTATATTTGGTTGTTTAATATTTTATGAATACCTTTGTAAACGGCTTGAAGTGGTACACTTTTAAATTAGCCTATACGTTTCAAATTAGACTTTCAACACGATGGCCACATTAAGAGGTTACAAATGCACAAAGTGCGGATATGGAATTATAGCAGACGCAAAGGGCTACGAAGCCTTGATGTTTGGTACTAAATACTACTTCTTTTGTTCACACTGCAAGGAAATAGTAAAAGTTCCATTGCAAGAACAATATCCAGAATGTCCAATATGTGGGCGAATGGATGGACTTCGCACATGGAATCCGGTAGAAGGACATTGTCCCAAATGTGGCCATTCAAAATTGACAGAAACAGGAGAAATAATAATGGCAGACTAACAACCATTAAATGTAAAAAGCATGAAACCTAGAGATTTTTCGGCAACTCCCAATAAAATCACAGAGTTGTCGCGTTGCGAAATATTTGTGTTTGGTAGTAACCTTAAAGGCTGTCATGCTGGTGGCGCAGCACGTATCGCCATGGAAAAGTTCGGCGCAGAATGGGGTGTTGGTGTTGGCCCCACGGGTAGGTGTTATGCTATTCCAACCATGCAAGGTGGTGTGGAAACTATTGAACCTTACGTAAATAAGTTTCTCGAATACGCCAAAACACATCCGAATAACAGATTTTTGGTTACACGCATAGGTTGTGGCATTGCAGGATTTGATGATATGGAAATTGCACCGTTGTTTGAGGAAGCCGTGAACATTTCGAATATTGCACTACCAAAAACATGGTGGGATATTATTGGCAAAGAATGTGGTGTATGGCGTACAAGTCCATCATATCCAAAGTTTCCAAAAGTATGGACACTAAAAACTCTAAATAAGTACACTGCTCTACATAAATACGAAATAGGAGCTGGTATCAATACTTTCTTACCCGACCTGAAAGTCCGTTATGTAAAGGGACGTGGCGAGTTTGGCTATGCCAAATTTGGCGATTTCTTCTTTAATAGAGACCAAATGTATGTATGGGAAACAGACGACAAATATGCCGAAGAGCATAACGAAGCAGTTGTTAGCGAAGTTTTCCATGACGAATGCAAAGGCAGGGGATATGTATGTCAAAGGATTTATGCTGGTGTTGAAACCAATTTTCGAGACACCAACGGTGAGATAATATACACAGGCGACGTCATTGAAGTACAAGAGAAAAATGACAATACGCCATATTATCTGGCTTTAGGAGCTATGGCTGATGCTGATGGGAGCGGATTCTATGGCTTTATCCTCGACAATCATAGTTGGCGATTGGACGATTGCCTCAGACAACAGGTTCGTATTACGCGATTTGGCACAGTATATTATCAAATTGGCAAAAACGAAGTGGCGAGAGACGTCAATGAGCGTGTTATGGACTTCAATCTCGCAAGAGAATCAACGGAAGATCATAAGGTAAGAGTGCTTATGACAAGATATACCCCAAACTTTGACCAGGAAAGATGGAAATATCAAGGATTGGAGATATTGGGCATAGAAGAATTTGATTGGAGATGACAAAATAACTAATGATATGGCAAATAAACATGGACAAAACGCACGACTTGGAGCTATTGGAGAAAGCTACGTGCAGATGAGACTCATGCAGAAAGGATGGGACGCATTTAATGCTAATAGCACTTACAACAATTATAAATTAGTGGACATTATATGTCTAAAACCCGAAGACGCAAAGATGTGGAAGCCACGTACTGCATTAATTCAGGTAAAGACAACAAAGTTAAAATCATTTCCTTTAGGATTTACAATAGACGAATGCTTAAACATTGATTTTCTTAAGGAACATGTCATCGGCCCGTGGGTTTTTATCGCCATAGATTCAGAGAATGACATATCAACATTCAGATGCTACGTACTCACTCGTAATCAGGTGATAGAACTGGCTCACAAAGCCCACTATTGGTACAAGAACATGTGGAAGAGAGAGAAAGACATAAAGGGCACTTCGGTAGCTGCCTTAAACGAAGAGTGGCTGTATGGCGAAATAAAGAAGTGCGAAGGTATGACACCCAAACATCCTGCATTTGTAAACCCACTGAAGGGAGCACAAACAAAAGAAGCATGGGAAAACATTTGGACTGAATAATAACCGACCAAAGTTTCCCACCCCCAATCGAGATCGAGTAGGAGGTAAACACTAATAATAGGTGTTTATCTCCTACTTTTACTTTCGTGTTTACCGACCTCTCACACCACCGTACATGCGGTTCCGCATACGGCGGTTCCTATTTTGGGTGCCATTCGAGATACGATCACATTAAAATAGCGTACCCTGCAGTGCTGAAAACGGAGGATATCCGCCCCAAAAGGGGATATCCGTTCACTTTTCTGGTTTCTTAGCCTGTCGCCCCCGTGCTGAAAACGGAGGATATCCACCCACCCAAAACGGGGAT
>ULUE01067520.1_pt1 | contig 13969 bp, 10 predicted proteins | sample 1958211 | NCBI WGS metagenome assembly ULUE01 (sample SAMEA4835752, study PRJEB28245) | human gut metagenome | biome: gut microbiome; material: fecal sample | place: Denmark | collected 2008 | reverse complement strand
GTGGTCAAGCAGGCTGACTTAAACTACGTGGGAAGCATCACTGTAGATACAAAGCTGCTTGAGGCAGCAGGCATCTTGGAGTATGAGATGGTACAGATTGTCGATGTGGAAAACGGAAACAGATTCGAGACCTACACCATCGCCGGAGAGCCGGGCTCAGGCATGATATGCTTAAACGGCGCAGCCGCCAGACAGGTTGCAGTCGGTGACCATGTGATACTCATGTGCTATGCGCAGATGACACCGGAGGAAGCAAAGGAGCATCATCCGAAGGTTGTGTTTGTGGATGATGAAAACAAGATAGCGCGTGTGACAAATTATGAGAAGCATGGAAAGCTGACGGAGGATTTTATTTAACAATAGAAAAATCAAGTCTGCTGTAGTATAATAATTTATCGGGTAAAATATCATGTATTTATGCGGGAGGTAAATATGTACACAGCAGACGAAAAGAGATACGACACAATGAGATATAACAGATGCGGCAGGAGCGGACTTAAGCTTCCTGTTGTATCGCTTGGTCTATGGCACAATTTCGGTGATTTTTCATCGTATGACAACATGAAGCAGATGTGCTTCACAGCCTTTGACCATGGCATCACTCACTTTGACCTGGCAAACAACTATGGTCCTGAATACGGCAGCGCAGAGAAGCACTTCGGGCTTATCCTGAAGGAGCATCTGTCAGCATACCGCGATGAGCTCATCATCAGCTCAAAGGCAGGCTATGATATGTGGAAGGGACCATACGGCAACTGGGGCAGCCGCAAGTATCTGATTGCAAGCCTTGATCAGAGCCTTAAGAGAATGGGACTCGACTATGTGGATATTTTCTATCATCACAGAATGGACCCTGAGACACCGCTTGAGGAAACAATGGGAGCACTCGACCAGATAGTAAAAAGCGGAAAAGCACTCTATGTCGGACTGTCAAATTATGACGGCGAGACCATGAAGAGAGCCTGCGAGATTCTTACTGATTTGAAATGTCCGTTTATCATCAACCAGAATTCATACAATATCTTCAACCGTACAATAGAGCAAAACGGCTTGAAGCAGGCAGCAAGAGAGTGTCAAAAGGGCATCATCTCCTTCAGCCCGCTCGCACAGGGCATGCTCACAGACCGTTACATAAACGGTATTCCGGAGGATAGCCGTATAAAGACAGACGGCCGCTTTTTAAATCAGGAAAAGCTCACTCCACACATCGAGCAGATTAAGAAGCTAAACGATATAGCCGCAAAACGTGGTGAGACACTAGCACAGATGGCTCTTAAGTGGGTGGTAAAGGATGATGACGTGACAAGCGTGCTTGTCGGCGCCTCAAAGCCACAGCAGATTCTTGAAAACTTAAAGGTTATGGAGGGCACAGGCTTCTCTGAGGAAGAGCTTAGGATGATTGATGAGATTGTGGGAGTGTAAAGATGAATCTGGTGATATAAATGGAATATATTGCGCATATAGAAGAAAGAAAGCAAAGGCTTATTGATCATTTGGATGGAACTGCCAAATTAGCCGGAAAATTTGCAGAATCATTTGGAAAATATGAGTGGGGATATTGCATAGGTATGTTACATGATCTAGGTAAGTATTCCAAAGAATTTCAACATAAAATACAGTTTAATACGAATGACAGAGTAGACCATTCTACTGCTGGAATGAGATTATGTAATGAAAAAGGTGGATATTATTCTATATTACAATATGCTATTGCAGGACATCATTCTGGACTAATGGATTACTATAAGCTTGAAGAACGATATAGAAAATCAATATGTGATTATCAGGCATATAGACAGGAGGTAGAAATTCCACAAATAAAAAGTGATCCTTTTGAGAGCTGTAAAACACAAAATCCTCATTTTTCAATGGGGATTTTTATGAGGATGTTATATTCATGTCTTGTTGATGCGGACTTTCTTGAAACAGAAAGTTTTATGAAGAATAACCATGTGGAACGAACATCGGGTGAAGAAATGGCATCTTTATTAGCAAGACTGGAAAGACATATTGGTTCATGGTTAGAAAATGATGATCTTAATTCGATAAACGGTAGAAGAACTGAGATATTAAAAGCCTGTCTGATAGCAGGTGAGAATGATAGGGGATTGTTTCACCTGACTGTTCCAACAGGTGGTGGAAAAACAATTGCCTCATTGGCATTTGCGTTAAAGCATGCAGTCAGGCATCAAATGGAGCATATTATATATGTTATTCCATATACTAGCATTATAGAACAGAATGCTCAGGTGTTTCGTGAAATACTTGGGCAGGATAATGTTCTTGAGAATCATTGTAATGTCGATTATGGGGATTCTGAAGAATTAAAACCGATGCAGCTTGCCAGCGAAAACTGGGATAAACCTGTAATTGTCACGACTAATGTTCAATTTTTTGAATCATTATTCGCAAGCAGGTCATCTAAGTGTAGGAAAATTCATAATATTGCGAATTCTGTGGTTATATTTGATGAGGCACAAATGTTGCCATTGGAATATTTGAAACCATGCATTGCCATGATGGAAAATTTAATGGATTTCTATAGGACAAGTATTGTTTTATGTACGGCAACACAACCGGCCTTAGACAGTATATTTGATCAACACAGACGGTATATTGAATTATGCCCGAATATAAATGAGCAGTTTAAATTTTTTAAAAGAGTTATATACGAAAATCTTGGGATAATCGAATTTGATACTTTAATTGAAAGATTGAAGACTGAAAAAAGAGCACTGTGTATTGTTAATACAAAAAAATGTGCACAGCAGCTTTACGAACAGTTAAGTGGTGATGGTGTGTATCATTTATCAACAAGTATGTATCCTAAGCATCGTAAAAAGATACTTGCACAGATTAAAGAAAGAATGAGTGATAAATCAAAATCATGTGTGCTTATTTCAACAAGTTTGGTAGAGGCGGGAGTAGATCTTGATTTTAATTCAGTATATCGTCAAGTAGCAGGAGTAGATTCGGTAATACAGGCAGCAGGTAGATGCAACCGAGAAGGAATTGAGAAAAAAGAAAACAGTAAAGTTTATATTTTTGATATAAATGGAATGAAAACAGTGCCGGGACAAAGTCTGCAAAGCTCAATCACTAAAGGGTTATTGCAAGATTATCATGATATTTCTAATCTTGAATGCATTACAGAATATTTCAAAAGGCTATATCATTTTAGAGAAAATGATTTGGATAAAAAGAATATTATAGGCGAATTCAAGGATTGGAAATATAATTTTGAGACGGTATCAGAAAAATTTCATTTGATTGAGGAAAATACAAGAATTGTATTTATTCCGATAGAGCAGGAAGCTAAGGATTTATTATTTGAAATAAAAAATCAGGGTTATGGAAAAGCCAGAATGAGAAAGGCATCCCAGTACTGTGTTCAGATATATAATCAGCTTTTTGATACTTTGTATGGTGCTGGTATAATTAAGGAAATAACATCGGATATAGAGAATTTTTATGAATTGGTAGATGAAGAAATGTATACAGATGACAAGGGATTAAATTTGTCTGTGGAATCTGGAATGGATTTATATCTGTAATTTAAATGGCTGTGTGAATTATAAACACAGCCATTTATTTGCATTATTAAAAATATTATTATTTCAATCCACAGGATTAGCCTGACAAATGTAATTGTACAATATGAATTGAATTATTTCAATAAAATTTTAAATAAAAATTGAAAAGTGTTGATTAGTAATGTTTGAAGTAGTATTATTTAAAACATAAGAAGATAATGTACGTGAAATAAATTAGATAAAGGAGTAGGGTGATGATTTTATATCATGGAAGTAAAGAAATAGTAGAATTTCCTGAAATTAGAACAGCTCGTTATAACAAGGATTTTTATTTTGGGTTTTATTGCACACAGATGCCAGAGCAGGCAGTGAGATGGGCAACGAGATATGGAACGCGAGGCTATTTGAATAAATATGAATATACTGAAAATTCAAAGCTTAAGTATCTTGTATTTGAAAAAATGACAGAAGAATGGCTTGATTTTATTGTTGATTGCAGAAGAGGAATAGCGCACTCGTATGATATTGTTGAAGGACCTATGGCTGATGATACAATATATAATTATATACAGAATTATATTGATGGAAAGATAAGCAGAGCAGCTTTTTGGGAACTGGCGAAGTTTAATCATCCGACTCATCAAATAAGTTTTCATACGGTAAGTGCGCTTAGTACTTTGAGATATGTTGGAAATGAGGTTGTTTATGGCGATTAAAAATAATAATAATCTATTCTATACATGCAGTCTGATTGAATATATTGGCAGGCAGATTAAAAGGAAACGTTATGAGGTGGTTGATTTACTGACAAAAGAACGGATTAAACGTATATATAAATATGCAGATATTCTCCATTGCGAACCAATTGAAAAAGTTGCAGATGAGTTTATTACGGAATGCAGTATGAATAATGGAAATTATGATAATATACATGATTGTAAATATAGGATTCCGGATTACTGGGATATTGGCGAAGTATATGAGAGATTGATAGAGGATTGTTTTAGTGATGATGAGATACTTCATGGTATATGGAAAGTGTATCATTCGTGGATAAGTGACAAGATATCAAATTATAATACCGATTTTTATTATCAGCCACGAGACTACATTGCAGCTTGTTATGAGGAAGGAGATGTCCTGTAAATGGGAGTAGGTGTAAGAGTTAAGGTATGGGGAGATTATGCATTATTCTCACGACCGGAAATGAAGGTTGAGAGATGCTCATATGATGTTATGACTCCATCGGCAGCAAGGGGAATACTTGAGGCGATATATTGGCATCCGGGATTGAGTTGGGTGATTGATAAAATCTATGTGAAAAATCCAATCAGATTTACCAGTGTCAGAAGAAATGAGATAAAAAGTAAAGCTTCCGCAAATAATATATTACAGGTATATAATGGTGCGGATAAGCCTTTGTACATAAGTACAAAGGATGATATTGTACAGAGGGCATCTCTTATTTTGAAGGATGTGTCTTATGTTATAGAGGCACATTTTGAGATGACGGAAAAAGCAAATAATACAGATAATCCCGGGAAATTTAAGGATATTATGATGAGAAGACTTAAGCGTGGGGAATGTCATCATATGCCATATTTTGGCTGTCGTGAGTTTCCGGCAAATTTTTGCCTTTGTGAAGAGAAAAATATACATACATTTTATGATAATATTCCGGAGAAAGATTTGGGATTTATGCTATATGATATGGATTATAGTGATTGTGAAAGAGGCAATATTAGTCCAATATTTTTTAGAGCAGTGATGAAGCGTGGAGTAATAGATTTAAGGGACTGTGAGGTGATAAGATGATCTTACAGGCATTAGTGAAAGAATATGAGGATCTTGCAGAGAATAATCTGGTGCCGAAGAGAGGCTGGTGTCAGGCCAAGGTTTCTTATGCAATAGATTTAAATCCTAATGGGAAAATCAAAGAAATTTATCCACTAAAAACAGAACAGACTAGTGGAAAAAAGAAGGTTTTTCTTCCAGTTGCGAAGAGTGTTCCTGAAATGGTTACACGTTCATCGGGCGTGGCAGCTAATTTTCTCTGTGATAATGTAAAATACATGCTAGGGATTGATCAAAGCGGAACTAATGCAAGGGTGCAGGAGTGCTTTCAGGCAGCGAAGGAAAAACATTTAGCGTTGTTAAAGAATGTTGATGAGCCTATGGCAAATGCAATTTGTAATTTTTTTAATTTATGGAATCCAGAGACGGCTTATGATAATGCATGTGTAAGAGAAAAATCAGATGAATTAAATGAGGGTGGTAATGTCATCTTCTGTATGGGAAATGATTTCGCACAGGATAATGATACAATTAAAAAAATTTGGGACAACTATGTTGTACATCAGACAGAAAATACCAATGATGGTATTTGTCTTGCAACTGGTGAAAAAACGGAGATAGCAAGAATTCATCGTGGAATAAAAGGTGTTCCAGGAGCACAGACAAGTGGAGCTGCTTTGGTTTCGTTTAATGCACCTGCATTTGAATCTTATGGCAAGGAACAGAGCTATAATGCACCTGTAGGAAAATATGCAGAGTTTGCATATACAACTGCATTGAATTATTTGTTGAGTAATAGGGATAAGACATTTCAATTAGGTGATTCCATGGTGGTTTATTGGGCTGAAAATGGCATGGAAGAATATCAGAAAACATTTAGTTTTGTTATGAATCCTCATATAGATAATGAGGAACAGCTTCAAAGAATATTTGACAGCTTGAAAAAATCAAGATATGTGGATGTAGATAATGTTCAGATGGACTTTGAGCAGTCATTTTATATTTTATGCCTTGCACCGAATGCTGCGAGGTTATCTGTTCGTTTCTTTTATCAAAACACATTTGGTGATATTTTAAAAAATATAAAAGAACATTATAAACGGTTGGATATTGTGAAACCGTTGTGGGTGGAAAAGAAATATCTGAGCGTATATGAATTGTTAAGAGAGACTGTCAATCCTAATTCAAAGGATAAGACTCCAATCCCTAATATGTCTGCAATGGTACTTCAAAGTATTTTATCGGGAAACAGATATCCTGCAAGTCTTTATACAGACACTGTTATCAGAATACGATCTGAGCAGGGAAATGTTACATGGGGAAGAGCTTCAATTATCAAGGCTTATTTAATAAAAAATTATTCATGGAAGGAAGGAGAAAACTACATGGGATTAGAAGAAACATGCAATGACACTGCATACATATTGGGAAGATTATTTTCAGTTTTGGAGTCAATCCAAAAGGAGGCGAATCAGGGAATAAATGCTACAATTAAAGACAGGTATTTTAATTCAGCATGCGCTACGCCTGCATCTGTTTTTCCAATTTTATTTAAATTAGAAAATAGTCATATAAAAAAACTTGAGCGTGAAAAAGGTAGCGGTTCTAAGATTTTTTATGAAAAAATAATAGGAAACCTTATGAAAAAATTAGTATTATTTCCACGGAGTTTGTCTTTAGAAGAACAAGGAAAATTCATGTTGGGATATTATCATCAGACACAAAAGAAGTATGAAAAAAAGGAGGACAAATAAATGGGAGAGGTTATTAAAAACAGATATGAGTTTGTTGTTTTATTTGATGTTGAAAATGGAAATCCTAACGGGGATCCTGACGCTGGCAATATGCCAAGAATTGATCCGGAAAGTGGCTTAGGAATTGTAACTGATGTATGCTTAAAACGTAAGATCCGAAATTACATAGAGACTGTGAAGGAGGACGAAGATGGATATAAAATTTATATCAAGGAGAATGTTCCTCTTAACAGAAGTGACAGGGAGGCATGCAAAAGTCTTGGTATAAATGATGATGAAGATAAAAAGGTTACAGAAGCATTAAAAAAACTAAAAAAGTCAGATAAGGATGCAGATATAAAATTAAGGGATTATATGTGCAGAAATTTTTATGATATTCGTGCATTTGGTGCTGTAATGACGACTTTTGTTAAAGCTTCATTGAATTGTGGGCAGGTAAGAGGTCCTGTACAGCTTGGATTTGCAAGAAGTATTGATCCTGTTATTAGTCAGGAGGTAACTATTACGAGAGTTGCCATTACAACAGAAAAAGATGCTGAGAATAAGAGTAACGAGATGGGAAGAAAGAGTATTGTTCCATATGGCTTGTATCGTGTAGAAGGTTATATTTCAGCAAATCTTGCAAGAAAAGTTACTGGATTTTCTGAGGAAGATCTAGAATTGTTATGGAATGCAATAATAAATATGTTTGAAAATGACCATTCTGCTGCAAGAGGAAAGATGGCAGTTCGTGAGCTTATTGTTTTTAAGCATAGTAAAGAGCTTGGTGACTGTCCTGCTTATAAATTATTTGATGCAGTTAAAGTGCAGAAAAATGATGATATACAATATCCAAGAAAATATCAGGATTATACAGTTACTATTAATGATGATGAGATACCGGATACGGTAGAAGTGAAAAGGATGATTTAATGGAATATTCTCAAGATGATTATCTGATGATTTCTGGAATACAGCATTTTAAATTTTGCAGAAGACAATGGGCGCTTATTCATGTTGAGCAGCAGTGGGCTGAAAATGAACATACTGTTATTGGCGAACTTATGCATAAAAAAGCGCATGATCCATATCTGACAGAAAAGAGAAAAGATATTCTGGTTGTCAGAGCTCTTCCTGTATCCTCAAGAAGCATGGGTGTGAGTGGGGAGTGTGATATTGTTGAATTTCACAAATGTGAAGATGGAGTGAAGCTCTATGGACATCGTGGAACCTATTCATTATATCCAATTGAGTACAAAAAGGGGAAACCCAAAGCGTCAAACGAAGATGAACTTCAGCTAATGGCGCAGGCTATGTGTCTGGAAGAAATGTTTTCAACAAAAATAACGGAGGGTGCTATATTTTATGGTGAGACAAGAAGACGCAAACCGATAGTGTTTACAGATGAACTTCGGGATGAAGTGAAAAAAATATTTGGAGAAATGCATGATTATTATGATCGAAATTATACACCTAAGGTCAAAACGTCGAAAAGGTGTGTATCTTGCTCTTTAAAAGATATTTGTATGCCAAAGATTGATAAAAGTGGTTCGGTGAAATCGTATATCAATAAGATGCTGGGGGAAACGTTATGAAGAAATTATTGAATACATTGTATGTTACATCGGAAAATAGTTATCTGGGGTTGGATGGAGAAAATGTTGTTGTATATGATGATAAAAATGAAATAGGCAGATTACCTTTACACAATCTCGAAGCAATAATTTCATTTGGATATAGAGGAACAAGTCCGGCATTAATGGGAGCTTGTGCGGATAGAAATATTTCTCTTTGTTATCTGACACCACAGGGAAAATTTCTTGCAAGAGTTTCAGGCAAAGTTAAGGGGAATGTCGTGCTAAGGAAACAACAATTCCAAAGCAGTAGTGAAGATATAAAGTGCCTGGAAATCGCAAAAAACTGTATTCTTGGAAAAGTGTATAATTCAAGATGGGTTCTAGAAAGAGCAATTAGAGATCATTCAATGCAGATAGATGTGGATAAGGTAAAAAAAGCATCTATAAAACTGAAAGAATTTCTTGATTATATCCAAAATTCACAGTCTATGAATCAGTTAAGAGGATATGAAGGTGAAGCAGCAAGTATATATTTTGGCGTATTTGATGAGTTGATTTTACAACAAAAGAAAGATTTTTTCTTTCAAGGGAGAAATCGGCGTCCGCCTCTTGATAATGTAAATGCAATGTTGTCGTTTACGTATACATTGCTTACAACTCAAATTACATCAGCGCTAGAGGTTGTAGGGTTAGATCCCTATGTTGGTTACATGCACACGGAACGTCCCGGTAGAGTATCACTTTCATTAGATCTTATAGAAGAATTGCGAGCAGTCATGGCTGATAGATTTGTTTTATCATTGATTAATAAAAAGATTGTAAATGGCAAGAGTTTTACAAAAAAAGAAAACGGTGCTGTATTGATGGATACAGATATTCGTAAAAAATTACTATCAGAATGGCAAAACAAGAAAAAGGAGATTATTACACACCCATATCTTAATGAAAAGGTGGAATGGGGAATGGTTCCATTTGTACAGGCAATGCTGTTGGCAAGATATTTAAGGGGAGATTTGGATGAGTACCCTGTATTTTTATGGAAATGAGGTGATGGCGTGCTTGTATTGATTACATATGATGTGAATACTGAAACTGCTGAAGGAAAAACCAGGTTGAGAAAAGTAGCTAAACAATGTGTAAATTATGGGCGAAGAGTTCAGAATTCTGTGTTTGAATGTATACTAGATAATGCTCAATGTGTGATGCTAAAGGCCATATTAACGGATCTTATTGATAAAGATGTGGATAGTCTCAGATTCTATTATTTAGGAAATCGTTATCAGACGAAGATAGAACATGTTGGTGTTGACCGTGGGATTCCTGCTGATCAGACATTGATATTATAAAATGTGGTGCGAAAGATAAGTAAACATGAATGTACCGGTTGTCTCGCACCTGAAATTACTTGTAAATTTGTACAATAAAATGAATAATAGGTTTTTGGTTTTACTTGTTATTTATCTTATTATATATTTATTGTCGGTATTGTATAAAAATAAACAAATTTTTTGTGCAATATTGCTGTCGCTCCTCTCGTGGGAGCGTGGATTGAAATTCTATAAATGCCGCATTATCAACCCGGCAAACAAGTCGCTCCTCTCGTGGGAGCGTGGATTGAAATGATATAGCCTTTCTGTGTTGCCTGCCGGATGCCTGTCGCTCCTCTCGTGGGAGCGTGGATTGAAATGCGTGCCGGCTCAAAATCCTTTTCAGTTGCAGCAAGTCGCTCCTCTCGTGGGAGCGTGGATTGAAATTTTTGCACCTTTTACTCCTGTTACCGGTGTGCCGGTCGCTCCTCTCGTGGGAGCGTGGATTGAAATATTGTTGCCGACGAACATAGCACCAACAGGGGATTTGTCGCTCCTCTCGTGGGAGCGTGGATTGAAATCGTATAGTCCGGAATGTAAATCAATAACGCCCTGGGTCGCTCCTCTCGTGGGAGCGTGGATTGAAATTCGACCAAATCTGTTTTATTGCTGTCGTGTCAGAGTCGCTCCTCTCGTGGGAGCGTGGATTGAAATCTGATGGTTCTTTTGGTAAACATGTCCGCTTTGCCCGTCGCTCCTCTCGTGGGAGCGTGGATTGAAATATTCTACGATGTAGACCAAGCTGATGTTGCAAAGGTCGCTCCTCTCGTGGGAGCGTGGATTGAAATCTCAAAGAAAGCAACCGCCTGTTCAGCAGTACGCCAGTCGCTCCTCTCGTGGGAGCGTGGATTGAAATTTAGTCGGTATATCCCCTGTCGTAGCGTAGTTGCGTCGCTTCTCTCGTGGGAGCGTGGATTGAAATAAGAGCTGAAAGTGAGAGAGATATTGCTGTAGCAGTCGCTCCTCTCGTGGGAGCGTGGATTGAAATATAGAATTAGCCTCTTTGAAGTTAAGACCAAGAAGTCGCTCCTCTCGCGGGAGCGTGGATTGAAATACTGAAAAGATAGAAAAGCTTAAAGAGTTTGAGGTCGCTCCTCTCGTGGGAGCGTGGACTGAAATATCAGCATATGAACCTATACACAATCATAATATGCTGCGTTATTGTAGAATTAGTAGTTAAGTCTATTTTTATAGCAATAACGCGGCTTATAAATAATACATCAGATAATATTGTTGCAAACTAGCAAATAGCAGGTATAATAAAGAGTAACATATTAACAAGGAGGCATATTCATTGGGCATTTACGTTAATCCGACAGGAAGATCGTTTGAGCTTGCGATAAATTCAGAGATTTTTGTTGACAAAAGCGGTCTGATTAAAGAAACGAATAAGTGTATAAATACATTACAAAGGTATATGTGTGTAAGCCGTCCAAGGCGATTCGGAAAGTCAATGGCCATGGATATGCTTTCAGCATATTATGGTCGAAAGACTGATGCAGAAAATTTATTTAAAGGCCTTAAAATAAGTCATGATGAGTCGTATGACAGACATATTAACAAGTATGATGTACTCAAAATTAATATGCAGGACTTTTTGAGTGTTACACACAGTGTTGATGATATGCTTAAAATGTTGTGCGAATACATTACGGATGATTTTTCAATAGAGTGTAAGGATATTATTTTTCGGGACAAGTCAAATATTGTGAGAGTAATGCAGGATGTTTTTATGTCTACAGGCAGGCCGTTTGTGATTCTTATTGATGAATGGGATTGTCTGTTTAGAGAATTTACGCAGGATAAAGAAGCGCAGAAGAAATACCTTGATTTTTTGAGAGGCTGGCTTAAGGATAAAGACTATATAGCGCTTGCATACATGACAGGTATACTGCCGATTAAAAAATATGGTTCACATTCTGCTCTTAATATGTTCACGGAATATTCCATGACAGATATGGGAGCTTTGGCAGAGTACTTTGGCTTTACAGATGATGAGGTCAGAGAATTGTGTGACAGATATGATATGGACTTTGAAGAGGCAAGGGCATGGTACAATGGATATAAGCTCGTGTCCCATAGCAAATATGGAGTAAAGAAATATGCGATGTACAGTCCGAAGTCTGTAGTAGAAGCCATGCTAAAGCATAAATTTGGTACTTATTGGAATCAGACTGAAACTTACGAGGCTCTCAAGGTTTATATTCAAATGAATATGGATGGTCTAAAAGATGCCGTGATTAAAATGCTTGCCGGTGAAAGTGAGAAAATAAATACAGGCACATTTGAAAATGACATGACATCATTTGCCACAAAGGATGATGTGCTTACACTTTTAGTACATCTTGGCTACCTGACATATGATAGTGAGACGGAAGAGGTTTCAATTCCAAATCGAGAGGTGTCAAAGGAATATCTTAATGCAATTAGTACAATGGATTGGGATGAAGTATCAAAATCAATAAAAGCATCACAAAAATTGCTTGAGAGTTTGTGGAATATGAATGGTGCTGCGGTTGCTGACGGAATTGATAAGGCACATAATGAGATATCTATTTTACGGTATAATGATGAGAATTCTTTAAGCTGTACAATTAATTTGGCATTTTATTCGGCCAGGGAGTATTACTCAATAGTTCGTGAATTACCAACAGGAAAAGGCTTTGCTGATGTATGCTTTATTCCAAGAGTGAGTCATTTGGATAAGCCGGCAGTTGTTATTGAATTGAAATATGATAAGAATGTTGATGGCGCCATTTCACAGATAAAGTCGAGACAGTATGTGGAAGCCTTGAAGGATTATAAGGGTAATTTGCTTCTTGTTGGAATAAATTACGATAAAAAGACAAAAGAACATCAATGTGTGATTGAAAAATGGAAGCTGTAAAGGTGAAATTAGCAGGGAGTATAGCAACAATTAATGCTATACTCCCTGCTATTATATTTTTGGTTGCAAGAATTTAGTTTATGCTATAAAATATTTATAACTGTATGCAGATATTTAATAATCACAATATCTGTCTGTATAATAAAATACGCATAAAGAGGACGAAAGAATGATCAACAAATTAGTAGACAAAATCAAGAAAACAAACGCACCTATCGTAGTAGGTCTCGACCCGATGCTTTCATATGTGCCTGAGCATATCACAAAGAAGGCATTTGATGAGCTTGGAGAGACACCGGCCGGTGCAGCGGAGGCTATCTGGCAGTACAACAAGGCTATTGTGGATGCCACATATGACCTGATTCCGGCTGTAAAGCCACAGATTGCCATGTATGAGCAGTTTGGAGTGGAGGGCCTTAAGGCATTCCAGAAGACAGTGGATTACTGTCACGAGAAGGATCTCGTGGTTATCGGAGATGTAAAGCGTGGAGATATCGGCTCAACATCGGCTGCATACGCCACAGGACATCTCGGAAAGGTACAGATCGGCACTAAGAGCTATTCTACCTTTGATGAGGATTTTGCCACTGTCAATCCATACCTTGGAACAGACGGTATCAAGCCATTCGTAGATGTATGCAAGGAGGAGAAGAAGGGTATCTTCATTCTTGTAAAGACATCTAATCCATCAAGTGGAGAGTTCCAGGACCGTATGATTGACGGACGCCCATTATATGAGTGGGTAGGCGAGAAGGTTGCAGAGTGGGGAGCTGACTGCATGGGTGATTCATACAGCTATGTAGGTGCGGTTGTCGGCGCAACATATCCTGAGCAGGGTAAGATTCTTCGTAAGGTAATGCCAAAGAGCTTCATCCTCGTACCGGGCTACGGCGCACAGGGAGGCAAGGGCGCAGACCTTGTTCATTTCTTCAATGAGGACGGACTTGGTGCAATTGTCAATTCATCACGTGGAATTATCTGCGCATACAAGCAGGATAAGTACAAGGATATGGGCATCACAGCAGAGAATTTTGCAGATGCATCACGCAAGGCGGTTGAGGATATGATTGAGGATATC
>ULUE01075682.1_pt1 | contig 13974 bp, 12 predicted proteins | sample 1958211 | NCBI WGS metagenome assembly ULUE01 (sample SAMEA4835752, study PRJEB28245) | human gut metagenome | biome: gut microbiome; material: fecal sample | place: Denmark | collected 2008 | reverse complement strand
CGCATTTACTGCAGGTGGTCTAATCGGTTCGGTAAATAGTCAGGCTGCAGCAAATGATGAGGAAAGGACGGGAAAGGGTCCCAATGTTTATGTGTTTCTAAACAATTATGATACGAATGGAATGAACCTGACAGGGCAGATTACCTTACCGCCGCAGGCATGGTATTATGATGCGGATTCGACGGGCTCTTTTCACACAGAGTTTCGGTTGGGGAGTGATCGGAATACATCGACAAAGGCCGATATAGGTGATGGGGAAAAATGGAAAAATAATATTCGTCCCTTTGCTTTTCTCGGTTTCGGAAAATATTCGAACGACCGGATTGCAATGAAGGGATATTTTGATCTGTCGTATAAGTATGGTGCTGATGGGCAACCAACTGGTTATCGTATGACGGATTTTGGATCTGCATTAAATCCGGAACACCCACTTGATAAAAATACCCAATTTACAGATGGGGCTGGGAATGCAAGAGATTATAAGCTTTTGGAGATTCCAAAGATTTCTGTTCCTGGTTATGATTGTATCGGGTGGCACATAGAGGGACGTCTTGGGAAACATGGAAGTGCTCTGACAGGAGAGTATACAAGTTCTGACAGTCTTTTCGGCCCAAAGGATTATTATTACAGCGAAGCGGACGGTGTTTCCGGTGGAACTATTGGTAAGGAGTGGCTTTGGAATGAGGGCTGGCAAAATAATGATCTTTTAACAGAACGCCTTGCTACATTTCGTCAAAATCCTTTTTCAAAAGGTAATGCCGGTACGGACGGTGGCAGTGCGATGGCGTTCAGGGGAACAGGAAAAGGTTATGTGATCATATGCACTCCTATCATGCGTGTACAAACTGGTACATCTAACAGTCAACTGAATGGCCATAATATTTACTTTGATTTGAATGGTGGAAATGGCAATCTTGGTCAGGATGGAATGAACAGGACCTCTTTTACATACGGCGGAACCTCCAGTTATTTAAAAAAGGATTATGCGGAGGAATATATCAGTCGTTACGGTTATACTTTTGAGGGATGGAATACAGCAGCGGATGGTTCTGGGTCCTGGGCAGATGAAAATACGGCAATGTTTTTTGATACAGACATTACTCTGTATGCTCAATGGAAAGCAATCGAGTACAATATGACCTGTGATGCAAATGGGGGAGCTTTTTCAAACGGTGCATTAAAGGTAACAAAGAAACTTCCTTATGAAAGTAGTATCACAAATGGAGTTGGTGAGCCGGTAAGACTCGGTTATACTTTCACCGGATGGTCTACGGCTGTGCATGGTGGTACAGATATCCAGACTGTTCCTGTAATGGGTGGAACGGTATATGCTCAGTGGACGGCAAACGATGTGAATGTGACTTTTTATGTTGATGGTGCTGTTTATCAGGAAAAAACGATGAAGGCGGGAATGAGTTTCAGTCAGCAGGTAGCGGTTCCTAAAAAGAAAGGGTATGTATTTAAGGGCTGGATAAAAAATACACAGTCCGAAGAGTATGTGACAAGGGCATATGAAGATATGAGCGTATATGCGTTCTTCTATAAGGAAGAGGCCGAACTGAAAAAGCCGGTTGTTCCTGTAGTAAAGACATATACATATACGGAGGTAACTCCGGTCCCAGAAGCAGATCTGACAATTAAAGCCGATGCTAACGGTGGTACTTTCGGTCAGAAAGATGGTAAGGATGTTACAACCGTTGATTGTAAGGTCAAGAAGGGGGCTGCAATGTCTACAGCAGTTCAGAACCCAACAAGAACAGGATATTCCTTTGACGGATGGTATACCGGCGCTGATGGTGGTGATGGTGCGAGTGTTGCACTGAATAATGGAACGGTCTATGCACATTGGAAGCCGGTTGTTTGCACGGTAACATTTTCTGCAGTATCTAGTGTTAAAAATTTACCGAACACACAGCAGGTTGATTATGGTTATGATGTAACAAAGTTTGCCGTACCAACAATGGAAGGTGCGACTTTTGCCGGATGGTCTGATACACCAGATGGTGATGGCATTGTGAAAAATGTATATGGTGATATGACGCTTTATGCGCGTTTTGATATCAACACATATTCGATTACATTTGATGCAAATGAGGGACGCTTTGCGGACGATCAGACGCAGGTAACTCATATTGTACAGGATGGCAGCGGCTTTGATTCCTTAGATGTTCCAACTAGAGCTGGTTATGATTTTAAAGGGTGGTATACAGCTAAATCAGCAGGAACATTAGTGGAAAAGGCAACAGCGGATCAGACGGTATATGCTGTTTGGGAGAAAACAAAATATACTCTGACCATGGTAAAAAATGATGGCTCGATGGACAACAGTAACAAGCTGGTGTCTCTTGGAGAGAAAATTGGAGATCTTCCGGTTCTTACCAGAGCTGGTTATGACTTTAAGGGATGGAATACCTCCAAAGCAGGTACAGGAAGTGCCGTTACCTATAATACTGTATATGATAAGACTGAGAATTCCAGAATTTACGGTGTGTGGGAAAGACACGCTTATACAGTATCTTTTAATGATGGATCTAACATTGTAACAAGAAAGATTTATAAAGGAGATACATTTGGTCAGCTTCCGGATGCGAAGAAACAGCACAAGAAATTTGTCGGATGGTATCTTGGTGATAAGCAGATTGGTCCAACAGCGATTTTTGATTTGGATGAGGATGTTACTGTTACAGCAAAATGGGAGAATGGAAGTTATACTGTAAACTATGTGATGAATACGCCAGATAACGTAGAGCCTGGTGTTTATAGGACAACGCAGCTTGCAAATTTCGATGAACTTACTACTTTGGCTGACGCAGTAGATACCAAGGATGGATTTACATTTAAAAATTGGAATACGGCAGCAGATGGTTCAGGTACGATTTATAGTGCTGGAGCACAGGTGAAAAACCTTGTTGAAAATGATGGGGATGAAATAGCACTGTATGCTCAGTGGTCAGAGAATCACTACAATGTTTCCTTTGATGCAAATAAACCTGCAAAAGCAGATGGCGCAGTTGTAACCGGAAAAATGGAGTCGATAAAGGATATTGCGTATACATCTTATTTTGATGTTCCAGACTGCAGCTATGTAGTATCCGGATCTGCTCTTAAAGTATGTTTTGATGGATGGAATACAGCAGCAGATGGTACAGGAGATACTTATATAGAAGGGGATAAAATTGGAGGTCTGACTGGAGTAGACGGCGCAACTGTACGGCTGTATGCTCAGTGGCACTATGAAATTAACAGTGAAAACACAAAAATTTATGTTGGAAAATATGAGATTGAGGGGGATACAATCTATAGCCCAATTGAGAATCCTGCATTTACTCTTGTAGCCGGAGGCTATGAGATTCCTTCAAAGGATGTAAAGATTGATTATGTTACGGGGACGGATGGGGCTCGTAAGGTTGTCTTTACGGTATCCGGAGAATTTGTAGGTACGATTGAAAAAGGGTTTGTGATTGGAAAGAATCCAGCCACAGGAGATTACTCTTTCCCAGAAGATTATGATCCAAGTGCAACAAAAGATCCAAATGCATCACAGAATCCGGGTACAAGCAGTGATCCAAATGCATCATCTAATCCTAATCCGGGAGCATCAGGAAAGCCGCTTCCTACGTCAACTACGATCGGTCTGATGACACCGAAGCCAGGCACATCACAGAATCCGGGTACAAGCAGTGATCCAAATGGGGGAATAGAGGTTCCTCCGGGATATGAACTTGTAACGCCTCCGCCTACAGCGAAGGATGAGTATGATTATACGATTACATATTGTGTTCCAATTGGATCAAAAATCGAAAATCCTGTTTTTGGTTATAAAGCAGGAGAGGGCGTAGATCTGCCAGTAAAAGTTACAAAAGATGGATATAATTTTAAAGGATGGTTTGATAATGCAAAATTTACGGGATCTGCAATCCTTTCTGTTGGTCCATCAGAAACTGGAGACAAACTGTTTTATGCCAAGATGCTGTTAAAATCAGAAGATCCAGATGAGAATGGACGTGGTGATGATAATGGTAATGCACCGGACACATCAAGTGCACCGGATACTTCTGCAGCTCCAGGAGCATCAAGTATACCGGGAATAGGGGACAATCCATTTAAAGATAATTTGGAACCAAATGGAGGAACTGTTAATCGCTGGGATGAGGATTGGACAAAAGACATTATTAAACTCCCGACGGATGTTACAAGACCGGGATATATCTTTGGTGGATGGTACTTAGATCCGGGATTTGCAGGAAATCCGATTACGGAAATCAGCAGGGTAGATCTCATCAATGGTGTTAAAGTTTATGCAAAGTGGATTCCTGCCACATATAAAATTAACTATGAGTTGCAGGGAATTGGTAAGTTGCCGGATGGATCGGCAACAAGCGTGACACATGGAACAAGTGCGAAACTTCCAATTCCAATCAGTGATACACATAATTTTGCCGGATGGTATAAATCTGCGGCATGCACCGGAAGCAGCATTTCTGAGACTGGTGCAGACGTCATCGGAGATTTGACATATTATGCTAAGTGGACAACAATCCAGAAAATTAAGGGAGGATTGATTTACCGCATTACAGGTACAAAAACAGCATCGTTGATTGGTACAACAAATAGAAATATAAAGACTTTAAAAGTACCTAAAACAGTAAGATTAAACTGTAAGGGAAAAACTCGTGCTTATAAGGTATCGCACATTAATGGACGGGCATTCCAGGGGTGCAAGAAACTGAAAAAGGTAGTGATTGGTGGCAACGTAGGAGTTATCGGTATTTACGCATTTAAGAATTGTACAAAGTTACAGAGTGTAGTGATTAACGGTAATAAATTGTTAAAGATTCGTCAGTCTGCATTTTCTGGAGATAAAAAGCTGAAAAAAGTGGTTATTCGATCTTATAAAGTAAATCAGATTGGAAAGAGAGCATTCCGACGTATCAATAAAAACGCAAAGATTTATGTGCATAAGAGAATGCGGAAGCTATATTCAAAAATGATTAAGAAAAAAGGTTATCAAACACCAAAGAATGTTAAGGTGAAAGCTTTGTAAAGAATTCCTTTTGTAATACTTTTAATAGAGTTTATGTGGGCATCGGAAACGGTGTCCACATTTTTTGCTTTTTTGGAAAAATACCTTGCGCTATAAGAATTGTTGGGAGATAATATAATTGTAATGTTAAGTTTTTTCTTTTCTCCGCATGCCGGGGAAAGGTAGATTTGGAATTTTGACGCTTTAAAGGGCAGCAGAATTATCTGCTGTCCTTTTTTTGTAGCAAAACTCCACCAAGGGACCAGTTCCCGGAAGTTCTTACCCTTTTTGGGGTAAATGGTTATGCCCGTTGGGCAAATTAGAAAGGAGGTACCATTATGAGGATAAGTGGTATCAGTAACAGTAATGGAGGGGCGATGTCTCCTGATTGCAAAGAAGTAGAGGATTATAATGCATTGCTGCAGCTTTTGATGGAGGGGGATCGTATCTATATTCAGGATAAGGCTCCGATCATTGTGGAAAAAGGGCAGGAACGATTCTCTATTTTAAACATCAAAGATGGCGAAGAGACCGTGTTCGATGTATCGAAGGGAAAGAAGACGGGTGAGTTTGGCCGTTTTTTAACAAATGCCCGACGAGCAATCGCTCATCCGGAGCTGCTTTTCTAAAAGGGACATGTTCCCGGAAAGTGAGGTAGTTGTTTATGACAAAAAAATGCAGTTGGATTGAGAAAGCGACTTTTTTCGATCCTGATTACGGAAGTGATGTGACAGAAGGTGTTCGTGAAGTGTTAAAGAGTGAACATTCTGATAACATCATTGGCGGTCATTGTAATGGCGAGCTCCTTAAAGTGGAGGTTTCTTATGTAACCCGAAGAGGTAACTTAAAGCAACCGGTTAAGTATCTGTTGCTGCAGGAGTGTCCCAGGGATGATAAGAAACTTCGTGCAAAGGTGACGCAAATCATCGATGCGGCGTACACAATCAAGAATGTGTACAATCCGTATCGTGCGGTAAAGGATGTGTCCGTCGGACACATCGAAAGATATGCTGATGTTAGGATGTAGGTAGGTTGTCTAAGGAAAGGAGAGGCTTATGAAGAAAAAACAGGTGGTTCTTGTTGATATTTGCAATACATTGGCAGATGTTAATGAGCAAATTAACTTGGTAACAGGTGTCTCTCGACCGGAGGGCACCTATTATCATCCAGCAGTAACAGGGGATGCTTTTTTTGAAAAGCATCTTGAGGTGTTTTCGAATGCCCATGTTCTTGACGGTTCGGTAGAGTTTGTCAACCGGATTGCTAGAACGTATGATGTGTTGTACGTCACGGCTAGACCGGAGTGTTCCTATGAAGTAACCAGAAAATGGTTGCACGAAAATGGGTACCCTGCGGCACCGATCACGTTTACAAAGGACAAAGTATCATCTTGTCGTGAATTGAACGTGGCTTTCGCTGTGGATGATGCCCCGGCTGAGATTATGGCGTATAACAGGTCTGGCATTTTGTGCTTGGTTCCGGCATGGGACTATAACATAAATATGTTGGGAAGATTCGTATACCGGAAGGGAGGTGTTTGTCATGCAGGAGCTTGAAGAGGTATTTTTCGAGCGGTATTTTGAGCCGGGAGAAGATGCAGAAAATTTGTCCAGGGCAGAAAAGTTGTATGACAAATGGAAAGAAAAGGCAGAGGATTTGGCACAGGATCTGGAGGATGGTCTTGTTGTAGATGAAGTGGAGGCCGTTTTAACGGTACAATCGTACTGCCTTTCGAAGAAATTTATGAAAGAGTTCGGCCGAGGTTGATTCTCTGGCAAATGAGGAGGCAAAAATCATGGAAATATTTGGAGAACGATTGAAAGAATTGCGAAAGGAAAATGGACTTTCGCAGAAGGAATTTGCAGAAAAGAGTGCTATTGCGCTACCAACGGTTTCTGCGTATGAAAACAAAAAAAAGAAACCTTCAGTTGATAGTCTTTTGAAAGTTTGTGATAGTTATCACGTATCTGCGGATTGGCTTTTGGGAAGAAGCCAAGCTAAAAATATGGATATCTGTACATATAAAGACTTTTTTCGTGCGTTAATAAAGATATATCAGGCGCAGAAAGAAGATAATGGGGGATTGAAGATTCGTTTTGATGCTGGAAAGGCAGAAATCACGATTGATCATCCTATGATTGTACATTATATGGAAGGATATTTGAAAATTTGTAAGTTGGTTGATCAGGGAATTCTTGATCAGGAACTTATAGGCGAGTGGGAGAAAAAGTATCTTAATGTATTTGATTCTCTTTCGATCTGAAATTATTTGAAAGGGAAATGGTTCCCGGAAAGTGAGGTAACAATGAAAAAAGTTTTATGGTTTAGTCGTCATGAGATGACGGAGGCACAACGTAAGGCACTTGGGGATGATATTGTTGTTAACCAGATCAACAAGTCTATTTCCTCAGCTTTTGAACTACAAGAGGAGATAAAAGAGGCCGATATTGTAGCAATAGTGGCTCCAATCAATCTTCAAGCGCAGTTTTTGAAATTGGCAGGTGAAAAACCTGTCATTATGGCATTGAATGATCGGATTTTGATATCGAAAGATGGTGGCGAGGAAAAGGTTGCTTTCAAATTTGTTAAATGGGAGCGTCTTGTCAAAGTGGAGGTAGTGAAAGAAGATTTCATTTTGTAGAAAGGGATTGTCCTGAAAAAAGGAGGTACGCCTCGGAAAGGAGGGTGACAGATGTTTCAGTATTTGTCATTTCACGAGGTATGCCTCGTGATGAGATTATTCTTGACTGTGATCAGTTTGGGAATGTTTTGGATATGGAGAAATATTGTTGTTCCATATTCTCCAAAGGCCGATTAAATGTCAGATCAGCCAAATGTTGGCCCTTGCTTTTTAAGTGGGGGCTTTATTTTATTACAGGATTTCAGGAATCATCATATTTACAAAAGCTGATGTTGAATTGCGTAACGGATGATGATATGATTAACTTGTAGATATATATTTTTACAGAGGTCACATGATACTTTTTGGGCAGGGGTGTCCCCGGACAACAAGCAGGGGTGCCAATGCCGGAAGCCAAGCCCTGCTTGTTATTACTGCGATAAGCAGGGAAAGTGAGGTAAGACAGTGGGTAATGAACAATACTCAAAAGCCATAAAGGAAACGGCAGAGAATCTGAGGATCATTGATGATGCTATGTTTCGGCTGGTGGCGGAAAGAAAAGAAGTTTGTCAGGAAATACTCCGTACACTGTTGGACAGACCACAGTTAAGGGTATTGAAAGTAACACCGCAGTGTGTTATCACGAGTCTGCACCGGGAGATCGTACTTGATGTGTTATGTATCCTGGAAGATGGAGCATATATAAACATCGAGATGCAGAAAGGTTCCGGAAATGATGATGTCAAGAGAAACCGGTTCTATGCTGCATCGACCACAGCTGCATATACACCAAAGGGGACAGATTTTTCCGATATCCCGGAGGTGGTTATTCTATATATCACGGAATATGATGCACTGCATAACGGACAGATGATCACACATGTAAAGCGGTGTATGGAAACACAGAAAGGCTTTGAGCCGGTTGATGATGGGGAAGATATCTTTTTTGCGAATACCGTAGTCAAAGATGGTTCGGATAAATCCGAACTCCTTCAGCTGTTTTTGCGAAAAGATGCGTTTGAAGATGTAAAGTTCCCGGAATTAAGCAGAGCGGTAAAGTATTTCAAGGAGACGGAAGGAGGTTTTGGAGAGATGTGTAAAACAGTAGAGGACTATGCAAAGGATTATGCGGAAGAACGCGAAAAAATAGGAATTGAAAAAGGGCGTTCCGAGGAAAGGCGGAATGCAATATGTAAAATGCTTAAAAGCGGATTCAGTCGGGAAATGATCCTTTCGCTGGATTACTCTGAAACCGAGTTGGAAGCTGCAGAGCAGGAAATGCTGGTACAGATGTAAAATGATTGTCTTTTAAGAAGAAAAGAAGAGGTCGTCTCATGTGGGACGGCTTTTTCTTTTTGCTTTTCCGGACAAAATTTTCCAGGAAACCGAGCTGGCCAACAGTACATGCGTGAAAAAGAGTATACGATGTGTATCGGTTCATATTTGATTTTCCAAAGTATCAGAGTTGGATAAGGTTGGTTCCTTGTTCTATTAGATCTGAAGATAAATTTACATAGCATTTCTATCATAAAAAACTTGCGTTATGGGTAATAGTGGGGGATAATATATCTGTAACATATGTATTTTTCTTCTTTTTCCACAGGCTGGAGAAGGGAATGTTTGGAATTTTGACGCTTTATAAGGGCAGCAGGATTATCTGCTGCCCTTTTTTATTGCAACGAGATTCCACCAAGGGGCGACGTCCCCGGAAAGTGAGGTTAATTATGGAAAAAAAATGCGGAGTGGATTTGTTTGCTCTGTATGGTATTTCGGTGAATATCGAGGAGGAGCAACTGGAGGATTACCTGAAAAAAGAAGAGAAAATTCTTTCTCTTCTTCGGGATCAGAAGCATCATACCAGAAAATTTCATGCTTCTGGCGTGATGGAAGCGATAGGAACGGGAACGGCGAGATTTGCAAAAGTCCTGCAGGAAGGTGAATTGGGCATTATACCATATTTGCTCAGAATGCTTGGAAAGTTAGTTTCCGAAAAGCTGTTGGAGGGAGAAGATGCATTCAAAAAACTGTTTTTGAGTTTTTCGGATGTTGTCAAAATATCATCGTCTCTTGATCCTTCAGAACGATTTCTTTTAAATGGGGTGAAGAAGGCATCTTGCCGTTTACCGGACAGAAAGGTTCAAATTGCATCTTCGGAGGAAATCGGTGTTGCAGTAATATTGCCTGTGAGTGACCGGCATGGCAGAGATGTGGATGAGACTCTTTTGCTTGTAGATCCAAATGGAAATATCCGAGAGACGCATAATGGTACAGGCTCCAAAGTGCGTGGAAGCGCAGACAAATATCGCTATTGTTGTAATCCGGATGTGTTTTCTATACTGGTTCTGATCGCATATATGCGAGAGCGTGTGCAGCGGGACATTGCAGAGTTTGGAATGGAAAGTGTTTTATTTCAAAAGCTTCAAAAACTGCAGGAAGAACGTCTGGAGGAGAATCGAAAAAATAATGATGGTGTTCTCTATTTGCACGAGGATTCCTGTCGTCCGTACATATTGAAGTATTTACGGAGCAAAAATCAGTCGTTCTTGCGTAAATCGTATAATAAGGCGGACCCGGATCTTGTTATGCAGGAAATGGATTTCCTTCCGGCATTTTTAATGGAAACAGATCTGAATACGGACGATTTTGCTTTTTCTATTGTAATGGGATTATTTTTCGATGGAAAGAAGGTAAAGGATAAACAGTTTCTTTCTCTCTGTGGAGTTAACTGGAAACCGAAAGACACCGCTGTTATCGTGGATGTGTTGAAAGAACTGGTCGATGATTATCAGATGGAGAAGGAAGCGGCAGAGTATGAGGATCGTCTGACAAAGGACTATGCGTCTGTATGGGAGACCAAAAAGAACATTCCGAAAAAGGTTCTGAAAGTAATGGCAGAAACATCTTTTAATGATGTCTTTGGTTATGTTGAGATCGATGAAATGTGTGATCTTGATAAAATCAGGGAGCTTGAAAAGGAGTGGAAAGCGATTGTCAAGATACTTGGTCTTGGTGATTATAAGGATACGGCACTTCGGTTCCGTAAACTTGGAAATCATAAGGCTGCAGGACTTTACTTTCCGTTTTTGAGATGTCTTTGTGTGGATGTGAGATATCCGTCCAGTATGGTGCATGAGGTGTTTCATATGCTTGACTATCACCAGGGAAGGCTTTCGGAAAAGTATTCGTTTTATGGGATACGGAAACGATATGAAGAGTGCCTTCGGCACTTTTTAGAAGGACTTCCAAAAGAAGATAGTTTTCGAAAACAACTGGAAGGGAAAACAAAGTATAACTTGGCTTACTACTTGACACCGACAGAGGTCTTTGCCAGATGCGGAGAAATTTATATGGTAAGGATTCTCGGTGTAGACAATTCTTTGGTAAAACCGGAAGTTGGTCCTGTTTATCCGGAGGATGAGAAACTGGAGGCGATGATCAAGGGGTATTTTGATACCTTATTTAAAGAAAGGAGGGATGTGGCATGAATACATTTCATTATGGTGCAGGTGCGGAAAATGTTCTGCAGATGTTTGAAAGAGAAACGGAAGGAAATTATTTGTTTCTTGGAAAAAGCGGTCTGAAAAAAGCGGACTTTGCAAGAGAGCAGATTCGAAGAAACCTTCAGGTGGAAAAGCTGGCTTTTTGTCCAGATTATTATGAGGTGTCTGAGGAAGGATCTGTGATCGGTGTGGATGGTATTACGGACATTTCTTCTTTTACAAAAACGCTTCCGTCGTGTGGAAAGATGAAGTACTGTCTGATTCCGTATGCGCAGCGTCTTACTCCTGCCGCATCCAATGCTCTTTTAAAGATGATTGAAGAGAGTAAAAATGTGGTCTTTGTTTTTACGGCCAGCCGAAAATTACTAAATACGGTAATGAGTCGTGTTCGTGTGATTCGTTGTGAACCATTAACGAAAGGAGAGTTTTTTGAACTCTATCCGGATGCAGATGAAACTATTCGCCGGTTCGTATGCGGCCGTAGTGGTGCTTATGAGAAGATTATGGCGGATGAGAAATTGAAGGCAGCTGCAGAACGGCTCGTGAATGGCATTGATGACTTGAAGAATTCTAGAGATTTTTTAGAGATTTTTTCTCAGGTAAAGGAGAAGGACCCCAATTCTTTTTTTGAATTGGAATCAGAATTCGTTTCTTTGTCTTTAGAATATCTTTCAGAACAGATTATGCTTCATATGTGTGGGGAGCAGAAAACACTTCCATATAGTGTCGGTGAGTGTTGGACACTGATGGGAGAGCTTAACGGTGCCATGTTTCAGCTGGAACGTGGAAAATATGGAAAAAATGACTTTTTTGCCCTGGTGAGGAAACTTGTAGGGTAATGTATAAAGGGGGCATATATGCCCCCGGAAAGTGAGGTAATTATGAGATTAGCAAATGAAGTTCGACCACATACATTTGATGAGATGGTAGGACAAAAGGAGATTGTGGCCAATATACGGCAGCAGTCAATTCAAAATAAGTTTTTTCAGGGCTATACTCTGTGTGGACAGTTTGGAAGCGGAAAAACAACGATTGCCCGGATCATTCAGCTGGCAGTAAACTGTCATCATAAAGACGAAGGAGGAAATCCTTGTCTTGTGTGTGATAACTGTAAGGCTGTGCTTGCTGGAGCAAGTGGCGATATTGTTGAAATTGACGCCGCGAGTAATACAGGTGTCGATGCGATTCGAACTCTAAAAGAAGAGGTACAGTTTATGCCTTCTATGCTGGACAAGAAGGTGTATATTATTGATGAAGTGCAAAGATTGTCGGCCGGTGCTTTTGATGCTTTGTTAAAAGTGCTCGAAGAACCGCCGGCGCATGTGATTTTTGTTCTTTGTACTACAGAAAAGAATAAAATCCCAAAGACTATCCTTTCCAGGACTGCAGTTTATAACTTTGGTTGTATCTGTTCAGACGATATCGTGACTCATTTAGCAAAAGTGTGTGAGAATTATGATATCAGCTATGACAAAGAGGGACTTGTTTTAATTGCAAGAAATTCACAGGGAGCAATGCGAAATGCTCTTTCTATGTTGGAGCAAATTTCTAATGCTGGAGAAGTAACAGAGAAATCTGTGGCCCAAATGCTCGGTGTTGCCGATGCAAAAAAGATAGTTTCGGTGCTGGATTCTATGCTTGATACTGACGAAAAGCAAACCATTGGAAAAGTAATGGAGATGTTAGATGGAGGGATAGAGCCTTTCAGTATGATCTCAGATATGCTTGATATGTTGGCGGATTGCATTGTAATATCTTATGGTGGATCTGTTTCTGGTACCCAAGAGTATAAAGAGTATATTTGTGGTTTGACTGCAAAGTATACACCAAGACTTTTTAGTGCATTGATAAAAGAGCTGTTAGGTCTTAGGGAAAAATATCGGGAGATGCCAGATCGTAGCACAGTGGTATGTGGGTTGATTGCTGCATTTCATGGGGTAGATCTTTTAAATGAAGTGACGCTGCTAAAAAAAGCAGTGGTAGAGACTGCCTTTACTGCTCGTAATATTGCTGCTGTTTCTATGCAGGGGAGCAAGGGTGGTTTGCACGAAAAAGAGCAGATATTATGTGACGATAGTGTATCCACACAGGAAGATGTTGTGGAAGAGAAAGAAAATATTTCTGAATCGTTAGAAATGACATCGCGGGAAGCGATTGAATCTGAGTATCCATTCCCGGTTCAATCTGTTGTGGTAATGGATGGACGGAAATTTCGTGTGGAGGAATATCGTATGATTAACGATCTCCGGACAGATGTTGTCTTGTTTGATCTGACGGCTGCAGAAGAATGTGGATACCCAATCAGTCGGCAGGAGCTTCTTTCTGTTTTTCGCATTAAGGCAAAGCCTTATACGGAAACAGAGACGACAGAAGAAGAGAGAAATTCTTTGCAGCCAGCAGAGGAAAGCAACTCTTCTTCTGTTTCAGCAACGGTAAAAGAGTCAATGGAAGATGTGCCGAAAGATGATATGGGTGCGTTTTATGACAGTGTTTTTGATGATGCAGATCAAGATGAAGTGCCTTTTAAAGAGGATAAGGTGTCTGCATCTTCTTCAAAGGAGAATAATGCAACAGATGGAGACATAGATCTGTTTGCGATGTTTGGTATTGGAGGGCAGGAAAGTCTGGTAGAAGCAGAAACGGACGGTGATAGCCTTACAGAAGAGCTGGAAAAATCAGCTTTATTAAAAACGGTGGTTGATTTTAGCTGTGATGTAGATGCTGATGGTATACACTGTCGGGAGAAGAAAGAGGAGCCGATGGGAAGAATATTAAATGCATTTGCAGGAGCTGGGAAATTAACTGCTGCGGTAAATTATGCATTATAGGGG